>Ga0136588_1000170_pt1 | contig 24323 bp, 25 predicted proteins | sample AntRauMFilla1564_FD_104782 | JGI IMG/M metagenome (GOLD analysis project Ga0136588, IMG submission 104782) | Saline lake microbial communities from Rauer Islands, Antarctica - Metagenome Filla 1 #564 | ecosystem: Environmental > Aquatic > Non-marine Saline and Alkaline > Saline | place... | reverse complement strand
GCATAGAACCGGCCAATAGTACCAACCCGAGTCTCGGATCCAGTCAGCAACTGCCGCTTAAATCCCTTGCCGGCTGCCTTGTCGCGCTCGGCCTTTGCGTTCAGGTATGAATATGTCCGCCAGTCCGCCTCTGGGACGCTCTCGAGCACGTTGGCCAGCTCTCGGCCTGATGGTGCCACCTTTGGCAGATGCAGCTCTGACGGCGCTATGCCGTCGCTAATGGCGACCAGCCAATACCGTCTGCGGTTCTCGATGCTGTCGGTGTGGGTGCTGTCCAGTATCTGCTCGAATACTTTATAGCCTAGTCTCTTGAGCTCTGCCCGTAGCAGTGAATATATGGGGCTGTCTTGTGCCTCGGTCACATTCTCCGAGATGATCACCGCTGGGTTCGCTGATTGGATAGCAGTTATCACTGGGAATAAGGCGGTACCACTGTGCTCAATTGGATCTTGCCTATGCTTAGACTTACCTGCCTTTGAAAACCCCGCGCACGGCATGCTGAACGAGAGCAGGTCTACATTTGTAAAATACCGGCGCTCGATCTCTTCCGCTCGGCCCAGTAAAAACACTGTCTCATCATCAATGGCCGAGCAATTCTGACCAGCACTCTCGACGTACTTCTGGGAGAGCTCAGCGACCCACGCGGTGCGGCTGGTGTGGCCTAGGCTGCTGATGGCATTGTGGATGGCCTCGGTACTGACCCCGCCACCGGTGAACATGCTGGCCGCTTGTAGCCCGCCATCTATAACGCGCTCCATGAACTGGGCTTCGCGTCTGGCCTTGCTGGTGTCCTCGTGGTGCGGCTCGATCAGCAGCAGTCCGTCGGTGATTGTGATCTTGATCCGGTCCCCGTCGTTGAACATCTCCGCCACCTGCTTGTTCTGCAGGTCTATCACGGGCCGCGCCTTGCCTCCCCGCTTGCTGTTGGTAACGGCTCTGGCCCCTTCCGGATCCAGCTCGATCATGATGATTTTCTTGGGCTGCAGGTACTGGATAGAGTACTGCGAGCCAGCATTAAATCCAGCCTGCTCGAGTTTCTGGCCCTCTAGCCATAGCCTGATGCCTTTGCTGGTGCTCGCTGCTGCGGTGTAGTGTGCTTGTCTCATATTGTGAAGTCCTCTCTGTTGGTGACTGTGTGGTGGTTCCCGCACGAGTGGCAGACAGCTGTCACCGCGTCATACTTAAACATTGGCTCGACGGTCCTGCATACTGGACACAGTGCGACTGATACCACGCGGTACTCGTCGCGCTCCGAGCTTGAGCTGATGAACCCTCGATCGTGCGCGTCGATTATGGTGGCCAGAGCGTCGTCGAGCTCTGCCTCGGCATCTGCTCGGGTCTGGAAGTACTGCAGCTCGTCGTCAACGTGCCAGCAGTTCTCGAACGTGTTGCCCTGCTCTGCTTGCACCTCATACATGATCGTTATATTCATCTTCACTTGCTCCGTGTTTCGGTGTAATGGCTTAAATAATTCATAGGTTTCGATCTTCTGCATCTACTACGCCTTGTGCGTCCGATCGCGTCATACCTAGATCAAGGTTAACTTGTACACGCGCTTCGTACGCGTCTAGTGCGGGTTTACCTACGTTCTCTCTGTACTGCCTAGCTGCTTCCTTAGCTATGCAAACACAGTCGGCCAGCGAGAAACCTTTGCGCAGGAACATATGTGATATCTGGTGCCATTGCCCTTTTTTTAGCGGGATATCGTTTAGATAAAAGTCAGTAGAGTTAATGATTTTCTTCGCGCCTATTGCGCGTACTACGTTATCGATAGTTTGTTGCGTTACAAACTGTGCAAAATGCTTGCGGTGGTCTGCCCGCTGTTTCGATCTATCGGTGCTTGGTATGTGCATGACTTACTCCATGTTTCGGGCTGCTGGCCCTCATCAGTACAGATTCATATCTGCAGACACGAGCCCCCGAGGGGGCTGCTGGTTAGCCGGTCTGTCGCTCCACCCACTGGCGGGCCGCTTCTTTGACAGTGCAAACTTGATCAGATAGTGAAAAACCTTTTCGCATTGCGATAAATGAAAACCTGTCCCACTCCCGCAGGGGTATATCGTTAAAGTACTTGTCTTGCGAAGCCATCAGCCTCGGCCCGAACTTGGTGCCGACCGCATCGATCATGCGTGGGGTGACGTGCTCGGCGAACTTTGCGCGGTGGTCTGCCCACTCTTTCGATCTATCGGTGCTTGGTATGTGCATGACTTACTCCGTGTTTCGGGCTGCTGGCCCTCATCAGTGCAGACTAATATCTGCAGACACGAGCCCCCGAGGGGGCTGCTGGTTAGATCATCCCCCTGCTTGCGAAAGACGTGCACTTGTCGCCTGCTAAAATCACGTGGTCAAGAGTCCTGATGTCTACAGTATCAAGTGCCTTTTTCAGACGGCCAGTGATCGTGATGTCGGCCTGTGACGGCTCTGGGTTTCCAGAGGGGTGATTATGAAAAAGGATCACGGCCGCCGCGCTGCACTCCAGTGCTGTCTTGACTACCTCTCGCGGGTAAACCGCCGCGCCATCTATTGTGCCGGTGTGGATGTACTGGATCGACAGGACGCTGTGCTGGCTATCGAGTGCTAAGAATCCAAACGTCTCGACGTCCGCACCGCAGAATTTGAGCTTCAGAAAATCAGTCGCTGAGCTGGCGCTGGTGAGGGATGCTTCGCGCTTGTACCGTCGGCGCAATATCTCCATTGCCCTGTCGATTGTATCCTGTTCTGTGTCAGCAGCTGCTGAGCCAGCTTCGTATGCTACTGGCGCCTCGGATTGCACATCACCAGTCATCAGCCCCAGCTGCCGCTCGGCTGCGCGTTTGCCAGCATCCGCACCTTCGACCATCGCCCGCACCCAGTTATAGGCTTCGCGGGCTGTGCCTCTCGGGCTCACATCTCGGCTGTCGTTTTCTAGGATCCGGTACCCGCCGTTGCACATATCCAGCGTGAACTGCTCGCGGCCTAGGGTTTTGTTAAGTAACACAAGCGCCCCAATTACTGATTGCTTGGATATTCTAGTCATGTTCACTTACTCCGTGTTTCGGCCTGCTGGGCCTCATCAGTGCAGACTAATATCTGCAGACACGAGCCCCCGAGGGGGCTGCAGGTTAGCTGTCGATCGCGTCTATCAGGTCTTGGACTGTCTCGATCGTGCGGCCGACTGTAAAGTGGTCCACATCTTCTACCAGCTCGACGTCTACACCGTCTTCGAGATCCTCATAGGTCGCGTTGATGTTTATGGATCCAGCGACCACATACCAACACAGCAGCCGCCTGCTGTCCTGCGCCACTATGACGTCGCATGGTGTGTGAGCTGATCCGTAGGTGCCTCTGATTGTGTGTGCGTCTGTCATGTTCACTTACTCCGTGTTTCGGCCTGCTGGGCCTCATCAGTGCAGACTAATATCTGCAGACACGTGCCGCACTTAGCAGGTGCGGCGGTCTCGTGCGTTGCCCCCCTCGGCTTGCAGCTGCTGCGCCATCGCCTTGCAGTGATCAGGGTCAGCTGTCAGGATCCTCTTACCGTCAACCCACTCTACCAGACCATTCTCGACTGCCCATCGGTTCCAGCTGAACCCGCGACCTAGGCCTACTGTGGTCTTGGTGCTTGGCCATGCCTTGCTGCCGTCCTGCACGAGCTCTAACCAGTCCTGACCGTATGAGCAATCGTCGTGGTCTTTGCCCCACCTGCTGTGCTTGCCTAGCATCGCGCCGTGCTCCATGTCTAGCGCCTGCTCAAAAAGCACGGGGTGTGTGCCGGCAAGCCAAAACAGCTCCCACTTCTGCGATGCAGGGCAGAACCAACATGCGCTCTTGACTGGTACTGGCATGCCTTCCTGCTGGATCCGGTCAGTGCAGTCTACTCGGGTCCAGCCTAGGTCTTGGAGCGGGTAGCTATACAGAAAGTTATCATCTTCCATTTTTATCTTGCTGCTGCGCCGGATGTCTGCAGGGCTGCTGTCGTATCCGATCAGCTTGATTATTTTCTTGCCTGAGCTCTGGGCGTCGAGCCAGATCTGGTGCGGGTCACACTTCATCGGGCCCCGCGTACAGCCCATCAGGAAATAGTCCTGCGGTACCTGCTTCCACTTGATGCTGCACGACTTCATGCCGAACGCTAATGAGGGCAGCGTTGCATTGTCGCTGCAGTTTCCGCCTAAGCTGTTGTAGCTTGTGGTGGCCAGTGTCTCCTTCGCGCATTTGTTGATCAGCGGCCAGCCTTTTTTGAGCAGCCACATATTCATGGTGTGCAGCTGCTTGTAGGTCTCTGGCTTCTCGCCTCGAGTGTCGGCGAACGTGATCACGTCTGGTTTGATCCCAGCATCGGCCAGTGCCATCAGCATTGCCGTGCTATCGACTCCCGCGCCATAGCAGACAGCTATTGCGTGGCCGTCCAGCTGCTGCTGCTTGAGGGCGTGTAGGTTCATGCTCATGTTACTGCGCTCCATCTGTTGCGATAATCGATTCGATGCTCTGGCGATTCTTGAAAGTGTGGCCAATCTGCCGCTCGAGCTCGATGTACCGCTTGGCCAGTTCAGGACGCTGCTCGGCGCCGTTTTTCAAGTCGTTGGTGCTGCCCATGATGCAGAACACGCAGCTCAGTCGCTCGTTACCGGTAGCGTATGCCCAGTGTGGCTGCTGGCCAGCTCTGGCGATTGATGCGAAAACCATTGCTGCTGACCAGTCGTGAATCGGCAGCCAGTCAAGCACCGTGCGGCCTGCCTTGCTCAAAGTCTTGTTGGTTTTTACTGGATCCAGTTTGCTGCGGGCTGCGCTCTCGCCAGCTCTCAGTCCCATGCAGTTCACGGCCAGAGTCGCGCCTCGGGCCTTCATGTCGGCTCTGATGAACTTCTGGATCGGGCCCCGCTTCAGGTCGCTGGTGCACTGTCGGTGTGCTGAGCTCGGCCACATCCCACGCCGCTCGACCATGCCTAGTAGGGTCTTACTGGATCCGTCTTTCCAGACCGCGCTGACCACGTTCAGGTCGCCTCGTATGGTGCTGTTGATGTGGGCCTGCACCCCAGTGTGCTCGACTTCACCGAGATCAGCGTGGACGTAGACCAGCTGTGCCGCAGGGATGATCCGCTCGAGCAGCAGCGTCATTGCTTGCGAGTCTTTTCCTGCACTGTGGCTGACATAGAATATCGCGCCGTGATCTCGTAGTGTGCGTATGGTCTTGTGCATGCCGTTCTCCGTATGTGTTTGTTAGTGGTGCCTAGGCACCATAATCCGTAACGGTGACGCTGTCAAGCACTTTCGGACAATTTGGTCTTAATGATCTTTAAGACCACATCAAGACCACCATTAAGACACGTCTGCAGGCCACGGCTGGCGCGGGTTTCGGCTGATTTGGTCTTGAGGTATTAAAAAAGCGGGGGGTAACGGGTGATGGGCGCAGTGGCACGGTGCTGCAGTGCCGCAGTGCTACTGCTAGCTGTTTGGTCCATTACCCCCCTTTTCCTAGACCTTAAGACTATATAGGGGATAATGATAGTAATAACAGAGACTTAGCCGTGGTCTTAATGGATGTCTTAATGATGTCTTAAAGATTGCTTAAGACCATATCAGGGCTGCTGCTAGCTGCTGGGGGTGCCAGTAGCTGTGGGAGCTACACTAAAACGCGAGCAGCTACACTGCGGAACTGTGGCAGCTACACTGCGGCACTGTGGCAGCTACACTGCGGCAGCCAGCAGCAGCCAGCAGCAGCCAGCAGCCAGCAGCAGCCAGCAGCGACCGATGGGGACCGATGGGGACCGATGGCACCTAGGGCGAGGCTCTGCAGCCAGCAGCAGCTGCAGGATCCAGCAGAGACCGCTGGAGACCGGTGGCACCTAGGGCGATGCTCTGCAGCCCGCATGGTTGCTGGGCTGTGGCTGATGGCGACCGGTGGGATCTGCTGGCCACCCCCCGCGCTGATGGGGGCCGGCGGTTTGCAGCTACGGGGCTAATACCCCGAGAGTCTCTCAGCGACCAATATCCCCTGTAGCAGCGGCAACGCACTTTCTGTACTAAAAAACGCCCCCTATGCAAAAATATGAAAAACAGTGGTACAATCGGTTCAACTCGGGCTGGGTGCAACCCAACTGGCCTACTCGCAATAGGCTGGGGCCGAGGATACTAATCACACGAGAATCGGCCATGCCTAGACTAATCAAAGGACCGTCCAGACGACTGGGACAACTGCGGCCCGCCGACACCATCGCAGGGACGCTATGGACGTCCCCCTTCTTCAGTCAGTTTGAAGTCACACTGGTCAACTGTGTGAATGTAAGCACGGGGGATTCCAAGATATCTATATTCCACGACCCTGATGGATCCACCTACGATGAGGACACGGCTCTTGTCTATGAGTACACCATCGGACCAGGCGACCTCTTCCAGTTCGAGGCGCAGAAGAGTATAGTTGGCTACAAAGCGGGCGAGACCATCGGGGTCCAGTCCTCTGTAGCTAACGCTGTTAACTTCAAGGCGTACGGGCGGGTCAACGACGAAGAGGTCGTGCCATGAGTACTAGACATCTGATTAACCCAGGCGGCAACGGGGCAAAACCGGTTGTTGTGACCGACGACCCTGATAATATTTCCAGAGGCGCGAGAGCACTGGAGAAGACAGAAGAGCTGGCGCATTCAACAGCTGAAACTAACCTGCACCTCTCGGTGCTATCGAACAATACGTTCGCAGAGGCAGACATCAATGATCATCGAAGACGGTAAAGGGAAAAATGGCAGCGCCAGCGTCAGTCAAGCACAACGGCTGAATGTCTCGGCTAAGAGCAACCCTCGGGTCGCGTACGTCTCAAGGGACTCAGGGAAGGCATTCCGTGCCACCTTTTTCGGAGCTGGGGCGGCCGATGACTACATCGCTTACTTGAAGAACGCATCCGCGGTAGACGACCTGTACATCGATGAGATTACTCTCGGTGGGGTCGAGTCGATCCTTTGGAAGATAGCAAAAGTGAACGGTACAGCCGGAGCAGGCGCGGCAGTTACCCCCGTTAACTTGAATTTTAAATCGGGTCTTCCGGCAGCGGCGACCGCCATGAACGGGGACACCCCAATAACTGGCCTAACGGCCGTGGGTCTGGTCGGGATTAAACGATCACGCGCTCTAGAAAGCGCATCGTTCAAGCTAGACAGCGCAGTGATACTGGGCCCAGGCGATGCACTGGCGATTGAGTACGACACTGGCACCTCGGGTGTCTACGACGCCGACATATTGTTCCATTATGAGGCCCCAACAACGTAGGGCGACTGCTGATATAATCAATGCGTACGCCACCGGATTCGACAGGTTTGAATGATGGGACAGAAACTAATCAATGATCCACTAGAGTTCGAGCTACTCGCTGATGCTTACTTTCAGGAGTGCTTGACGCCTATACCACCCAGACCTCTCACTCTCCCAGGTCTGGCGTACGCGCTCGGGTTCTCAGGCACACGGACATTGCTACACTACCGAAACGACGACACTCACGAAGAGTTCCATGATGTGGCCAACAGGGCATGTCTTCGCGTGGAGCAGTTCACCGCAGAGCAATTATTCAATAAGGGCGTGAACGTCGCCGGCCCAGTGTTCTCACTAAAGAACCAAGGCTGGAGAGACAAGCCGGAAGGCGAGTCCGAGACAATCATCGTCAAGATTGAAGGGGCCGCGGCCCGACTGTAATGACACTGGCCCCCACGACCAAACCTAAAAAATTCAAACTGACCACTCAGCAAGACTCGGCGGTTGAGGCCTTAGGGGCTGACGCTGCCGACTTCGGGCTGGGCGGCGGTTCTAGATCCGGCAAGACGTTCCTCCTGGCATACGCTGTGGCGACCAGAGCACTTAGGGTTGGTAACAGTCGTCACGCGGTGCTCCGGTTCCGGCAGAACGCGATCATCAAAGCCGTCGTGCGAGACACGTTCCCGAAAATGATGGAGCTCTGCTACCCAGGAATGTACAACGAGAAGAACCTCAACAAGACAGACTGGTTCTACAAATTCCACAATGGATCCGAGATATGGTTCGGGGGCCTAGACGACAAGGACCGAGTCGAGAATATCCTCGGTAACGAATACGCGACCATCTACTTCAATGAGTGCTCTCAGATACCGTGGCAGTCAGTCAAACTGGCCCTCACACGTCTAGCACAGGTGTGCCCTGGCCTTGCGCTCAAGTCGTACTACGATTTTAACCCCCCATCGAAGCGTCACTGGACGTACAAATACTTCGTCGAGAAGAAGAGCCCAGACACCAATAAGTACCTGATATCACCAAACAACGTCGGGTTTATGTTCATGAACCCCATGGACAACCAAGAGAACCTGGATCCCAAGTACCTTGAGCGCCTTAACGAGATGCCCGAGAAAGAGCGGAAGCGTTTCTTTCTGGGCCAGTTCGCCGATGAGGACAACGACTCCCTCTGGAACGACGAGCTCATCGATGCGACCCGATGCACCGGTGGCAAAGGCGACGAGCTCCCAGACCTGGTCAGGATCACAGTCAATGTGGATCCATCAGGCTGTTCAGACGATGACCCAGATAGCAGGTCGGACGAGATTGGCATCACTGTGACCGGACTGGGCACGGACGGCAGGGGGTACCTGCTCGAAGACCTATCTGGAAAGTATGGTCCGAGCACGTGGAGCAAGATCGTCGGAGACGCATTCAAGCGTTGGATGGCAGACTGCGTGGTCGGCGAGTCCAACTACGGCGGGGCAATGGTTAAACACACCATCGAGGCCGGCAACGACTCGGGCGAGAACATACCGGTCAAGCTGGTCCACGCCACCCGAGGTAAGACCGTCAGGGCAGAGCCTATAGCGACATTGCAGCAACGTGGTAAGATCCGGTTCTACGGGTACTACCCAGAGATCGAGGAGCAGCTTTGCAGCTTCTACCCAGACGGATACAAGGGGCTGAAATCCCCAGACCGTGCGGACTCAGCTATCTGGGGGTTCACTGAACTGTTCCCAGGTATGACCAAAGACGAGAGCAGTCAGGTCTGGGTACCACCTAAAGTGGTAGCAAACCAAAACCAAGCCAGTAACTACGGCCACAGGGGGACCCCTGGCCTACCACCAAGAGGAAGACCATAATGCCGAAGAAAAGAGCGAGAGAAGAAGACGGGCAGTTCAAAGGTGACGACCCATCAACACCAGTGGTCAACGAGGCGTTCGAGCCCAGCAACCTGCTAGTGACTCGAATCGCCAAGATGTGCCACGCCGTGAACACTGCGTACCAAGAGTTGCTCGGTGAGAAGACTCAACCGGACTGGGACGACGCCGACCCAGGCATTCGATCCTCAGCCATTGCAGGAGTGCAGTACGCACTGGCTAACCCTAACGTAAAACCTGAGGACAGCCACAAGAAATGGCTCAAGTCTAAGGAGGCGCAGGGGTGGAAGCACGGGCCTGTGAAAGACTCAGTGAAGAAAACCCACCCGTGCATGGTCCCGTACAAAGAGCTCCCATCGGAGCAGCAGACCAAAGACAAGCTGTTCCTAGCCACAGTCCGTAGCCTCTCGTAGGCTACCCACGCGCTGGGGACCGTGATATCCTAGATCAATAGACACCGAGGACGCATGCCATGAGTAATATGTTTAAACAGCCAAAAGCTCCGATGGCCACCGTTGTACAGCCGGCGGCTGCCGCGCCTACAGAGGCAGACATTGCGAAGGAAGCCGCAACAATAGAGCGCAATAAAGCCAAAAAAGGCAAGCGCAAAACAAGCACCGCCAGCACAGTCCTATCAGGTGCGGGTAACACCTTAGGTTAACAACATGCCGAAGCTAACCGCTGAAGATATCTGCCAACGCGCAGGTAATATGTTCAAGTCACAGAGTGTGGCTGTATCGCTATGGCAGACACTCGCAGATAACTTCTACCCAGAGAGGGCGGACTTCCTGTTGACCAGAAACATGACGGGGCTGGAGATGGCCAACAACACGGTTGACTCCTTTCCTATCTTGGCCCGCAGAGACCTAGGCAACTCGTTCCACGCTATGTTGCGGGACGCGAGATGGTTTGAAATCACAGCTGGAGCCGACACAGAGGCTGACCGAGAGGGCAAACTGTGGCTAGAGTGGGCGACCAATCGCCAGTACAAAATCATGCAAGACAGATCCTCTAACTTTGAGCGAGCTGTCAAGATAGGCGACCACGACTTTGCCACGTTCGGCAACGCGGTACTATCCCTCGAACCAAACAAAACTAGAACAGGTGTGATCTACAGGCCTTGGCACCTACGCGATTGCGCGTGGGAAGAGAACGAGTCTGGCCAGGTGGAGACAGTCGTCCGTAAATGGGACCCGACCCTGCACCAACTTGTGCGAATTTTTGGCGAAAAGGCGTTAACTCCGGCTCTCCGAGAGAAATACAACAAGAATCCTTTCTGTACTACCCGTGTGTACCACATGACGATTCCGTCCGACTTGTCGGGTGACGAGGAAATGACTCGGTATAAGAACTGCTCATACTTCGTTCTCGAAAGTGAGAAGACGATGCTCGAGTACAAAGGCATAAATTACGCTTACTACATCGTCCCCAGATTCCAAACGATTGCCGGATCCCCTTACGGGTACAGCCCAGCCACGATGGCTGCTCTACCTGACGCGAGGACATTGCAGTCTATGACGTTCACACTTCTCGAAGCGGGTGAGCGGTATGCCAGACCTCCGATGGTGGCGACGTCTAAAGTGATCACCGGCGTGGTGGATCTATCCCCTAACGGTATAACCTGGGTGGACAACGAATATGACGAGAGACTGGGGCAAGCCCTAAGATCCCTTGACCAGAACAAAGGCGGCTACCCGATTGGGGCGGCTGAGCGGAACAGGGTATACGAGACTCTGCAGAAGTCCTTTTATCTAGACACTTTGAGTCTGCCTCTGGGCGACAAAGAGATGACTGCGTACGAAGTACAAGAGCGAATGAAGCAGTACAGACGCACTAACTTGCCATTGTTCGCCCCTATGGAGCGAGACTATAACGGCCAGATATGCGAAGCCACGTTTGATCTGATGTTGATGATGGGCCAGTTAGGATCCCCACAAGACATACCCAAGTCACTTGGAACAGACGTAGAATTTAAATACGTGTCCCCACTCACGAGCGATGAAGAAGAAGAAAAGATGAATCAGTTTGCTAGGATCCGGCAGGAACTTGCCGAGGCCGCGCAGCTGGACGCAGGAGTACTAGACAACTTTGACTTTGATGAGGCCATACGTGACTCCATCCAAGGTGTGGACGCCCCAGTGAACTGGACGCGGCCGTACGACGAAGTCACTCAAGTACGAGAAGCTAGACTCGCACAGCAAGCTGCGGCAGCAGCGGCCGAGATGGGGGCACCACAACAAGGTGCCGCATGAATTTAGAAACCGAATGTTTTAAAGTCGAGAGCCTGTCAGCGCAAGAGATCATTGCCTTTCAGTCCCTCGAAACCGGAGAGGCGGATGCCCACCAGCAGCGTCTGGCGCTGTCTGTTCTCCTAAAGAAAATGTGCAGAACGTACGACACCCACTTCCTCCCAGGCCAGCCCGACGGATCAGCGTTCTTGAGTGGCCGAGGGTTCGTAGGGCAGCAGGTGTTGAAGTGCATGAGACTGGACCCCAGGGCCCTTAAACAACTAAGAGAGGAAGAAGAAAATGGCTGATGAAATAACCCCACCAAGTACACCAGCAGAAGAGACTCCACCAACAGACCAGCCAGCGGGTGGCACTCCCCCAACGGACCAGCCAGCGGAGTCGTGGTTCCAAACACTCCCTGAGACGTGGCGCGAAGATCTAGCCGGTGAAGACGAAGGCCGTCTTAACCAGCTTAAACGTGTGCCCGACCTACCCACATTCGCTAAGAATTATTTTGAAGCGCAGGATTCTCTGCGCACCAGACAAGAGTCGGCAGGTCTCCCAGAGAATCCCACCGACGAGCAGCTGGCCGAGTACCGAACTAAAATCGGTGTCCCTGAGACAGCGGACAAGTATGAGCTGGGCGAAGGACTGGTCCTAAGCGACGAGGACAGGAAAGAACTTGCTCCGGTCTTTGAGATCATGCACGCGAATAACATCCCACACTCTGCAGCTGCGGACCTTGTGGACACCTACACCAAGCTCGAGAACCAGCGGACAGAGCGGATGGCCAGCCAAGATGTGCTCGACTCTCAGGCTGCGATCAAGCAGCTCAAGGAGCAATGGGGGCCGGACTACGAGACGAACCGCAGCATCACTGTGGCCAACCTAGCCGCTCACCTCCCAGAGGAAGCGATGGAAAGTTTCATGGGTGCCAGACTAGCCAATGGTAAAGCTCTATTCAACGACCCAGGCGTGGTCGAAGCATTCGCTCAGATGGCTAGGGTCATCAACCCAGCTGCCACACTGGTTCCGTCTGGATCCAACCCTGTCCAGTCGCTAGAGGCTCGTCAAGCTGAGCTCACTGATAAGATGGGCACCCCTGAGTGGTACAAAGACAAGGCCGCTCAGAAAGAGTTCTTGGACAACGAGACAGCCCTAGAGCAGTTAAGGTCTAGACAGAAGTAACAAAGCGGGACTATACTAAGGGCCACAACTCAAAGTAGACCCCTGATTCAAGTCTTACAGCCCCAGTGGATCTTAGCGGATCCGCTGGCCAACCTGACACAAGACGAGAGGACGGCCAACTCGAACCGACGTTGATAATGTAACTTAATTGTTAATGTTTATTATCATACTTAGGAGATACTGAAATGCCTGATACAGCTTTTCAAACCATGTATCGCCAGGAGATGATCCAAGGATTCGAGAAGCGCCAGTCGCTTGTCCGTAAGACCACTGTCACTAGCGCCGATATCAACGGCAATCAGGCAGTATTCCTTGTAGCAGACTCTGGTGGTGCAACAGCAGTAAGCCGAGGCGTAGACGGAGACCTTCCAACACGTCCGGATAACCTGAACCAGTACACCGCAACCTTGCAAGAATGGCATGATGTTCCTGAGCGCACGCGCTTCAACATCTATGCGTCTCAAGGTGACGGCCGTAGACTCATGCAAGAGACTTGTATGAATGTCATCAATCGTAAGATCGATGAAGACATCCACAACGCTCTTGGACTAGCGACTGTTACTTGGGGCACAGCAGCTCCGGCTACTATCCCGCTAATATCTAAAGCTAAGACCAAGTTAGGCAATGCCTTCGCTGATATGGACGCGCCAATGTATGCGCTGATTACTCCAGCGTTCCATGCGTACTTGATGTCTTTCCCTCAGTTCACTTCCGCTGATTACGTCCAGATGCCTGGTTGGGACAGTGTCCCTAAAGACAAGGCGTTCAGCTGGTATGGCGTGAACTGGATCGTGGATCCCGCACTTCCAGGAGCTGGAACTAATAGCGCGACTTGCTTCATGTACTCCATGAACGCAATCGGTCACGCATGCGACACGACCAACCTAAACACGGCAGTAGGCTACGATGACAAGAACGACAAGTCATGGGCCCGTTGCTCAACATTCATGGGCAGCAAGCTGCTACAGAACAGTGGTGTAGTGAAAATGCTACATGACGATTCTGCGTTCTCATAAGGAGTAGGTGAACCTAATGGCATATTCTACTAGCACAGCCCCAGGCTTAATCGCCCAGAAGAATGGATCAAACGGCCGAGCCGTATGGTCTTATGTTTCTGAGGACAGCATTGCGGTCGTCGGTGTAGCCGGCTACTTCTCCAATGGTGATGACCTCGGTATGAAAGTTGGTGACGTGATTTACGTTACCAACAGCACTACCGGCGGAACCACAATGTCGTTTGTATCTGCAGTTACAACCGGTGGTGCCGCAAGCATCTCTGGCGGTTCGCAGAACCTTGGCACAGCCGGCGCGGCCGTCGTTACACCTGGTATCCAGACTGTGACGATCAGCCAAGCCACGCAGGTGACAGCTACTATTGCAGAAGCTGGGCTACATGCGGGCCTATTCACAGTCGAACAGACTGGATCAGGCACGGCCGGTCACACGCTGACTTTAACTTCCGGCACGTTTGACGGTACTAATAACACCGCCACTCTTAACGCCGTAAACGAGAAGTTGGTAGTGCTCTTTGATGACGCCGGTAACGGCACCATCATAGTGAACACTGGTGCAGTTGCTTTAAGCTCAGTTTAAAGTAACCCAGTGAGCAAGACCCCTTGAGAAAGCCTCTGCTGCCAAAACGCGGCAGGGGCTTTTTTTATAACCCCACGAAATAATAGGAGGCCGAAATGGCTGACACAGAAGAGAAGAAAACGCGAGAACTCATCCCAGTTAAACCTGGGGAATTTGGACTGGCCGTCCACCACTACCGTACATTCCACGCCACTATCCCAGCGGGTATGGGCAAGAAGGACTTGGTCAAGGCCGAGATGTGGGATCACGTGGCCAGCCAGTTGCAAATGTACAACGAGATACGAGCTATCGCTGAGGACGGAGCATGGGTGGCGCACTTGATAGTCACGTTCAGGCACGCCAACAAAGCGATGGTAGAAATAATAAACTTCACCGAGCTAGAGAAAGTCAGCTACGAAGAGCGGGCCGGACTGGGTAAGTTTGAAGTCAAGCAGCGCGGTGTGAAAAAGTGGTGTATTATCGACAACACTGACGGCACAGTCGTGCAAGAGCTGATCCCGACACAGGGGGAGGCGTACAAGAAGCTAGACGAACATCTAGCTGTTCTCAATAGATAGGTAAACTATGGCCGCCTCCAAGCTACTGATATACAACAACGCTCTCCAAATACTAGGCGAGCGAAGGTTATCAAACCCTACGGAGGATCGAGAACCTCGGTACGTGCTCGACCAGGCGTACGAGCTCGACCTTGTGGAGCACTGCTTGGAGGTGGCTAAACCTAGATTCTCCGTGAATAGTGCCAAGCTGGCCAGTCCAGCAGCCAGCACCGTCCACGGCCTAGACAGCGTGTATAGCCTTCCGTCAGACTACATCTCCACCCTCGGGGAAGCAGGTCTGCACGGCTCTAATGGGTCTTTCTTCTCTGACGAAGATTTCCAGAACCCAGTAGACCGATACATCATCGAGAACCGGACAGTCGCCACTGATGTGGCAACGAACCTCTGGATCCGGTACATCTCAAAATCCCGACCGCTCTCTTCTTGGACGCCTACGTTCGCCAGACTTGTTTCGGCGTACTTAGCCAGAGAGACCGCCAGTCGGTTAAACCCTAGCCGGATCGAGATAGCTGAGGCCGCGTATCAATCTGCGCTGGCCAAGTGCATCGAGCTTGAGGGCGTCAAAGAAAATGACGTGATTCCTCAGGCACCGGCCGCGAGCTTGTCGGCGGACCAGCTGACAATCTACAATCAGGCTGCCGCAGCGTTAGGCCGACCTGAGTTTAGAAGCGTGAACAACGGGTCCAGCCTACGACTGGCAATGGATTCGATCTATACCATCGCGGTCGAAGCCAGCTTGGAAGAGGTCAAGCCTCGGTTTGCGGTCCTTAGTGCGAGGCTAGGGACGCCAGCTACCAGCTCAGTCCACGGTTTAGACAGCGTGTATACGCTTCCCTCCGACTATTTATCCACTCTGGGTGACCAAGGCGTGCACGGGGCCAACGGTTCTTTCTTCTCTGACGAAGATTTCCAGAACCCAGTAGACCGATACGTCATAGAAGCCCGAACGGTGGCGACAGATATCCCAACTAATTTGTGGATCCGGTATATATCCAACGATGTGGCTGAGTCCGTTTGGACCCCATCATTCCGAGAAGTAGTATCTCTGCGTATCGCGCTGCTTATTGCTAAGCGGTTCTCCCCAGAAGGAGAGGCCGGCATAGCCGAGATGGTTACCGTTGCGACAGAGAAGTCTATCCAACGTGAAGGCATTAAAGAGAATGCACCTCTGCCGCAGGCACCGGCCGCAAGCCTGTCAGCCGAGCAGCTGCAGATATACAACTCCGCAGCAGCTATGCTGGCCCAGCCAGAGTTTAGGCACGGGGACGATGGATCCGCACTTAGGCTGGCAATGGATTCAGTGTACGCACTGGCCGAGGATGACCTTCTCGAGACCATCAAACCGAAGTTTGCCACTCGGGTCGTATCTCTAACCGGCGGCAGCCCTTCGGCTATCCACGGGTACGACAATGTGTTCGACCTGCCCGCGGATTTTAAGAACATCTGCGAGCTGTGGTCAGACGAGAACCTAGAAGTTCCTATCACTCGGTACTTTCTAGAAGATGACAAGATCGCTATCGACGGCTACGCCACCGCGTATATCCGGTACATCATCGGAACGACTGCTGAGTCCGCGTGGTCCCCGTTATTTAAGAAAGCCATGTCGGCCTACATCGCCAACGAGCTGGCGTATCGGTACGTCGAGAGGCTTCCTGCCCAAAACATAGCTGAGGCTCTTAAAGAGCGCGTGGGACTGGCGGTCCAAGTAGATGGCGCTAAAGAACCATCGATGCGACCAATATCCGGCACACGGACACTGGACGACACCTACCGAGCTTTGTACAACAAGGCCCTGCAGATGCTGAGGCTTCCCCAGTTGGTGTCCAACACTGACGAATCTGAGCGCAAAGTTGCTCTGGATTACGCCCTTGACAACAAGGCCGTGGAGACCGTGTTCGAGCTGATATCTTGGGGGTTCTTGTACAAGACCGCGGAACTGGCACCAGATGGAGCCGAGACCCCGACAGTGGGGTTCGATTACTCGTACGCTGTGCCAGCCGATATGATTCGCATCGACAAGTTGTCTGCTGATGAGTACTTCCGATACCCAGTCAACTACGCGAGAGAGGGCGGGTACTTCGAGACTGACGCCACAACTCTGTACATCCGGTATCTATCAAACGAGCAAACGACAACGCCGAGTACTTGGCCCACTTACATTTACAACCTAGTGGCAGCTGAGCTGGCCAGAGCTTGTGCGCACCTCCCGAACGCAGATATGAAGAATGCCGAGTTTAAGTACCAAGAATACAAAGGAGAGGCGTTCAGCACCGATGCCCAGCGCAACCCACCTCAAGTCATTGCCGAGGGGAGCTGGACAAGGGCCAGAAGCACGTGGCCGACCAGACGATATCAGAGGCCATAGAGAATGAGCCGCACCTATACTAATAAATTCAACCGTGGTGAAGTCGATGAAGGCGTCATGGCCCGCGACGACATCGAGCGCGTAAACAACTCTGCGACTCTGGTGGACAACTGGATGCCTGCCCGTGTTGGTACGATGCGCACTCGGCCTGGGACCGAGTTCTTGGGCACAGCCAAAGTGAACGGAGCGCACTTCTTAATGCCATTCGTAGATGATGGCACGGTCCCTACGATCCTAGAGTTCTCTCAGTCCACAGCTAATCCAAGTGTGGAGTCTGTCCGGTTCTGGATCAATGGGATATTAGCTCAGGTGACAGCCACGACGGACACTATCACCAACGGTGCTTTTGCCTCAAACATAACCGGCTGGACCGATGCGTCAACTGGATCCGGAGCGGAAGGAATAGCTCACGAGCCAACCACCCAGAGGATGCTTATTCAGGGCGGGCCAGGTGATGGGGACTGGGGAAGAGCCTATCAGACCCTTACCTGCTCAGCAGGCGAGAGGACACTAAGGATAGAAGTATCCGAGTCCCCCATACTTTGCCAGCTCGGCACAGGCGGAGCCCTTACGTCGGACATATTCGAGGGGTACTTAGGGTTTGGGGTGCACCTCCTCACTTGGACTTCTGACGGATCCGACACCACTCTCACTCTTTCTAACTTCGCGGGGTACGCCGCGTTTGTAGACAACATCGCGTATGACGGGGTGGGTGAGTTAACTCTTACCGGCAATATGGCCACAGATACTACAACCACCGCGATCACCTTAGACACCTTGCGGTACACCCAGATCAACGACGTGATGTTCATAGTCGACGGTGGGTACGAGATAAACGGGTTCAGCTGGCCCTTCTGGATTATAAAAAGACTAGGGCAGAAGTCCTGGTCCTTTGAGCTGCCAGATATAACAGATGGGCCATTCGGCAATATCAATGTGACCTCCACTACTCTGGCGCCGTCAGCTGTGAATGGGAACATCACACTGACTGCCAGCTCCGCCATATTTGACACTACTAAATCAGTGCTGAAAACATACCAGCTGCTACACGGGGATGTTTATGGGAAGGCGCAAGTCATGTCCGTGGTCTCTCCGACGGTGGCTAATGCCCGAGTGCTTGAGTCTTTCGGTGGGACCGGTGCAGTCAAAGAGTGGTGGGAAGGATTATTCGCGCCGTACCTACCATCCCCTACAGCTGTTGAGGTGTACGAAGGCCGGCTCTGGCTGGCTGGTGGAGCTAGGCTGTACGGATCTGTCTCAGACCTTTACACGTCGTTTGATGAGCTCCTAGAGGGCAACTCCGCATCTATTGTTAAGACCATAGGCTTTGGGCCTGTTCAAGACGTAGCGTGGCTCCTAGGCGGCGACGTGCTGCTGTTGGGCCTTAGCTCAGAAGAGGTGCAGGTGAAGTCCAATGGTGATTTCAACCCGCTGAACGCAAACAACGCGAACGTCAAGCGAGGAACCAACAAGGGGTCCGCTGAGGTCCGTCCGGCTGTCGTGGATCAGATTGTTTATTTTGTTAACCGCAGCCTGCTTAAACTATTTGCACTCAGCGGCCTGAAGGGTGAGCAGATATCTGCTAACGACACTACAATCCTACACCCAGACATCTGCGCCCCAGGCATAAAGAAGTTAATCTACTCGAGCGAGCCAGAGCCGAGGATGTACTGCTTGCTGACTAACGGTGAGCTACGAGTCCTACTGTTTGATAATGTTGAAGATGTGACCGCGTGGTCTAGGATAACCCTAGGCGGGGGCGGGACCGTGGAGGATATAACATCAGCTCCGACTGCTGCTGAGGATGAGATATATATGGTGGTGGAGCGGGACGGCGTCCGGTACATAGAGCGCCTCGCTAAGTTTTCTCAAAGCCGCGGAGAGACCGACTCTAGGCACTACGACTCACACGTGTACAAACGCTCCCCTGGAGGGACTTTCGACGGTCTAGACCACCTAGAGGGGCTGGACGTCTACGTCTGGGCCGATGGGGTGGAGAAAGGAGCCGCAACAGTTTCGAGCGGCCAGATCACATTAGCTTCATCCGGATGGACCGATGTCGTGGTGGGGCTTCGCCCGACTGCCACATGGACCAGCAACAGGCTGAGCCGGTATGTAGAAAAAACGGTCCTCAATTACCGCAAGCGGGTAGTCCAGATAGGGCTAGTCATGCGGTCCGTCGCGCTTAGGAATTTACTGTACGGGTCAGACGTGAACCGGCTGCAACCGATGCCAGACATCGACGAGGGCCGACCAAGGGCACCTACCACTGAGCCAGAGCCTACTATCGTGGGGAGTCTCACGGGTGGTTTAACGATCAATGGCATGGAGCAGTACGACGGGCCAGGTTCTTACCTTCTCTGCGCCACCAATTCGACCGCGTTCACCGACGAGTCTCGCCGGCTACAAGCTGCAGTGAACGTGGGCGGGCCAGTGTCCAGCGGCGGCGTGAACTGGGTAGCCGGAGGCAACACCGACTCGAACGGTAGTATCCAAAATTTAATTCAAGTGAATCCCAGCGTCGCATCGGTCACTGCTTCTGACTTCGACGACATGCCAGGGGGCGGTGGGGGGTACCCCTCGCTGGCCTACGACAACGTGGTTGATGAGTACCTGTACGCCTACACCAACCTCACTCCTAACTTCACCAGGTATGACATCGGCGCGGGGACTTGGTCTACCTTAGCCAATGCCCCTACTACCGGTATTTTCAAGTCCGACATACAAACCTATAACGGTAAAGTTTACCTGTACGGGGCTCAGCAAAGCACGAGCACAGGAGGGTTCTATGTGTACGATATCGCCACGGACACGTGGTCCACGTTAACTCCCGTATCACCCCCTACGCTCAAGCGTTCCCCCTCAACGGCACTGCCGAAGACTGGCGCCGGCGCAGGTAAATTTTACATGTTAGAGGGAGCGGACATGGTTACTAACCAAGTCATCCTGTCATTCTTTGAGTATAACATCGGGACTAACACGTGGAGCGCGTTAAGCACTGCGGGGCTATCCCGAAGCGCACTCCGGAGCATGGTGGCACCTGGTAATGGGAAGCTGTACACATTTGGGGGGACGGTACCCCACTTCGGGTTTTTCCCACAGCGGACGCTCAACGAGTACGACATCGCTACCAACACGTGGTCAACGCTGACGGACCTATCTGACTACACCGACACCACAGTTCCATTCAACAGGTCGGAGTCAGCGGTCTGGACAGACGGCGAGAGTATTTTTGTAAAGACAGGATCTCTCGATCAGACGACTGGAGTATCCCCAGCTCCACCGTTCGCGGTCAAAGACCTGTGGGTGTACGACATCGCAGGGGACACATGGACCCAGACCAACGAGGCCGACAACGAGATATCATCGGGAGGAGGGCCGGCTCAGATTATAGACGTGACCTCCCCTAGCGCGATGTTCGTCGCGGGTTCCACCGCTCTCCTCGCGACAGGAACATCCGGAGACCATCTCTTCTCATACCGGTGCAAGCAGGACAGCTCGTTCGCTTTTTTCCTCACTAGGACCAGCACAGCGGCTACGGTGAAGAGGGGCATCGCGGCAGTGGATATCACTGACCTCACGTCCCCTGTGCAGGTGGACTACCTAGAGGGCGCCAGGACTGGCCTACTCGACGTGCCCGTACCAAGGGGGATGTGGCTAGACTCCCCTTTTCTATACACGGTCGGGCACGCCCTCGCAGGCTCTGTGTCCGCTATAAACATCAGCGACCCCGCGTCACTGGCGGTCGAGTCCAGCTTGGCGCTAGTGACAACAGGTGACCCTGTGGCGCCAGAGATGATTGGGTCAAGAGGGCAGTACTTGTATATCGCGTGGGAAGAGCGGGTCCATATCGTGGACAAGAGCAACCCAGCTGATATGGATGTTACTGTCTTCGGGACTGGGCTAGGTGCGGCCGAGTACTGCCTTGTGGACGGATCCAACATGTTTGTTCTGGATCCCACTGCAGGGACTTTGAATATCTACAGTCTAGCGGACGACGCCTTGGTTCCGACACTTCTCGGGTCAGTCACTGCGACAAAGCTGCAGGGAATGAGGGACATGTCTGCGTATGCGCCGTACTTGTGGTTCGCGGGTGGCACAACAGGGTGCGTTGTTTCGTACACCTCTATCGATACACCAACAGTCCTTGCGGAGTACACTGGGTTTGCGGGCCTTCAGGCGATTCGGACTTTCTCGGCCAACCAAGTGTTCGCCGGATCTAATACTGATCCAGATGGTTTTCTATATGTCGCTGACCAAAGGTCGTGGCAGCTGGTAGACTATGATGAAATGTCATTTGAGTTTGATGGGACGTACGACACGGACTCGCGGGTGACGGTGCAAACAACTGGGCCAGCCACAATGCTGGCAATAACATACGAGGTAGAGGACATTGATGATCCGACCGATGGAAGCGGAAGACCTAACTAACCTGGATCTCAATTCGTTTGGTAAAAGCATTAGAGCTGTGGTCGCCGAAGTGGGAGGCAAGGCAGTGGCGGTAGCGGGGGTAATTCACACGAGTCCCCCGTATGCGTTCGCCAACCTTACTCCAGCCATGCGGGACCACCCGAGAGACATCATGCGAGTGATTAAATCTTTCGACGCATTCTTGCAGCAGCACTACGAAGTGGTGTACGCCGTGGCCGACCCAGAAGAGAATAATGCGCCCAGAGTGTTGCGCAAGATAGGTTTCGAGTACTATATGACAACTATTCAAGGGGACATCTACCGATGGCAACAGCAGCCATACCATTAGCCTCAACGGCTTTCAGCGTCCTTGGAAAAGTCCAAGAGGGAAAGTCAGCTAGGAAACAAGGCGAGTCCGTCAATGCGCAGCAGCGGGAGAATGCCCGTCGAAAGCGGCAAGAAGGCAAACGACAAGCTGAAGAGATCGAACGACAGACCGCGAGGATGATGTCTGATACCGAGGCCATACAGGCCGGATCCGGATTCTCGGGGAGTGACGGTGCTGCGGCTAGACAAATAGCGCGACAAGGGGGTGTGGGCAAGTACAACGAGCTCGCCGCTCTATACGAGACTGACCAGCAGGCCATCGACATGGAGCGCCAAGGCGCTGCAGCTAAAGCACAAGGTAGAGCCCAGCAGCGTGGGGCGTACATGGGTGCGGCCGCGACTGCGTTGGGAGGCATCGCCAGTTTCAATAAGGATGGTGGGTTCAGCCAGTTCAAGAACAAGAACCCAGGCAAGATACTGGAGTCTACACCGTCGTGGTCGAGAGCCGTGCCGTTCACCCGCTCATTCGCAGCTACGCCGCGAGGCAGTAGCATCATGCGGAGGCCCATCTAATGCCTCAATTACCTAGAGCTACCGACATAAACCGGACTGTGGTCAACGACCAGCAGAGCATTGCTGTTGTCGATGATCGAGCCATAGGCCGAGGCATGCAGGAGGTCGGGGCCACTGTGGGTGCTATCGGGGCTGATATAAAAGACCGCCGGACTAAGTACGAAATGTCCCAGGCCAGAGCTGAGTTTCTAACAGCCAAAGCCAAAGAGGACAATGCTTACGACGGTGACGAAGACTACGCTTCGATGGGCGAACGGTACTCCAACAATTTGGGGACCAGCCTTACCGAAGCCGCATCGATGATAACGGATCCTATGGCCCGTCAGATGTTTGAAGACGAGGCCAGAGTGACGTTCACTCAGGGCCAAGAGCGCATCTCTAACTTCGCCAGAACAGTGGAGCGAGACTACCAGCGCGGGTACGTCTCAGAACGACTGGACAGCATTCGGGAGGCCGGCCTGACTGGCAGCCTGATAGATGCGCAGAACGCCGCCAACGATCTCATAGACAGCTCAGTGGGGATGGACTGGCTAGATTCTGAGGAAGCTGAGCGCCTGAAAATATCATGGCGCAACGATGCGGCCACAGCAAAGCTGGAGATGATGCCACCTGAGCAGCGTGTGGACGCGCTCAACGAGGATTGGGCTAAATTCCTACCCAGCGATGCTAGAGCTAAAATACTACGAGTGGCGGAGGAGCAGACTCTGCAAGGTAAAGCTGTGCGCAACGTACAGTCCCTCGACGGCATGTCGCCTGAGGAGGGCTGGGATTGGATACAAAAGAACGTGACCGACCCGCAGGAGATGATCGCTACCGAGTCTAGGTTCGAGGTTAAGATGGCCAGAGACAAGAAAATAGTGGATGCCCAGCAAGAGGAGTACCACCAGACCTACTTCAACGGCATCCGGCTAGATGGCGGCTCCGTGCAAGACATCCCACCCGACATTCTTAAGCAGATGGATCCCAGTATTGTTAACAACATGAAAGAGGCGGAGCGCAACTACGCTCTCGATCAGAACCCTAAGACACCTAGGCTGGTGGAAGAGAACCTGCAGTGGCTGTACGCAAACTCCACTCCTCGGGAGCTTAGGCGATACTTTCATGAGATATCGTCTCAGTTAAGTGACGAGGACTTTGGTATGTGGAACCAGTCGTCACTGGAGTCCAACGACGCGCTAGAGAATGACCCCATATTTACAGGCACTCAAATGATTCAAGATAAGGTACGGGAAGTGACTATGGGAGATAACGACCCTGAACTATTGTCGCAGTACCGGCGCAAGTTTGAGCGGTATGTCTATGACTTCAGGGCCATCAACGGGAGAGACCCGACCGGCCCCGAACAAGGTGACGCTATCAACGAGATATTCTTGTTCGTCCCGACTAAAGAGAAAATAATCGGCACGGAACCTAAAGCATTTAAACTGTGGGATAGCATGAGCCCAACCGAACAGGGGGAAGCTCGAAGCTACCTGCAGAGCATAGATCCACCAGCGTACGAGAAAGCCGAGTCCGAAGCTAGGGCGAATGGGCGAGGTATGGATGGGAGGTATATTGTTGAGCTGTTCTCTGAGTACTCAGATGCCGAGGATTTCACACCCTAATGCCATTAACTCCAGAAGAACGGGCCGAAGCCAGAAAGTGGAAAGACGAGCGCAGAAAGCGGCAGCTCACCACGTCGATAGGTCTCGCGTCACAACCTGGCGTGGACCCTTCCGCAGCTAGAAAAGCCCAGCAGGTCCAATACGAGACCGGCATTCCTGCGTCTGTTGCAGAAACAGATATCGACAGGGCCCAGTCCCTAGCGACCACACCAAGCCCTAACCCCGTGGCCGACTTGGCTGACACTCCGGCTGTTGCTGAGTGGATGTCGGATCCTGCTCAGGCTCGTATGTCTATTGATGACATGGAGCAGATGAAGGCCTTTGAGAGAGCTCAGAGGCGCAAGGAGGGCTACTGGAAGAACGTAGGCCTCGGCATGGGCGAGCGT
>Ga0136588_1000169_pt1 | contig 24478 bp, 23 predicted proteins | sample AntRauMFilla1564_FD_104782 | JGI IMG/M metagenome (GOLD analysis project Ga0136588, IMG submission 104782) | Saline lake microbial communities from Rauer Islands, Antarctica - Metagenome Filla 1 #564 | ecosystem: Environmental > Aquatic > Non-marine Saline and Alkaline > Saline | place... | reverse complement strand
TATCCATCATTAGTCCTTGTACTCATAAATAATGGTCGGGCACGTAATTCATCAACACCATAAAAAGTGATGTCGGTTACAGTATCATGGATAATAAAAGCAAATTCACCATCCATAATCTTTACTAGTTCTTCAACATGTTCTAATGAAGGAGATTCAGTACCAACGATTGATCTAAACAGATGTAGAACAACTTCGCAGTCAGAATGAGAATTAAAAACTAAATCAGGGTTTCCTGACATAAGTGACATTTGTATCATTTTATAGTTATAAATTTCGCCGTTAATAACACATGCGTATCGTTCGTCTTCAAATGGTTGCATACCATCACCTGTAGGATCAACAATTGCTAGTCTATGAAATCCGAGCATGGTATTAATTCCATGGTATCTTATTCTTGTTGCATCGGGCCCACGATGTTTGATTTTGGCAAAATCTGCCTCAGCATCTTGTTTTTCCTTTCCATAAAATCCCCGAATACGTTTCTGTAAATAAATACCACACATCCTTTTTTATTTTCGTGTCAATTGTTTAATATAAAAAATTAACGCAACTGATTACTTTTTATATTAAATAGGATGTATGGAAGCACATGTTTATAGATTACTTTCCATCCCGATTGTTTGAATATATGTTTAAATATGCACATTACTTGATTGAACCATTTTCTTTCTACTAGGTTATGACAGTTTCTATGAACCGTTGTATATCCATTATAGAATAAACCGGGTGCATATATGTGAAAATAATAACCTAACTTTATAAAATCTCCACAATATGTACAAGTTAACTCCGAGGTTCTTTGATGGGAGGGCTTAAACACAAAGTTAGCAATAGTGGATTCTGATTGAGAATATGTAAGCATATTATAATAATCTATATCGTAAGTAATATAATAGTAAACTCCCAAACCAAAAGAAAGACTGGTAACAATTATCGCAGACATTTAATAAAGTTTCAAAAAATCAATTTTTTGAAAAATCAAACTTTCGACACATTATCAAACTCAATGTTAAATAGGATGTATGGAAAGACATGTTTATAGATTACTTTCCATCCCGATTGTTTGAATATATGTTTAAATATGCACATTACTTGATTGAACCATTTTCTTTGGATATCTTTGTGGCATTTGACATGAGCTTCCACTTCATATCCGAACCCCGGTCTAGTAACATACATCGTTTCATAATTAGGAGGAGTTATTTTATTACAATAAACACAAACAACACCTTCATCTATAGAATGTTGACCTTTACAATCGAGGAATTTCCAGCTAGTTTTACGATTACCGTGTGTTTGAGCATATAATACCATCATTATATTATCTCTATTTGGTTCAGGGTAAGCCCCGGGTCCAAGACCGTATATAAAATCCATTTATAAATATAATAACATCAATTTTAATTATTTTAAATACTTATGAATATGAATAAAAAGATAATGTACTACGTCGAAATACCACTACTAATAGTTGGAGGTATAATACCTATTGCAATTATTTTATGTTATTGTGAACCGGATACAGATAATTATAAAAATCATTACGTCGACTATGATGGAGATGTAATGTTTTTCTAATGATTTAAAAAGACTTTTCTACTAATATACACTTTGAATTTTTGTTTATAACAAAAGTAAATGGAACGAAATAATACCAGCTTTCCCAAATTAAATTATGAAATTTTAAATAAGATTGTAAAGAGTGAGAAAGATCCTTTACGTTATCATCAGCGAGTAGTGTATGAATTTGTTTTAAAAACTCCATGGGTGCGTGGTCTTTTAGTTTATCACAAAATGGGTGCCGGGAAATCTATTCTTGGAAATAGTATTTGTGAAGGGTTACTAGAAAAGGATATTGGTATGAAGGTTATCTTTATGGCGGCCAAATCACTTCATAATAATTTTAAGGAAAGTATAGCACAATTTCGAAAGATGAAAGCTGATAAAGAAGGAACTACTTTTTCTGAAGAACAAACAACAGAACATATTAGTGCTAATTATGAGTTTATATCACTTAATGCGAGTAATATGATAACACAAGTGCATAAAGCTATAAAAAAGGAGGTAGGTGTGGATGTATTTAAAGATAATGCCATAACAGAAGATGAAGCGGAGGAGTTTGCGAAAATAGAACAATTTGGAAATTTAGATAATACTTGCCTGATTATAGATGAAGCGCATAATTTGTTTAATTCAATTTCGAATGGTTCAAAAAATGCGGTAGGTCTATATGAACTAATTATGAAGGCCAAAAATATTAAAGTTATTTTCTTAACTGGAAGTCCGATTGTGAATGATCCATTTGAATTGGCTATTTGTATGAATATGATTGCAGGACCGATTGGAAAACATACATTATTTGGTGAAGATTATATGGATTTTTCTAAATACTTCATTAGTTCTAAGCCGGCTGATAAAGTGGATGATGTAAATGACTTATCAGCACCTATAAATCAAAGTGTTATTAATCACAGAGATAAATTTATTAACCGAATAGTAGGACTTGTTAGTTATTATGGTGCAGATGATGCTTCACAAAAAATGTTATATCCGGAACAACTAGAAACAATAATAGAAAGAGTGCCAATGTCTGGTAGACAATATGCAGCATATATAACTGCAAGAGATAGGGAACTAGAGGAAACTCAACGAGGATCTAAATTTTCAGGAGCACCAGTAAGAATGGCGTTGCAAAAACCACAAGGAATGAGTTCGTCATATAGAGTGCGTTCAAGACAGTTGAGTAATTTTCTGTATCCAAATAATGCTTCGAAGTCGTATAAAGACTCAAAAGGATATCTTAAATACGAGAAATATATAGACAAGATTAATGATATAAATTTAACAAACTTAGGATATAATGGTAATGATGAAGACAAAATGGGCCTAGAAACATGGTCGCCGAAGATACTTAAAATGATGCATAATATCCAATCACATTGCCCTTTTACATTTATAAGTAAAGAGAAATCAGAAAAACCTAAAAAAGAAAAAGTTTTAAAAAATCCGGCTAAAAAAGGTGGAAAAGAAAATGAAGTTTATGTGATGGAACGTAAAGACATACCCGATGCCTTAGAGTTATATAGAAAGATTTTTGGCGAATCTCCGGATGTAGAGTTTACCGATACATGTGTGAAAGTATATTTATCTAAAACAACGATTGGTGTTATTAAACCGGGATTTGCTTCTTTAAATAAAGAAAGAGGACATACTAACTATTTAGTAAATATAGGGACAATTGGTGATGAGAAAGATATGGTAAAGATATTAAAAGTGATTAAAAAGAATCACCCAAAGATTTATCTTAAATTGGACAGATCGAAAGAAATTTCGGATACAATGAAAACTTTTTATGAAAGTAAAGAATTTTATGTGTATCGAGCATCTGATGGATATTGGTATTTAAGACATATATTAGGTTCTGATGAAGAATCGACCGTAAAAGCATCTAAAACTAAGGGAGGATTCGGTCCTGGGTTAATTTATTCCCAGTTTGTTGATTCTGGAGTCGCTTTAGTAGGTCGTGTACTTAAAGCGCATGGATTTGTAGAAATTAAAGATATAAATGATGCTCTTAAACATACAAAAGGTGCTGCATTTGCTATTATATCTGGTCAAGTTGATCCTGATTTACGATCTGAACTAGTTAAGATTTTTAATTCCGTAGAAAATAACAAAGGTGAACATTTAGCTATATTACTTGTAACGGCTACAGGTGCTGAAGGTCTAGATTTAAAAGCCATTAGACATGAACATATTCTTGAGCCTTATTGGCATATGGCGCGTATTAAACAGATTATTGCCCGTGCCGTACGTATGGGTAGTCATTTATCGTTACCGGAGAAAGAACGAAATGTTCAACCATATATTTACTTATCAGATTATCCACCATCTAGCGTTATTAATAAACTCGATGATGTTGAACATATTCGTAAACAGATGGCTAAAGAAGATACCACAGACGTAAATCTGTACAAAAAAAGTGTTAATAATCAAAAACTAATTGATTCTTTTCTTATTGCAGCTCAAGAAGCAGCAGTAGATTGTCCTATACATTACAAAAATAAGGATTGTCGTATTTGTGCACCAACTGATGAACCATTATTTATTAACGATTTGGATAAAGATATTAAGGCTCCGTCTAGATGCAGGCCTTTAAAAGAATCCAATGTTAAAGCCAAATCAATAATGATAGACGATAAAGAATTCATGTACAGCGTTGATAGTGATAAACATATACATATTTACGAGCATGTACCAAGCCTCGATGCATATGATGAAGTATTTGAAAATCATGCACTTTATAATGATCTAGAAAAAGCCATTAAAAAAAGAGAGAAAATTCATTAAGCTCTCTTGGCATGCATTAATTCACCATATTTCCATATTTCACTATATTCCTCAGGATTCAATCCAGGAATAACAGCACATGTATTGAAATTATGTAAAAGTCCATTTATAAATGAAAGAGAGTCCCCGCGGTAGTATTTGGAACTTTCAAAAATTTTTTGTTTCCATTGAGAACTATGGTAAATAAGAGTATTAAATTTCAGAGTAGTTTTAAAAGTGGCGATATCTACTATTTTTTTGTAAAAGAACGGTTCTATTCTTTTTAATAAGAAAATGCAATTCAAAACAAGTCTTTCGTTTATATATAACATCTCTCTATGCTGGCATACATGGTATACATGGTTATAAGCCCATTCATTAGGTCTATTACCATGTCTAGAATGTCTTATAAGTATTAAACTAATCAAGTTAGGTCGTTTTGCGAGAATGTTCATGATATAAGTGAAGGTATTTATTAAATAATAGGTTTCAAAATTTAATTAAATCCATTTACATATATAAATTAATTAATTAATACTATTGATTTTTGATTACAATAAAAAATGGCTTTACGTAAAGTTGCAGAAGCGAAAACCAAGACTGCTGACGCAGTAAAACGTAAAAGACCTGGACGGCCGAAGAAAAACAAGTCGTTAGATGCGATTCCTAAGGAAGGAATTGTAGACCATCCTACTGATATTGCTGATGATGAGCGTATGGAAACGACAATGGAGATGGTGTATTCAAATCCGGAGTTGTGGAAGAAGATTTTTGGAATGTTTAAGAACATGTCAGTAGCGAATGTTCGTATTAATTTTCATGAAACAGGAATATCGATGATATCTAAGGATCATATTGAAAAGAGTGAAGTATTAGTTAATATAATGGGTGAAAGGTTAAATAGATATTATTGCGAAACACCGACTGAGATTGGAGTTGATCAACATCATATATTGCAGATTCTGCAAACATTAAAGAAAGATCATAGCAAAATTACGTTTATATCTACTAGACAAACAAGACGTTCAAAACTACGTATTATTTTACACAATCCGATAATTGATGAAGATAGTGTGTATAACATAGATGCAACAAATGTAGAGGCATATGATGGTAGTCTGTACGAGGATTTAAAGTTTGAACCGGAATATCCTATAAGTTTTGAATTTGACTCTAAGTATTTTAAAAGCAAAGTGGCTGATTGGTCGCGATTGGGTGAGGTGATTAAAATTGAGAAGGAATCTGATGAAAAGAGTCCATTAATCATTAATCATGTGTTTGAGGATAAAAAGGGTGACCATGCTTCTGTTTATAAATCATCAAAGAAAATAAATTTAGTATCAAACATTCCGGATGGTGATTTATTTGCAGTTTCAGTTCTTTTACAAAATCTTAAGCCTATTTCTACATCAACTGTATCCGATAAGATTAAGATTGCAGCCCACGAAGAACATCGTCTTATTTTCACATCATTATTAGATCAAAAAATAGATGAAGAAACAACTAAACCAATTCCCAATACTGAAGTATGTACTATTAAAATTTTGACGGAAATTGTAGATTTTGTGAATAGCGATAACGAATAAAATGTCAATTAAAGATTTATCTTATTTTTTCTATAAAGGTTTTAAAATTTATTTAAAAACCCAATCATGTCTAAGGATTTATTAGCAATCCAAGACAAATCTGTTAAGAATTTCTGTAGAACTTTGCAAGGTATTCTCAAAAGTATGCATAACAAAAACAAGCAAGATATGGATCTAGCTGAGCAGCGTGAACATCTGTCGATTGGTGTAAAAGATGCACCTCTAGAAATTTTTAAAAAGGCCGGTTCACATATCTGGAAGTATAGAGAGGATATTTACAATAGTAATGTTGATGAGTTTCTCAAAAAAGATTATTCGGAAGAGATTAATGAAGAAGTCAAAGACGATGTTGAAGCAAAAAAAGCGCATGATCTAGTGGCAAAAATCAAAAGAACTTGGAGATTTTTTAACAATGCTGAAAAGGAAGACATGATTGAAAGGTGTCAAAATCTTGTACGCCAATATGCAATTTACGAAGATGCTGCTCGAAAAATAGACGCATTGTAAACGAAATACATTTAAACATTTGTATTTTATTTTTTATATACACTAAAATCCGGCAGTGAAAAAACCATGTCTAAAGTTAAAGTTACCGTTGCGCAAAAAACCATGAAAGATAAGCAATTGATTGAGTTGTTTAATCAAATGGTCGGTACATCCGCTCCTGATCCTAATGTAGTAACACCTAAATATGACAGATTACTCGAATTATCGCGCGAAACTGTAGGTATTCTTCAAAGTTTTATTGGCACCGCTCCACCGGTTTTGAGAGATGAGTTCCCTAAAGGTGTTGAAGAAATCGAACGTTTTGTTGCAAAATCAACCACTGATTTAGACGGACTTACACTAGTTGAACAAAGCGAACACGCTCTTGCTGGGGAAGAACTTAACTCTGTAAACGCCAATCCTGAGCTAATGAACAAACTTATGGAAAATCTAGGCACCAAATATAATACAGAAGAACTAGGAGAAACCTACAAAAATTTAAAAGATAGTGAATTTATAAAATCAGTAATTATGACTTATCGCCAACTTAAAGAAGCTCTAGCAGCCGAAGCCGAGCGTCGTAAAGTTAAAATGGAAACTCTCGATACTGAACACGACTTAGCTGATAAAAACAAACTTAGAGGAGGATTTATTAAAAGATCACTAGGTGATGTTTTACATCTTTTTAGTTTTAGTAGTCTTAATTTTAAAGAGTTATGTATGGCAGGATTTGTTGGATCACCAAATAAACCAAAATCTATGTACAATAACATTCTTTTCATGTTATATTTGATATATAGCAAGTGTGATCAGATTTATCGCCTTGTATCCAGCCCAGATATTGATGTCGACAAATTCTCCGAAGCACTTGTTGGTAATATTGCAACTATTAAAAAACAAATCCCTCGATGCAATGAGGCATTCGATAAGATTGAAGACTCGGTTCATCTACTTCGAGATAAGTTTGGTGGATATTACAAAGATTTCATCACCTCTCAAAATCCAGGAATTATTGTTGAAAATTTTGTTCTTGATGTTGCAAAGGATTCTAAGGCTAACTCAAAAGTAACCCGCCAGTTTAAACAAATTATTGGATTCTATAAGAAAAAAATGGCTGGACAAATCAAGGATCCTAAAATTAAGAGAATCTTTGACTTAGTCGGAGCCAATTTGAATATCCTTGAGAAAAAGACCGGTAAAGACGGCGAAGATGTAGATGACGACGATGAAGAAGATACAGAAGATGTTCCCAAAACAAAAGAAGAACTTGAAGCTGTGAAAGAATCATTTCTCCCCGATCATATGAAGCCTGCTAAACCCAAATCTCATAAAAAGACTAAGCGTAAGCATAAAAAGAAACCCCTTGTAGAGGAAAATGATGAAACCCCAATTGAAACAATTTCTGATTAATACTTTTAAAAAAATTGATTTTTTTAGTCAGAATAATGGATTGTTCATCATGGAATGGATTCACTTACCATATGAGATACAATGTATCATAATTCATAATATGACATTACAATCATTGGGACGGTTTGCACAAGTAAGTAAAAGTTCAAAAGAATTGGTTGATGATCCGTTTATTTGGAGAAAAAGAGGTCATAACTGGGTATCTATTGATTCCTGTTTTGCAGAAGAATGGGCACAGGATATGATTGATAAACCCAAAAATACGATTAATAGAATTGTTTGTGTCTGGAACTTATTTTTAAAGGATATAAACGAACACCATGGCAATATGCTTTGTATAAAAAATAAACACTTAATTTATGAATACCATAATGACTGTGGTTTATGTCATCAGCTACATATGGAAAATAATGTAGTAAAACTACCATCAATCATTCCATTATCGTGGTTAGAGACATATGATATTCTGGTTATAGCTACGCCAGAAAATGTTGCACAAAATATATATAATGGATTTGGCTTGTTATATTATTGGCAAAATATAATCCGACATAATATGGAGAGAGTGTGGGCGGAAAGGGCAGAGCATCGTAGGGATAATATAGGTACGAGGAACCTAGATTTTCGGAATATTTACCCTAATATCGGAAGGCCAGTTCCTCTTACTGGAAATCAAAGAAGGACAGATATATCTTCATATATTGACGAAATAACATATCCAACAAAAAAAGAAAGAAAGAGACAGATGAAAAATTTTACGCCAAAGAAACTTAAAATACAAAACAAACGTATTAATTTGAATTCAAATCGACATAAACAAAAGTATAGATGATAAAAGTCTATCCAAAAAATTAATTTTTTATTGTAAAGTCATTTCTTACGTTTAACGTTTTTTCCCGTCATTTTTGTAAATGTGTATTGTTTTTCACCATAGAGCCATTTTGTACGAATTCCTTCTTCTACTATCAGTTCAAGTTTATCTAATTCATCAAGCCATATATCTTGATAAGTGGATGCAAGAAGTTTATCAAGTTTTGCACGTAAATCGGCGATTTTGGCATCACGTTCAGCGATAGCTTTAGTACTTGCCATACGTTTTGTAATTTTTTCTAATATATATTTATAAGATGCCCCATTACCGAAGATCATATCTTTCAATTCGTTTGTTTTCGTAAATTTAGGTGCAAATAGTAAAGTGTGGTTAATACGTATAAATTCATGAGTTTCTAGTTCGTTGTCTTGATCATCTGGTTGAATATCATTAAGTTCAATTTCATGTGTTTTTTCCATAAGTATAAATCTCTGTTCTTGTTCATAGAAGATTATCTCAAATTGTAATAATAAACGTTCTCGATCAAGTCTATCAATATATAATTGTTTACGTACTGGAAACCAATGTTCCATGATTTCGCCGTATGCTTCAAATTCCATAACAGTTCCGTCTTTGGAAATCATATTAAGATCATGAGCCATGTTTTGTTTAAGATCAAGATAATCTTCGATAGGATCAATATCAGGGGTTCCATATTTCAAACATATCTCCTCAAATGCTCCGGGTTTTAATCTAATTTTCATGTCAACAATATTATTACCAGTTTCATCCCTAGCGTCTTCTACATAATCTTTTTTACATAGAGGAGTTCCACTTTTATTGGTTGTTGTTTTCTCATCCCAGGCAGTTACACCAATCATATGACATTTTAAAGGATAAGACCATACTTTAAGAGGTAGTTGTGTCACATTAATTGTATTTGTTCGATCATCATATTTATAAGAACCTAAACACACTTCACTTGCATATGATGATGAATGTGAATACATTGTGAGTGTACAACTCATTCCGGGTGATAACCATGCTTTTTCATTAAAATTAAGAGGTTTGCCGGCCGGTTCTGGATAATTGTATTTAATCATTTTGCGAACCTGAGCTAATGTGAATTTAAAGTCACGAGCCCAGCTAAGAATACGCCAACCCACTGAAACAGTAGTTGTTGTATTTAATAATGCCATAGGCATAATTGGAACGTATTTAGGTTCACATTTTTCTCCGTCATCATATGCATATTCTAACAAGAAATCATCACATCTTGGAAACATAATGTCTGTCATCTTTTTATTAAGTTTAAGTGCAATGTATCTTGCTGCAGAGGTATGTCCTCTACCTTCATCACGATCTCCGAATCCATTAGATATCGGTGTGAATAATGGCATATTATTTGCGCCATCAAATGTTTGTGCCATTTTAGTAATAGTTTCATCCATGGCTGCTCCACCATGCTGATAATGCAATTTTTCGGTAACATAACCAGTAAGTTGATATACTTTCATAGCCTTTCCACCATTCGCCCAAATACGGCGAGCTCCGGCAAAAGCTTTACGTTGAGATGGAATCATTCCATCAATAGCAGATGGTAATTTACGTTCCATAAATTCTAACTGAAATGTCTTTGTTTCAATGCGAAGTTGATCAGATATTTTAACCAAATTTTTATTAAACAACTTTTGATCATATTCAGCAGTTACTGGAGAACGTAATTCTATTTTACGTGGACCGGTATTGTTTCCATACATAATTTCGACGTATTGTGATGTAGCATCATCCCATGTATATGTGTAAACATTATCTTCGAAATTAATCGCCATGTTTTCTACTTCGGCTGGACTATGTGTAGCCAGACCTTTATAATAATGCACGTCATAACCCGCCGGAATGTCGCATGAGTCTTCAACAGCTCCCTCAATACCGAATTCTGAACTACGCCATTGTTTAAATTCAGAAAGTGAGTAAAATTCAAGAATTGCTTTACCAGATTTAGGATAAACTCTTATTAGAGGTGTGGCAAATCGTTTAAGAAATCCACGTTTTATCAGACTTGGCCAGAAGATGTATAAGAATACAATCATAAGCCCAAAAATTTGTCCAATTCCATCGGTATCCTGATCTACAGCAGCAATAAGTTGGCCATATTTTAATTGCTTAAATTCAGAGTCTCCAATCTTTTGCAATCGTTTTTCGTCAGATGTCATATTTTTCTGGTCATTTGCGTAATAGTAAGTATATTCATAGTTTAAACCTAGAACTTGTACTAAACCTTGTAATCCAGCATTTTCTTGTAATGCTTTACTTTGTTTAATTACTGAAAGACTTCCTACAGTAATTTCTTTAATTTGTTTTAATGCATTCATCGGAACTCCCTGCATATTGTACATACCAGTTGTTTCAAATCCTAAATTAGCTTTTTTATTTGTAACAATACTATTCATTGTTTTAGCAGCTGAATCTCCTTCTGGTGCAATAAGTTTAGAATTTATGCCCAATTTGCTAGCTTTATGATATTTTTTAACATAATTTTTACCTTTTACCTTTTTAACACCCTTAATCAAAAACTTGTATTGAAGTACTGGTTCCAGTAGTTCCCAAAGCTTTTTTATGAACGGTTTCGGCAATGTGTAAATCTGTTTAAAGTTATTCAATTCGGTTTTAGTTAGAGTAATCGAATCTTTTGTCTGTCCAGCAAATTGCGGAATAGGAATCTGAATACAATTAAATATAAACAGATTATTTTTAAGCACTTCCGCAGGAAATGACTTAGGTTTCTTGGTTTTCTCGTCTCTTGTTTTTATACCAAGTAATTTCTCAATTTTTGGATGAAGTGCATCTTCAATCATGTTAAATATCAAATTCACATGACTTCCACCTGATGGTAGAAATACACCATTCACCAAATTCATTTGTTCAAAACGCTTGTATTCTATTTCATCATGCATGGCATCTTCGTCATTTTCAACTCCTCCTTGATTAACATTTACTACTATGTTCCATGGAAATTTAATATGACTATCTTCATCAATTGATCCTCGTTTTGGATCTCGTAGTTCAACCTCTGCATAATGTCTTAATCCAAACATGTCTACATAATCGCGCAACGCTTTAATTTCAATAAGATTGTCGTTAAAATAAACTTTCGCTTTTTTCTTGTATTCTATTTGTACTCCACCATCATAACGATAATTAGTACTTGATATAAACGCTGCTAGTTGGTAGACACGCGCTTCAATAATTTTACCAATATCAGCACCTCTTTTAGCATCGTACCATTTAGGATTTCGTTTCTTTCCATTTTTGCATAGTTCTGCGTAGTTTGGAATAAATTTTACAGATGTATGTGGAATGATTTGATCATCATTTAGTGCTTTAAACTCAGCTTTTTTTGAATCTTTTTTTATATCAAACACTGTTGGAGGATTAATGATATCCATTCCATCTGAACACGTTTGTTTATAATATCGTAAGTTATTCCAATCTACTGTTTCTACTTCAAAAACATTCGACATAGCATTCACTAACTTGATTCCTAGACCATTAATACCACCCGTAACACGATCAGCATTTCCTTTATCATCGAAATTACTTCCAGTATATTGTCTTGATATAATAGCTTCTACTGTCCAAATATCTTTTTTAGTTTCTGGATCTTTCATAGTATATACTGGCATACCTTGTCCGTCGTTATATACTGTGATTGCACCAGTATTTTTATCAAATGATATTTTGATCATAGTTACTGGACCACCTTTACTAGTTGATCTTGTTATGGCATTCACATATTGATCTAAAGCATTTACTACCACTTCATCAATCATTTTGTAAAGCGCATCGCTGAATTCCACAATTTCTTTACGAAAAACTCCGTCTCGAAGAATCCATATTTCATGAGGAGCAACCGCTGAAGACCCCAGCCACATAGAACGTTTTTTAACATGTTCTTTGAATGTTAGGGTCTGGATTTCGGTGGTGCCTTTCTTTTTCGACATCGTTAATTATGATAGCAACATTTCAATTTTTAAATGATAAATCAATACTTTTTTCAAAAAAATTAACGTAAAATATTTCTATACATATGCAATATTTTGTCTATGTATAACTCCATAACTTGTTTACGGTTTTCAATAGACATCATATGAAACTCAAAACCTTGATCTAGTGAATAACCCAAAATAGCATCTGGATCTTTTCCAAAGAGTATTAAACGTTCTGCAAGAACAATCTGTAAAGTACATTTTATATCATCCTTATATCTGCAACAACTTGTAACCCAAGATAAACTTGGCTTTTTTCCAGATATATGAATATCTTGATAATTTTTCATGGCTTGAAAATGTGGATTGTCTTCAGAAATACGGCCAATCATTTTATACACTTATTATAAATCAATTTTATAAAGTTCTTATAATAACTTCATCATCTAAATGTATAAACTCTTCGAAAGCCCATGATTCATATACACTGGGATTAAGTTCTCTTTCTGCTCCATCTATGGCAATACGATATATTCGTCCAAAATATATCCATAAACAAACTACACCAAGTCCTATCAATAGTGTTGTAGGTAGACAAAATGTCAAACCACCAAACCAAAACCATATTTTCATTGACACACATGATGTATCGGTTTGTTTAACAGCAATTGCAAATAAGATGGTATTTATAACAATCCATGATAATAGACCAAAAACTACACATATTTCCGTTTTATGCACTTCAAAAGTGTTTAAAATGTCTGCTTTAATATTACTACAACATCTTTTACATACTTCTCTACGTCGTGGATTAGGAAAGTGAGTTAAATACGACATTATTTATAAATCCTTTTTGCTTATTTTTTATATGGTTTTTATAAATAATTTATTTCCATATATATAAGTAGACATTTCGACTAACATACATAATGTCAACTGCAGCAAAAACCGGTGGTAAAGCAAAGAAAACTGCGACGAAGCGCAAGGCGCCTCCCGCTCTTATGAAAAAAGTAAAAGTAAGTGGTGCACTCGCAGATGTCATTGGAGCATCACCAAGAGCTCGTGGACAAATCGTTAAAGCTGTATGGGACTATATTAAGAAGCATGGACTGCAAACTAAGGTTGGTGGTAAAGGAGGTTTCATTAAGCCTGATGCAAAGCTTGCCAAGGTATTCGGATCATCAAAAGTAATTCCCCAAACCAAGATGATGGGACATATTTTCAAGTTTGTGGGTAAATAATTACTGGGTTTTCAAAAAAAATATATTTTTTTACATTACTTTTTAAATTGTTGATTCTCGACAAATGGATTTGTAGTTTCATGTGTTTTAGGTCCATAAAAACTGAATCCTGATACTAACGGTTGTCCTCCTAAACCGGCATTTAGTAGTTTGTCTAAATTGGGTACTTGTGCTCCAAAATTGGGTTGTTGTGCTCCAAAACTGGATCCCGATACTGAAGGTTGTGCTTCAAAATTGTTACGTGCTGGTTCTTCTCTAAAACTGGGTTGTCTTTCTCCAAAACTAAACGGTTTTACTACTTCATATGGTTTTTCGGTTTCAAACCCTCTTCCATTAGGATTACCCCAAGAACCTATAGGAGCCGGATTATATATAGCCATATTATGCGCATGGGCGTACGTAATAAGTTTTTCCAGATTAGTATTCATCTTCTTCATCTCAGCAAGCATTTGTTGTTCATAGTCATTCATATTTTATAACAGATGTCCTTATCTTTAAATATAATTTCAATTTTAGAATATATCTTTTCTGCCGCCATTATTAACACATGCATTGAATTTAGACCAAACTTTTACACCAGACCCAGGTTCGGGTTTACCACCACATTGTTTTTCAACACATCTTTGATAAGCATCTCTTTGAATCTTCGGAGAACCATCCATCGGTTTACAACCGCACCACGATTTTCGACAATCTAAATTACTCATATTCTCACTCTTAGAAGTATCCGGAATTATTGCTGAACATATATGCTTTGCACCACCTGCACCCGATTGACATCGTAGATATTCCATATGATCACACATAGATCCCCAAATCCCAGGATTTATACACAATTCTTGAGTAGAATTTAAATGTTCTGAACATTTATCCGGATGTGCGATACGATAAGGAATACTACTACAGTTGTGTTCTGAATATGAAAATATCTTATTCATACATAATTTATGTTTTGTCTTTTCCATGAATGACGCACTTGGACTAGGTTCCATACCACAATCCTGGGCATATTCTGCTTTAGAACCATCAGTTTTGGAAAATAATACTAAAATAATAACAATTGCTATTGCTACGTAATGCCAAGTTTCCATTTACTTTTTTATAAAGTGTATATTATACATAAAAAATTTAAATTTTACGTTTTTATAAAAATTTAAAGTCATTCTATAAATGCAGACAAACAGCTTAAACAAACACTTACAATATTTAGTATATTTCCTTCATTGAGTTTCTTATACAACTCTTTCGCTAAGTCTGGATCATTCCTAACTCTTTGTTTAATATTATATTCAAAACTATCTGATATTGGTTTTTCCGTAGCTTCCGATATTATTTTTACTATCGCAATAAGCATATATGGTAGTTTTACATTAACATCAGTCTTAAATTCATTGAATCTTTTTTCTTCGCATAATTCTTTATAATATTTTTGTAAACGTCTTATTGGTGAATGTAATGGAATAATAGGTATTTCATCCGATAATTCTTTAATTTGATCATATAATGCTTTATTTTCATCCCTATAGTTTTCAGATTTGTGGCTATAGACTCTTTGTAATTGTTCGTCTGTAAGATTTTTTGGACATATTGTATATGATAAATTCTCTAAAATACTGACCATTTTTGGTACTTTATATACAATGTTATCAGAACTTAACATAGTAAGAATATGTTTGATATATATATTGTTCGATTTGCATACCGCACCTATATAGTATAAATCGACATCATAACCACGTAAACAATGCATAAATATTTTAAATGTACACATATAACGTGGTATATATGTATTTCCTAGTTCAAGATCTTCTTTGACATTTAATATATCCCAAATACCTGTGTTAGCAAAAAGTATAATATCTTGTTTATTTAGTTTATAAGATTCACCTTCAGCAAAGTAAATAACATCCCATTTTAACATCTAAAAATTTGAAATGGAAACATATATATAAACAATGGATACTCTTCTACCACATATTTCAAATTTCGCAGACCTGTTAAATACACAGGTATGTCAATATTGGGATACTGTTGTTATGGATAACAAACCTGAAGTAAAGTGTAGTACTATGTATTATGATATATATAAAATTCTATTTTACGATAAAGGTATCTACGACGAGAGTTCTATACGTAAAGGATTGATAATCTCAGATCTTCGTAATAACCATACTTATGAACAAAAAATTATTCCGGCATTAACTATGTATGATGACGATTTGGATGGTGGTGATCCTATAGTTGCCGTATCTGATAACTATTTACCACTAGAATTTAGAATATTTCTTAGTGTATATAAAGAATTCCCTAGCAACAAAATTAAGATTTACTCTTCAGATTTTATGAAAAAAATTACATCCATGCAGTTTGATTCTACTAGAAAGTCATTACTAGAAGGTGGTAGAGATGACGTTTGTAAAATAGTACATATTCACCCATTATGTTATTCAAAGCATTATAAGAATAGTGTTGCCGATACTCAATTTATAAATATTCTATGTTATGTTAACATACTAGGGTTCGATATAAATCCTCCAGAAAATAATAATTTTGGAGAAATAGATGAAAGATTTTTCGTCATAGTATTAGAAATGGATAATTTACAAGATAAAGAAGCTCATAACAAATTGGTTATTGAAAAAATAACAACTATTTCTGAAAGAGTTAAATCAAATATAGAATATTTAGAAGATTTAGATTTACAGACCTTTATGAGGGCATTTAAAACTGTTTTAAAACAACAATTATTCAATATGTGAATATTTTAATTGACTTTTTTTGTAAATTTAAAAACTACTCTTAATATATAATGAGTAAAACCGGAGGAGGACTTCCCGCTACTAATGCTGATAAAAGTGAATGTGCTTGGCATTTGTCAGAAGAAACTGGTATATGTGCTAAAGATCTTTTACCTAAATATAAAGAATTTTTAAAGACACATGACCCTTTATATGATTCTAAAATGCCATCTAAAGAAGTATTAAACCGAATAAAAAGTGTTTTAAAAGTAGACTCTGAATCAGGGGTATTAATACATAATGACTTTAAAAATTTCGTTGGTTCAGGTACTACTAAAAATGCCCTTAATAACAAATTTAAACCAGAAGGACCTGCTTTTTCTACTGCACTTTTAGATAATTTTAATATAGATCATACATTAGCTATGTTCTCTACTGATGCTTATCGTAAAAAAACAGGAAAAAAATTTTATCATATTCCTTTTCAAATGATCGATTTCGCTAAAGTTAAAAGCGAACTCGCTCGCTTATCTATTCCAGCTATTATTGGCGCAGGATTCCACTCATTTGGTGTTGTTTTAAACACAGATGTATCATCCGGCGGCGGTAAACATTGGTTTTGTATATATGGCGATCTCGAACATAAAGGTACCGAAAAAGATCCATTCGTTATAGAGTACTTCAATAGTTCTGGCAATCCTCCTCATTCTGATGTGACTTTTTGGATGGAAAAAACTTGTAGAGATATTATGTTAACTTTAGGAAAACATGCCACATCATTTCGAGCTGTAAATAGACAGTTACAAACCTCAAAAACTGAATGCGGTATGTGGTCTATTCTATATATTAAATCTAGACTTGAAGGACATTCTCCTGATTGGTTTTACAGACATAAAACTACCGATACTGATATTGAAAATTTCCGAAAGTATATTTTTAGATGGAATAATTAATCAGAAAACATTATAAAAAAGTATTTATATAGGGACTTTTTCAAATACTTTTAAATACCAATGGATCGGCGTATTGTCTTGGGTGTATTAATTTTTCTTATTGTTATTATTCTTATTAAAAGTGCTAAAAATAATATGAACGATCCTTCTATTGATCCAGTCATTGGTGATCAAATCGCTATTTATAATTATATTAAATTAGTTCCTCCTGCAACTATGCCTGTATATAATACTATTAACATCAATCAAAAAGATTTAGTAATAGCAGATTATACCGGAGTACCTCTCAATTTAAGTAAAAATTTAAAATGTAAAGAAGATCCAAACTTTTATATTGTTGATCGAAAATATACCATCTTGACTTATGGTGTTGTATTAGATGCTGATAAACCTGAAAATCTTATTAGAATCACTCCGGAATTGACTTATGCTATGGCTGGTTTGGGAGAAAACTGTGATGGCGGTCGTAATGGAAAAACAAAAAAAGTCGTTTGGGATTTATGGAAAACATTAAATGATATTATCGTTGGAAGAATATTTGAAACTACTAGAGAAGTTTCTGATAAACTAATACAACAATATATTGATGCCGATATGACTGATCAAGAAATCGATAATTCTTTTATAAATGATATGGTATACATTAAGTCTCTACCTGTTAATGAAAAAGTTGATAAATCTTGCAGAGATTCAGATAAAAGATGCCCAGCCTGGGCTAAAAAAAACGATTGTACTCTTAATCCTAAACATATGCTTAAATATTGTGCCAAAAGCTGTAATTCTTGCAATTATAAAGAAACTGAAATCGATAAGTTAGATACCAAATTCGCTACTAGAACATCTAATGAATGCTCTTTTCATGGTGGTTATTCTGTTGAATAGACTTTTTATCAAAAAAATCAATATATTATTTTTTCTCTAATGCTTCTAGACGTTTTAATATTTGAGTTATAGGATCACCATTATTATTCGCCCATCGTTCCTTTGCAAAATACGACATAGAACTTCTTCTAATACATATCATACAAATACTACCAAGAGTTCCTCCAGCATCAAACTGAAACCCAACACCCTCTTCCTGACAGGCATCACATTTTTCTATTTTTTGCATACTTAACTTATCATCTACAAGATATGATCCCGCTGTAACATCGCCAGGAAAAAGAACTTCTTTCGTATCTGAATTCGCCTCCATAACGTGAGCAAAGTTAATATTGCTTTCTTCTCTAATATAATTGTTTTTTCCCCATGCCACAACTACAGAACCATTTCTATGAATCATAGTATCTGGCTGATATCCAATCATAATAGTTTCAGGCTGTTCTTTTGGTATGGTTGATATATTAACACAATTATCCATGAAAACTCTTGGATTTGTATATTTATACTTGTCGTCCATTTCACTTTTTCTTTGAAAAAGTAGTTTAAAAACCTTTTCTTTGAAAAAGTAGTTAATTCAGATATAATAATCAATTTTTACGAAATTGGCCCTGGGGGTGGTCCTACATTCGGTTGTATTATTGATTGAGAACTATAATTTCGCATTTCTTCCATTGTTGGCTCGTTATGACTTTCATTTCCACAATGTTCAGCAGTATTAATCGCTGATAATACTTGTGTTGTCAAGTCTGTGACATACGAATTCTCCGAATACATAGTTGCTAAAATTTTCTTTACTTTAAACTCTGTAAACTTAATACCTGCTACACATGTTAACGCTTGCAATGTCATCATAATTTGATAAAATATTATCGGTTTTAATATTTTCTGTCTTTCCATATCTCTAATGATCTTTATCACTTCTTTAAAGGCATAGTCTTCATCGTGTTTAGTTTCGGCTCTAGCATACATAGCTGCCCATTGATGTAGTGATCGGTTAAAAGTATGTTCTTCCATAATGTAATGGATGTTTCTATTTTTTAATACACTTTTTATTTTTAAATAGACTTTTTAAAAGTCTTACAATATAGTTATTATCTTTAGACAATGGATGTTTTGAAGAAAGCTAAGGATAAATATAAACTTGGGACATCTGTCATTGATATGTCAGTCGTTCTTACTAATAAAGCTATGAATCTTGTTAATAATAAAGTTCTTTCTAACGCTGAAAAAGTTAACAAAGAACTTAGTGGTGGTAATATCGATCGCGCTAAAAAATTGGGTAATGTATACGTTGAAATGCTTAAAAATTATATGACATTGTCTTCTTCATTGAATCTACTCGTTGCTGACAGCCATTCAGCTAATTATGAACGCAAAATGATTTTAAGAAAACTTTTACGTAGTATTGAGTCTAAAAAAGACAACTCCGAATACATCTTATCTAAAGTCATTTCATTGGAAAAACACGTTTACAGCGCCTCTCAACATATCAAAACATTGAGTCTTGCTATTAATCCTATATCCGGTGGCGCCGATATTAAATCTGATCATAAATCTGATCATACACCCGAAAATAAACATGATGAGCCTGTCAAAGATTTATCCGGTGTTGCCGGTATACTTATGTCTATGGCTAAAAAAATAGAAATGGCTCTCGCTGAAATCAAACTTGTCAACAAAGATGTTTTAAAATTAGTTACTAAGAAAGGATCTTTCGAAAATATGAGAACTGACGATTTTGATAGCTTACACTCCGCTTCACGTAATAAACTTGTAAACGGCGGCGTTGATGTTGATAATAAAAAACGTGACAGCTACAAAGTCAAAATCGTTGGCGGTGCTGAAAATGATGAAGAATTCTATATTGGCGGCGCTAACTTGGCACAAGATTTAGAAATAAAATCAACATGGGTTGAATCATACAAAATCGACAAACTCGCCATGAGAGACAACCCCGGATACGCTGAACTTATGAATAAAAAATTATTAAACGTTTTTAAAGTTGGATCAGCTGAAGAACTTAAAACAGTAGCAGAATTAGCCGATGATGACTATATTGATAAAGTCTCTAATGATTGTGAACTTGACGCTTTGCTACTAAAACAAATTGACGCTATTATGAATGGTGGCCAGTTACAAAAATTACTCGAATATTATATCAAACATCGTAATAAATACGCCCCTTCTAAGTCCGGATTATCATCTGAAACTTTCGTAATGGGCGAAACCGCACCACCTGAACTCACTTTTACCGCTTTATCACTTAGAGATGATTATATCAATCTCAATTTATCAATTACTGATGAAGCATCTACTGATGATAAACTTCAGTATATCGTTGAATTCGTTAATATTGTTATTAAAGCATTGAATAAAATTGACATTCAAGCTGTTGTAAACGAAACTAAAAATCATTTTGGCAGAATTAATGATATTAAAACTATTGATCAACTTGATGACATTATGGACGAATTAGATAATATCATGAAACGTATTGAAAGCCATTCTGAATTTCTTCTTGAAAGAAAACGTTTAAAAATTGAAATACTTAAACATGCCGATGATATTATCGAAAATGAAGGATTATTCGTTAAACCTTCAAAAAATATTAAAGGTACCAACGAAATCGGGGAATTGGCAGATCATTTACTTGAAAAACAAATAAACTTTAGACATATTCTCGGAGCTGTTGAACAAACATGTAATGATCAAGCTAATACATTAGCTAAGTTAATCGATACTATCGATAAACTTATTTCTCCTGACAATGTTGACCCTTGTGTCCGTAAATCAATCGACTTTATTGTTGCATTGACTTATATTGAAATATTACCAAAATTACTCAAAAAACGTTTTGTAGGTCGAGCTGGATCCGAAAAATTTAAACGTTTGGAAAACCATCGTGCATATTTGGCAGATAAAGCCAAACTACCTATGATTTATAAGAAAAAACTTGATACTGATGCCATTCGTAGCATAGCCGCTCAATTATTAGAAACATCCGATTAAACATTCATAATTTTGTGAAACAAATTGATTTTTTTATATTAAATACACACTATTATATATAGATATAGACTTATTAAGATAAATAAAGATGGATGACATGGATAACATCGATAGTGATGATTATGAACCACACTTTTCTAAGGAACCTATACAACATGTAGAAACAGAGAAACACGATTTGATCCATTTAACAGATCTCAAACCTAACATTAAAGACGCTAACGATTCTCGTATTCAAATTATACGTAAAATGATGGAAGAATTGTTGGATAATACTACCGACGATGCCTTTAAAGACTTGTTTAATACAATGACCGATACTTTTGACAATTATGAATCTATTGATAAAGAAATGGTTGAAAAACTTAAAAGTATATTCTCCAATGATCTTGTTAAGAAACAACAATTCGCTGATATTATTAAAGCTATTAGTCAAGGATCTACTGTTGTTTATTTCAAATCCGCTCAATTGTTTAAAGTTTATAAGAAACCCGAACTAGAAACTTTATTAGGAGGTCAAATACGAACAATTTATAAACAATTAAATGAGTCGTATGAAGTAATTCCCAATGATTCTAAACAAAAAATTATCATACTGGGAGACGTATCATTAGCCGATAGTATAGAAAGTATTAAAACGTATATAGTAGAATTTATGATCGGCGAAGGAATATTAAACTTTACAGATAACGACCTAGTTTGTTATAAAGGTAAAGAATCTATTGAAATAATCATTAATGACTATTACGTTGAGAATAGAACGGAGCATGATAAGGTAGTAAAGAAATTATTGAAATATATATTCCAGCAGGAAAAGAATACTAAAATAGTTCAAAAAATTAACACCAATCCTTTTTCGGAGTTTGATGGAGTTACGATGGTGTATATGCCGAGTGAGAAAAAGTTATTAGCGACAGATTATATAGAGCCATTACTAACGATGATAAGTAATGTAACAGAATGTAGTAAATTTAAAAATAATATTAACTTGAGTGTAACAATTACTAATAATAATAATGATCATAGTATTCATAATAACCATTCGATAACTACCATTAATAATAATGAAAATAACAATGATAATGTCAAAGATTTTGGAAAATATATAAGAGATACAAGACCCGAATGGTATACCCCAGAAACTCTTTTCGATAAAAATAGTCTGTTAACTAAATATGAAAACATATATGGATCTATATCAAAACACATGTTTCATAAATCGTTTATTGGTAAAATTTTCAATAAAACAACACGTGTGGGAATTAGAGGAATTCGATATACTAAAGTCATGTTATTTAAATACGATGAAATACTTGATTTAAATGGGGAATAAACGTAAAAGTAAAAATAATTATATTTTTTGAATTAATTATTTATTTTATTTAAATTTTGATATAAAAATAATTTTGAAATATGTATATGCACATATTTTGGGGCGGCGGTGGCGCGATGGTTTTAAAGTGGCAAGATTTAATAATAGTATCATTTATATGATTTAAGAGCTTTGTATTTGTACTTTGGAGAAATGGCGCGATGGTTTTAAAGTGGCACGATGGTTTTAAAGTGGCAAGATTTAATACTAGTATCTTTCACACTATTTAAAAATGTTATATTTGTACTTTTTAGAAATAATATTTTATAGTATGTCTAAACGAAATATAATCGAACGAAACGGCTTTAAACGACATATCGTCAAAAAGCTGACTTCAACTTTTTAAATAGGTCCAAATTTATATACCTATTTTAAAATGAAAATTTCGATATATGAAAAAACATGAGTTAAGGTTAAAACAGTCGATTTTCAAAATCGAACAAAACGACTTTAAACGACATATGGTCAAAAAGCTGACTTCAACTTTTTAAATAGGTCCAAATTTATATACCTATTTTAAAATCAAAATTTCAATATTTCAAAAAACATGAGTTAAAGCCAAAACAATAGATTTTCAAAATCGAACGAAATGACTTTAAACGACATCAGTCGAAAAGACTTGATACTGATGACATTCGTAGTATAGCCTCTCAATTATTAGAAACATCCTATTAAACATTCATAATTTTTTGAAACAAATTGATTTTTTATATTAAATACACAGTACTACATTGATATAATAAGTCTATACTTATTTAAACAATACGTAAATGGATAAGAAACAAACGATTAATAACTTAATCAGTTACCTAAAACAATTTCAAAATAACAAATGGGACGAAGATTTTATAGACGGATTAAATACTTTTAAAGAAATGCTTAAAACATATGCCAGTATTGATTATGGTATGGTTGAAACTCTTAAATCATTGTTCGATATAGACACCCTTATTAAAAAGAAAGATTATAATAACATTATTGAAGCAATTAACGAAGGATCTACTGTTGTATATTTTAAATCAGCACAATTATTTAAAATTTACAAGTTTCTAAATGTTGAAAATATAAATGAACAATTAAAAGATATATCTAGAGAATATGATGATATTTATCAAATAATAAGTAAAAATCATAAACAAAAAATTTCTATTGAAGCAGATCTAACCTTATTGCCTAATATAATGCTATTTATCAATTATATAGCACAATTTATGAAAGAATTGGGATTTAAGACATTTAATAAAACGAATATTGATTTTATTAATAAAAAATCATTAGTTATTACCATTAATGGATATTATGTTCAAAATTCTAAAGAAAAACAAACATTTATAGAAAAACTTATTCAATTTATATACACAAAATATAATCATACTGAGATTGTTAATACCATCAAAATAGTTCAACATTGCGAATTTCCAGATTGTGAACTATTTGAAACCATATCATTATCGAAGTCTTTAACTGATGTCGAAAATTGTAAATATATCTTTGAACCAAAACAATTACATAAAAAAATTATAACGAATCATAATAATGTATATATCTTTACAGATCATGACTGGCAAGAACAATTAAGAAAAAATTTAAAACGTGAATCACAGTGTGTTTATTTTATTCAAGATGCAGCTGGTATTAAAATAGGAATGACTAAAAAATTAAAAGAGCG
>Ga0136588_1000167_pt1 | contig 24635 bp, 25 predicted proteins | sample AntRauMFilla1564_FD_104782 | JGI IMG/M metagenome (GOLD analysis project Ga0136588, IMG submission 104782) | Saline lake microbial communities from Rauer Islands, Antarctica - Metagenome Filla 1 #564 | ecosystem: Environmental > Aquatic > Non-marine Saline and Alkaline > Saline | place... | reverse complement strand
TCAGTTCCAAAAAAAGCAAAATGTAAAGATATGCGTTTTAATTTAACATTTAGGTTCATGGGCTAGCCGCTGGGCTGCGACACATTAGTTATTTTTTCGTATAAGAATAGTAATAAACAAACGCGGCCAAAATGATTATAATGAATAAAAATAACCACATATATAATAGACTTAATATTATGGAAAAAATCAATTTTTCAATAAAGTTAGAAAGGCTCAACTTGTTTTCCATTTATGTAATATAATTGGTCAGAACCGTTAGGGTGTTCTTTGGATATTTCTCTAATAACAGCGGGTCCATCATCTCTATGACGTATCCCATGCTGGTAATAAGTGTTGTAAATGCCGTTAGGGTTCTTTTTAGATATTCCTTGAATATAAGCGGGTCCGACTTTTCCATCCTGGGAAAGTCCTCTATGGAGTTTTCCATACTGATAATAAATGTGTTCAGTACCGTTGGGGTTTTCTTTTGATATTCCTTGAATCAAAGCTGGTCCATCATATTTATGTTTTTTGCCGTTAACTGTCCAAATGATAAAAGCACCAGCCACAACATTGCCGGTTTGTTTTGTGGTTAAGGCGATGATATGTTTTTGATAGTATAACTGTTTGTTAAGTTTGTGGTTAAGAAGAAAGAAAGCATGTTTATTTCTAATCCAAATGAGGAATAGTATATTGGGTCGATAACCTAATGTATTCATTTTGTTAAAAAAATGAAATCAATTTTTTGATTATAATCAAAATTGTTATACATGGTATATGCTCCTACCAGCTAATGTGGTTTTTTTTATATTTCTGCCATCGGGAGCAACACTCTGCTGATATACTTTGAATTTGTAACTTCCTGGACTTTCATTAGTATCCATATAATTTAAAGTGCCTTTACATTCCATAACATCGTTCATTACTGAATGAATAGACTTATGAATTCGTTTTATGTGACCTTCGTTTAAATCTTTAACACGAAGCATAGGATCAACATTAGCCAGATATAATATTTCTGCTCGCAAGTAATTTCCGATACCAGCGACTACTTTTTGATTAAGAAGAGCTTTGGCGATTTCGTGTTTTTGTATACTGGGTGCTGCTAATTGATTAGCCAATTCTTCATCGGTTATTTCAAATGCGTCGGGCCCCATAGCATTAATTTTGTTATTTAATGAAAGTCTGTTCATAAATTCAAAAGTTCCAAAATTACGCATATCATTATAATATAATGATGTAGAGTTATTAAACACAAATTCAATTCGTGAATGATCTCCTTTTTTGAATTTAAATCCTCCTGTTAAACCAAAACCAATTACTAGATATTCATTAACAACGACATTACTATCTGATTTAGGAGTTAATTCCCAATACATAGCTTTTCCAGTAGTTTCCACATTATTAAGAGTAGCTTTATGAAATTTCTTTAAAGATGATCTAAAAGTTTTGTATTTATCACTTGTACCTGTTTTGTAAGGTCCTGATAAAATAACTATATTAGTTAATACCAAGCCGCTGACTTTGGCGTTAAGTTGAGCGGCGACAATACGTAATTCTGGTCCCTCTGGAATTTTCGGTTAGTTATTATATACTAAAAATTGAATATACATGTAATATATAATTCAATTTGCTATTTTAAATAATAAAGTAAAATGAAGCCTCAAAGAACTATTATCCTATATCATCAATACTGTCCAGATGGATGGTGCGCATTAGCTATTGCAGATCTGTTCTATGCTACACAAAACGGTACTAAACCTCTTTATGTAGGAGTAATTGCTGGTAAAACGAATGCCGCAGTAAATAAGCTCATTGCTGAGGAAAATCCTCGTAGTACAGTTTATTCATTTGACCTTACATTTGAATACTATCCTGCAAAGAAACTACTGAATCATTTTCAAGGAGTCATATATGATCACCATTTATCTACTGAAAGTTGTTATAGACAGCCTGAAGAGGAATCTGATGAAGAATTTGCTAAGACACAAACATTATTTAATAAATGCTTAATATATGATAAATCCATTAGTGGTGCAACATTAGCATGGAATGCATTCTTTCCAACAAAACCAATTCCATTATTGGCAAAATATGTGCAAGATAGAGATTTGTGGTCCTGGACATTACCAGATTCAAAAGAAGTAAACGCAGGACTATCTGAAACACTTGTTACAACTGTCATCGGTGATAATTTGTCACAATACGATTATAATGCTTTAAAAGTTAGAGAATGGAGTAAATATCTTTTGACGGATGATTGGCTAGAAGAAGCCAAATTAAAAGGCGGAATTATCTTATCGATAATTACTAGATCCATTAAATCTTCATATAGAGATGGAGACGATCGTATAATAAATGGTCAAAAAGTTCGTGTTTGCAATACTAACATGTATATGTCTGATTTAGGTAATTACATATGTCAAACATATGATGAATCTTCCGATAAAAAATATAAGTATGATTACGCGGTATTATGGCGTTATGATCATAATAGAGATATTGTGTACGTTTCTATGAGATCTAGGAAAGATGAAGTAGATGTATCAAAAATAGCCGAATGCTTTGAGTATATTGACAAAAACGGTGAAAAATCTAAAGGAGGTGGACATCAACCAGCAGCTGGATTTGAAATTACACTAGAAAAATTCTTTGAATGGATTAAATAGCTTCTAATAATTGATTTTTTATAATTTCATGACATTCATCAGGATCGTGTTTTCCCTCTATTGCATACACATAGTGTAATTTATTAACATTTTTTATATCCTCCTTAACACAATGTATACATATATGAAAGAAGCAAATATTACAATATAAACACACACTATCACTAATTTTTCTTTCACAATCATCACATAAACAGGTCCTACATACCTTACAGCATTGCTCATATGAACAATTCAAATCTTCCTTAATTATTTCACATTCCATACATATATATTTTCTTTTAAATTTACGTAACTTAAGTAATTCTTGATTGTTTTTATAAGTATTGCGAGCAACAATGCTTATTAAGAACCATTCACCAATATTAGAAGCCATAGATTATTTGTGGTTTATAAATCATCAATTTTTAAAAATTGAATTGATAGTTGTTAATTATAACAAAATGAGTTTTAACATACTAGGTTTTATTATTAAATTGATTAGTTATTTGCTATATCCATTTCAACTAATGGAAATGAAAAAAGTAAAGACAATCGATTTAACTCCCGAAAATGCATTTGATGAAGAATACAAAGCAGAAATGCAAGCTAAAGGATATACTATCAATGATTCGGCACATGCTAGAATCATTCTTGATGATATACAAACAAATAATTTGGATATGTTAAATTTAGTTCGTAATGCTGCTAAGGACAGTTTACAATCTGACTCTTACATTGAATCGGTTACTATTACCAATAAAAGTCGAACATTTAAAGAAATTGTTCTTCGTTAAACTATTATTTTTTTAGAAAAAATAAGAAATAATATTGTTTAAGCTTCAAGATCAAGGCTATCATCACTAATACTTTCACTATCATCTTCAACATCCATAACAGTGGGTGGTTTCGGAATATGAGGCTTAAGAAGTGCTTCGTATTTTGTAATATCGTCTCTTACCGCGTTTAGGTTATCCATAATTTCCTTACGCTCGTGCATAGCACCAGCTAACATTTGTTCTGCCATTATATATTACACATGCATAGTATTTAATATATAAATCCTCTATAAGTCAATGATTACATCGCTTTTGCGGTATAAAAACCAGTCAAAAAAGTCAATATATGTGTCAGGATGTATATTCGAAGACAACCGATGTGAAATTATAACTACTAAAAGCGATGATTTTCTAGGCATACGAAACACAGATTTCTCTATGATCAATTGGCAAAATCAAATGGAAATAGGAGTAGGATTGGCATTGCGAAAAAAAGTAATAACGGTAGGTAGTACATACAATCATCCTAATTTACTAAATTTTCATGATTGGAAAGAAGCATCAATATATGTTAGAAACAGCTTTTTGTAATAGAATTGTTTTAATTTCAAAACGTTCCAGAGAGTTTTTTCCATTTTCAAAATCTACTTTATTGAATCCTAAATGTTCTAAACATTGCACCATTTCCGGAAATTTTTTGCGATTAATATGAGTTGATATTACATTTTGACATTTATGTGCACTATCTGAGAGCATACTTCGCAACATGGCTTTGGTTACCCCGCTTTTTCGGTTTTCTTTAATTACTCCGCATAACCAAATATGTGTTGATTTTTTATCTAATTCGTATAATCTATTAGAAGGCATAATACGATCGTAATACATCAAAATGCCACGTTCGGGAACAAATATAACGTTTCCGGATTTTTTTCTTAACCAAAGATCAATAGGAACCGGTTCCTCTTGATATTGTGAAAAAATTGTATGAGTGAGTTGCTTGACATTATCCATGACTTTCAAAGAAAAAGACGATACTACGTGTATACTTTCATGAACATATTTAAAAAATTGATTTATAATAATACAGAAAATGGCACGTGTTTCTAGGGATGATGTGTGGGATGCCTATTGCATGGGCGAGATTGACACATGTTATTGTTGCAATGAATCCAAGTTGGTAAAAGGAGATCCTAAGACATGGCATCGGGGTCATATATTAGGAGATAGATATGGTGGACCAGGAATACTTATGAATTTAAGACCTTTATGCGTAAAATGTAATAGAGATAGTAAACCATATGCCACAACATATGCGTATATGGGTCATATTAATAAATTACTACCACATGAAGTCGAAGAACTAGAGCAATGTCATAGACAAAGATTATCATATATTATGTTATCAGATTCACAATCTACATTCCATTGCATAGCTATAACAGAAAAAGGAACTCGATGTACATTGAATAAATATCTGCTACATCTTTGTTGCAAAACACATCATAAAAGAGAGAAATATCATCTTGCCGCATACGCCAGACAGCTAAAAATTGAATGTACACAACGATCACTAGAACTAGAAAAATTATTGGCAGAAGAAGATTTTTTTATGAATTAGTTTCTTCGAAATAAAATTGTTCGTAAGCTGTTACTACTTTATGAAATAAAAGATCTACATTACCGATACCCGATTTATTTATTTTTAGTTTATAATCATCACACCATATTGTATATACACCTAAATTATATAAAGGCTCGTCGATTATAGTCGGTATTTTGTTATTTTCAAGCATTTCTTGTAATTCCTTAATATTATAAACAGGTGGTGAAAAGAAAGATATTCTTAATCTGTTAGGTTCATTTAAAAGTAATCTATCTAATTGTTCTTGTGTTTTAATAGTATATCCTTTTGTATAATCTCTAACCCAGCATATAGTTTTTAACGTATTATTTCCTTGATAAATTTGTAAAGTTTTTAATACATCATATAAATTGCAAAGCGAAGCATTTCTTTCTAGATGGCCATTATAAAAATTATATACCAGCAATTTGTTTTCCATTGGTATTTTATATAAAAGTATATTATAAAAAAGTAAATATAGAGTTCTATAAAAGATATGTCTCAACCGACTATTTATGAAGGAGATGTTCTAATTAAAAGTAGTAATGCGCCATCTATTTTCGGTGCAGGTAGTTTAGAAGTAACCAACAATTTATTAGTTTCAGGAACTGAAAGCAGCCATCAAGTAGATAACTTTTATACTAGTGATAATATTATAGGAGTAAATGAACCCCCTACACCTGGTAGAGATTTAGGACTTTTAGCAACACGTCATCCTACAGATATATTAGCTGGAAACCCAACCGAACTGGGTACATCTACAGCAGCTACATTTAATACTATTACTTTAGATACTGATGCAAATTCTACTAACAATTATTATAATGAATGGCTTATAAGTATTAAAAGTGGTCCGGGTATTGGTGAAACAAATAAAATTATATCTTATGTTGGTGCTACCAGAGTTGCTACAGTTGATACAAATTGGACAACATTACCATCTAGTAGTGATTATGATCTATTTGGTAACAGACAAGTAGGTTTAATTTGGAGTGAATCAAATCAAAAAATGCAATTAATTGGAACTACATTACCCCACACCTCTTTAGTAGTACCTAATGATAATCAAATATTAGATTTAGAAGTAGGCCGAATTATCCAAGAATTAGCAGAAGAATGTATTTACTATGTAGGAACACATGGTGATGATACAAATACAGGATTCCATATAATTGAAGCAAAACTAACATTTGGAGGTGCAATTAGTGCGGCAATCGCCGAAATACCTAGTTCAACAAATCAAATAAGAATAATATGTTTTGATAACTGCTCTTATACTGAAAATATTACGATACCTAGTTGGATACATTTACATGCGCAATCAGCTTCTTTAATCGGTACAATTAGTATTGCCGATCAATCAAGTGTGCATTTTGGTTCCCAAACTGTATCAGCGGGAAATACTGGAGTCACTTCATCAGGAACGTCTATTGTTACAATTAATAAGATGAATTTATCTGGAAACGCCGATGGTGTATTGAATACTGGTACAAATTTGACATTTCGTTCAGATATAATATCGGTAGACACAGGAGTAGCATTTACTAATAATTCCGCAGGTTCTAGTAATGTGGATATAAAAACTATTAATACATTAGCTACTAGTGTTGCAATTAGTGAACTAGCAGGTACAATTAATGGTACTATCGGGCAAATTCTGGGGGCAGGTGTAGCATTTAATGTAATTGGTACCATTAATGTAAATGCCTCAAATATAAACACACCGTTTGCATATAATATAGCAGCAACGGGTGTTCTTAATCTGTATACAGGTTCTATAAATGGTACTCAAGTTATAGCATTGGGAGGTATTGCTAATGTTCTTCCTGCAGGATTATTGACTGCTAAAGGTGATCTTTATACTAGAGAAATTGTTGGAACAGACAATAAGATTGTTAGGTTTCCATCAAGTACAGATGGTACTATTTTATATTCTGATTCTACACAAAGTACAGGTTTACGATGGGGTTCTGCCCCGGCTGGTGGTAATTCTGAAAAAAATATAACTATAAGTTCTATGAAAAATATAGCATATAGTGTGAATCCATTGCCAATAGGTTATTTTGATTGGGTAAATCATAAATATACAGGAAGTGTTAGAACAATATATTATGAATCGTTCGTACCAGTTGAAAAATCTCTTACAGTGTCAATTTATAATGAGTCTATAGACCCCACATATACTACTCCATTAGGTACTCAAACATTAGTAGGTCCACTAAGTTATCCAAATGCATTTAAAAATTTTACATTTATAATTCCTGGTGGATCTTCATCTTTTACAGGTTCTATTAGTAGTACAACTCTCACAGTAACTACTATTGGATCAGGAAGTATCAGTATAGGGCAAAATTTAACGGGCGGAACACCAGAAACATACATTGTAAATCAATTAACAGGTACAAATGGTGGAATTGGTACATACACAGTTAATATATCACAAACGTTGGTATCATCATCCATAATAGGTTCAGGGGGCAATGGTAGATTAGCAATTTGTGTAAGTAAAACTCCAGTTGGTGGAGTTAATCCTAGTATTTACGGGGTAACGATGATATTAACACCATAAATACATATAACTATTAATTTTTTATATTTTCATTTATTTAAAATGCTTATCTATAAAAAATATCTATGTTAATATACATTAAAACAACATGGCAACCGTATTTAATGGAATTCAAATTAACGAACTCCTTCGCGGAGATGGTGTTGATCATCGAGTATCAGTTCGTGCAGCAACCACTGAAGCTGTAGATTTAGGTGTTACTCTTGCGGGAGTAGTGGTTGATGGAATTACTCTTGTTACAGGTGATAGAGTTTTGGTTAAAGACCAAATTTCAGTTGATTCTGAAGTTAACATGACGGTTAATAGTAATGGTGTTGCTAATGATGGTACTTATTTTCTGGCTTCAGAACCGGGTACGGCATCAGTACCCGGTGTTAAATACTATTTCTGGTATGATACTGGAGCATCTATGGATCCTATGATTGAAGGACGTACTGGGGTGGATATTCCCATTTTAGGAGCTGATACCACCGCAGTTGTTGCTACTAAGACTCATATTGTGGTTAGTGGTATTGCTGGATTTGGATCTTCAACAAATCCTTCAGCAGGAGTTGTCCGTTTTATTAATGCTCGTGCGGGAGAGTATGTTAATGACGGTGATACTGGGTTTGTTTTCGCAGCACCATCTGTTGCGGGATCTGGTCCTATTGAACATGGTATTTATACTGTAGCAGCTGGTTTAGCATATAGATCCGATGATCTGATTATCGATGATGACGCAAAGTTTGTCTTTTGTAAATGTGAAGAAGGTACTGTAAATGCTAAATCTTCGTGGACTCAGGTATTTTTAGGGGCAATAATTGACCGTGATCTTCAATCATGGGTACAGGATAGTCTCTTTAATTACTCTACTAATGATATGTTCTATGCAAATAGTGATTCTACTATGACAACTATTACATCAACACCTAGTAGCTTTCTTACCACTGATGCAACTGGAGCGCCTTCTTGGACTACAGATCTTCCAAGTGGAACTACTATAAACGGACCATTCGGTGCTGGCGATCAAATAGTTAATAAGTCTTATGTTGATGGAGTCTCAGCAGGTCTGGACCCTAAAGAATCTGTGCGTGTTCGTACTATTGGTCCTTCCACAACTCTTGAAACTGAGAATACTGGTGTTCAAGACATTGGGGGAACTTATGCCGCAACTAGTGCTGTTGTTACTGCAAGTATTTCTGCAGATGTTATGACTGTTACTGCCGTTACATCCGGATATTTACTAGAAGGTCAAAATATTTCCGGTTCTGGGGTTACTGGCGGTACTAGTATACTAACACAACTTACCGGTACCCCTGGAGGCGCTGGTACTTACCAAGTAAGTGTTGATCAAACAGTAGCATCAACTGCTATCACTGCTGGAGGGGCTGCCTCTGAAGGAGGATCGTTCAGTGGTGTAGATCTTACTGATGGTGGGGTATTTGATCTTGGTGGTCTTTCATCAGCACTTATTGCAGGAGATCGTGTGCTAGTGATGAATCAATCTGATGCCAAGCAAAATGGTATATATGTAGTTAGTACTGCGGGCGCTTCAGGCGGATTAGTACGTGCTGAAGATCAAGATGGATCTCCCGGTGCTGAAGTATCTGGAGGAAATTTTACGTTTGTTGAAGCTGGTGATAAGTTTTCAGGATCCGGTTGGACTGTTGTGCATGATGGTCTTTTAGTTCTTAATACCGACGATATGAACTGGTCCCAGTTTTCTACATCGACTGATTACAATGCTGGAGCTGGTATTAATATCGCTACATCTGGAAATATAATTTCCGTAGATTTGTTAACAAACGGAGGTATTGTCTTTAATGGCGGTGAATTACAAATAGATTTAGATTCATCTAATATGGCTGGAACATTAGGTGAAACAGATGGTGGTACTGGACGATCATCATACTCTACCGGTGATATATTATATGCCGATGGTACTAATTCTCTAGATACCCTATCATCAGTCGCTCTTAGAACCTTTACTACCAATTCGTTAGGTCTACCACAATGGTCCAACTCAGTATACGCATACTCTGTATTGGATCAGAATCAAAATAATCTTGTCACTTTCACGGAAGTTGCATCAGCCGTAAACAATCTTGATCTAGCTAACGCTGCTACTGGAACTGCCCCGGTTCTTAGTGCTATTGGTGTCGATACCAACATCGACATGCAGTTTCAGACCAAGGGTACTGGTTCGTATGATTTCTTGTCAACTAGCGGTAATGCAGCTGAACTGAAACTATATGAAGATACCGATACCACAAATGGATTTTATGCATCTTTTAAATCACCTGACTTGGTACAAACTACTGATTACACACTACCTATTGATTTTCCCGCCGCAAATGGATATGTTATGGCAAGTCAAACTGATGGTACAATGTCATGGGTCAATCTTTCTACTGCTGGTAAACAAATTATGTCTATTATCTCTGCACAAGTTAATGCTAATACTACTAGTTTAACTTCTGTTGGATATTTTGACTGGAACAATGCAGAATTTACAGGACTAAGCAGTATTAAGTTGTTCTATGAAGCTGAAGTAACTTCTACGGGAAAAACTCTGACTGTTGAAGTATTTAATGAAACTACCGGACTATCTCTTGGTTCAACCACTCATACTATGGATGGATTCTACAGTTTTGTAGTAACACCACCGGTTGCAAATTCTCGATTAGCCATACGCGTAAGAAAATCATCTCCTGGTGGAAAGAGTCCCAGTATATATGGGGTGAACTTGGTATTTAATCCTTCTACTTAAAAACCTTTTTGAAAAAAATATTCTTTTTTTGCAAATATGTATTATAAAAATGTTTTGTCCATTATATACACCTTTTCAAACAAAAACGTTATGTCCCTCGTATTTGGAGATGTGGAGATTACAAATAATATAAGTGGTCAAGGATTATCATCCAGACGTCCGGCTAGATTGGCCACAACTGTCCCAGGAACCTTTACAACAAGTTTTGCAAATGGACAATCAATTGATGGTGTGTTACTAGTTACTGGTGATAGAATACTTATAAAAAATCAATCTTCTGGTATAGAAAATGGTGTTTATATAGTAGAATCTACGGGTGCACCATCAAGAACTCCTGATTATGATGACGGTGATGCTGTTAGTGAATCATTTATATTCATACAAGAAGGAACAGATAATGGAATGACTGGGTGGCTTTGTATAAATATAATAGGTTCAGATATAGTATCAACAAATCCTTTATTATTTTCTCTTATAACAGGTGATATTAGTGGTCAAGGATTATCTACCGATAATGCAATTGTTCGTTGGGATGGTATTACTGGAACAATGATTCAAGATTCATCCATATTAATTGACGATTCTAATAATATTTTAGGTTTACAATATTTACAATTTTCCAATATAACAGCGCCTTCTAATCCTGCAGCTGGTGAAGGTAGATTATATAAAAAGGCTGATGACGGTCTATTTTGGAAGCCTGATGCTGCTGGTCCAGAAGTAGACTTAACAACTAAAACTATTATAGTACAGGATGAAGGTTCAGGTGTTATATCAACTCCACACAGTACTCTGAATTTTGTTGGTGCTGGTGTATCAGTAACGAATGCTGGATCAGGTGTAGCAACAGTTAGTATAGCAGGATCTAGTGCAGGAGTTACTACTTGGACAGGTTCTACAACCGGTTTAACCCCAAACACCCCTACGGCTGGAGCTATAACACTCGGAGGTACTTTAATTGCAGGAAATGGCGGTACCGGTTTTAATAATTATGCAGTTGGTGATATTATTACTGCGAATACTTCTACTACATTTGCAAAATTACCAGATGTGGTAACCGGAAATGTTTTAATTAGCGGTGGTGTTGGGGTTGTACCATCTTATGGTAAAGTTGGCCTAACTACGCATATTAGTGGTGTATTACCCGTTACAAATGGTGGTACAAATCTGAGCACAACTCCTACTAATGGCCAATTACTTATTGGAAATGGTACTGGATATACATTATCTACAATTACTGCTGGAACAGCTATTGGGGTTGCAAATGGTTCGGGAACCATTACGATTTCGAATAATGGGGTAACATCATTAACTACAAATACAGGATTATCTACGAATGTATCGGCAACGGGTGAAGTAACCGTTACAAATACTGGAGTAACATCATGGTCGGCCGGAACTACAGGTCTAACACCAAATACATTTACAAACGGAGCAGTAACACTGTCTGGCACACTTATTGCAGCAAATGGTGGTACTGGTTTTAATAGTTATGTCGTTGGTGATATTATTACAGCAAATACTACAAGTACATTTGAAAAAATATCAGATATAGCAACTGGAAATGTATTACGTAGCGGTGGTGTTGGAGTCGTGCCTTCATATGGTAAGGTTGGCCTAACTACGCATATTAGTGGTGTATTACCTATTGCAAATGGTGGTACAAATCTGAGCACAACTCCAACTAATGGTCGATTACTCATTGGAAATGGATCAGGATACACATTGGCAAATTTAACTGCTGGTACTGCGATTGGTATTACAAATGGTTCTGGATCAATTACTATTGAAAATACTGGTGTAACATCATTAAATACCAATACCGGATTATCTACGAATGTGTCAGCAACTGGTGCTGTAACAGTGACTAATACCGGTGTAACATCATTAACTACAAATACAGGATTATCTACAAACGTTTCGGCAACTGGTGCTGTAACAGTGACTAATACTGGTGTAACATCGTGGTCGGCCGGAACTACCGGATTAACTCCTAATACGGCTACAACTGGATCAGTAACACTAAGTGGAACACTTATAGCGGCAAATGGTGGTACCGGTTTTAATAGTTATGCAGTTGGTGATATTATTACAGCAAACAGCTCTACAACATTTGCTAAATTATCAGATATTGCGACAGGAAATGTGCTTCTTAGCGGTGGTGTTGGTGTTGTACCAGCATATGGTAAAGTCGGACTAACCACTCATGTTAGCGGTGTATTACCAATTACAAATGGTGGTACTAATTTGAGTGCAACACCTATAAACGGTCAATTACTTATTGGAAATGGTACTGGATATACATTAGCTACTTTAACTTCCGGAACAGGAATAAGTGTTACAAATGGGTCAGGAGCAATTACTATTGCATCTACAGGACTTAGAAATGTTCAAGATGAAGGAGTTGTTTTACCCGGAACACCCCATAATACATTAAATTTTACAGGAGTAGGAGTCACATCTACAAATGCTGGTAGTAGTGTCGCAACAGTAAATATTCCAGGATTTACTCTTAATACATTAACACCACAAGTACAAACAATGGTTGTCGGATCGGCAGGTACACAGTTTAACATTTCTTCAGTTACTGCTCAACATACGTTTAATTTACCAGACGCATCTGAAATAAACACGGGTGTTGTTACAAATACACAGCAGATTATTAAAGGTGGTAAAACATTTGTAAAGGATACACCATTAGTAAATTTCATTGGATCTGCGGTGAATTCAGGAACAAACATTTCATCATTAACAATTAATGTCCCTGCAGGATCTACAACGACTGATATGCTTATGTTAGCATTTATTACCGTTCGTAATGGGTTTTCCAGAACTAATAATTCTGTGTCATATACAGATGATCAGGTGATTGCTAATCCACCTGCTGGATGGATTTTAGTAAATAAAACTATAAATCTTGTAAATTATCCTAGATCTATATTTACATATGTTAAAACAGTTTCCGGTAGTGAACCAGGAAGTTATACATGGAATAATATATCTCCCGGACCTGCAAATAATTTTACAGGCGCTGGTACAGCCACATTTTCAACAAACGTTATGAATGTTACATCTGTATCTTCAGGAACTTTTACAACTGGTCAAACAGTAACAGCAACAGGTGTTTCCAGCGGTACAACCATTACCGGGTTTGGAAGTGGAAATGGTGGAACTGGTACTTATACATTAAGTACATCTCCCGGAACATTGTCAAGTAGAGCAGTTTCAACAACAGTTCCCAAAACAAATTTTGTAGTAGGTGGTATATCAACATATTCAAATGTAGCTACATATAACTCTATTAATGTTTTAGGAGCACAAGCCACACCAGGTTCATTGACACATTCTACTAGAACTGCACCTCCTATAATTACAACTAATAATAATACGCTTCTTATTACTTATTATTCATATGGATCTGTAGCAGGCTCTTGGACACTTAATTCAGGTCAATCACAAGCTGCTAATATTGGAGCAGGTTCAACTGGTACCGGTCCACAAGCTATTGGGGAATCTATGGTTCAAGGGTATTTGTTTAATGTACCTTCCGGAACATTACCTCAATATTCAGCGACCGCTTCAAATAATGGAGATGTCGGGTTAAGTATAGTAGTTGCATTAAGTCAATCTGCCGAAGCCATACTAACAACAAAATCTCAATGTGGGGCCACCTCAGATCCAAATACTGGTAATAATATTAGTGGAACTACATTAACAATTGCAGGAGCTGTTACAGGTTCTTTTACTATAGGTATGAAAATTGGCGGCGGAACAATATTATCAAATACCACAATTACTGCGTTTGGTTCAGGATCTGGAGGATTAGGAACCTATATTGTAAATCCATCACAAACCACCACCGGTACATTTGGTATTATCGGCGATGGACAGTTAACAAATATGATAGATAATGTCGATTGTTTTGGCAATCTATTATCAGGATTTGATACGACTGGTCAGCCATTTTTGGGAGGAACTCAACCTGCGGCAGCATCGGTAGCATCTAATCCAGGAAATAATATATCCGGAAGTATTTTAACAGTAACAGGAGCAGTAACCGGACTATTAGGAATAGACATGGTTATTACGGGGGGATCAATTATTCCAAATACAAGAATTATCGGGTTTGGAACTGGCACAGGCGGTACAGGTACATATACAGTTACACCCGTACAAAATACTACAGCGGGATCTTTCGCAATTAATGGTATTGCTCGAAATCATTTAATCACATTTAAAACAGAAACAACCCCTTTACTAAATTCTTATAATGTTACTATACCCAGTGCTAATACTATCTTGGTTGGTACTGATTATGCTCAAATAATATCAAACAAAAATATGACCGATAATTCTAACAATCTTATTGCCAGAGCTTTGTGGTATGGAACAGGAAGTGGATCAGTAAGCACTTATGCCGCTGTGGCACCTACATCTGGACAAGTTCTTACCGCAACATCTGGAACAACTGCAACATGGCAATCAATTTCAGGTGGTAGTAATAAAGTTACCAAAGGAGGTGATACCGATACCGCTACATTAGTTGTTGGTACTAACGATGCATTTGATTTTAATTTAGAAACAAATAATACTACTAGAATGGTTATACAGGCGGATGGTGATATACAATTAGCACCGAATACTGATAAATTTGTAACTATTGGCACTAATGCCGCATCAGCACCATTAGGATTCTTTGATGTTCGACGAGTAGCAGTAGGTACTACAAACCACATACGTTTTACAGTTAGTGATGATCCTAACGTTGATACTTATAATCTTGGGGTGGATACCGTTGATACAGGTAGTGTTACAATTAGTTCCGAAGATGGGTCATTTAGACAAGCTATGGTTATGGCAACTGATGGTGTCGGTACTAATGTAGTATTTGGATTTTCTACTAGTGTGAACTCTGGAGCAACTTGGAATCCTAGAATTGCTTTACAACAAACAGGAAATTTTGGTATTGGAACTAATGATCCTTCGCAAATTTTGGATGTTATCGGTAATATTCAACTAACTGGTGATTTACATGATGCTAATGATAATGAAATTATTAATCTTTCGGAAACTGCTAGTGCTGTTAATGAATTTACTATTGCTAATGCTGCTACCGGCAACCCTCCCACATTAAGTGCTACTGGTAATGATGCTAATGTTGCTATTTCAATTCAACCTAAAGGAGCAACTGGTACAGTGTTAATGGGTAATATTAGACATTATGGAGCATTGGCTACAAATCCATCTTCACCAACTCCATCAGATGGAGATAGATATTATAATACTACTATACATCACGAAATGATTTATGATAATTCACGCAGTAAATGGTTAAGTGGAACTGTATTAAATGAAGGTGTTGGTAGAAATGGTACTAATACAGCATCTACTTACTATCGTAGATTTAATGGTATGGTGGAATCTCCTTCTGAAGGTGCATATTGTCAAAAAGGAACAATTATATTCATATCAATGACTACTGGTAGAGCTGATAATCATACATTAGAAATTTTAAGAAACGGAGTAGTAATAGGTTCACTGGCATCCGGAGGCGCTGCAATAGCCGTGAATAATTCGGCGAATATCGATTTTGATGAAGGTGTTATATCATTCCGAAATTCTGCAGGTAGTGACACAACAAGAAATTTACAAGCAGTAATCTATTATAAACTTAGAGCATAATTACATTTGTAGGATTTTTATTTTTTTGTATGATATAGAGTAGAAAAAATGACAACATATAATAGATCGTATACAACCAATTTCCCATCCGGATATTTGGATACTAATCAACTAATCAATGAAATAAATGCTGAACCTGGTATTGCAGCAAATTGTACATCCGTTATCAATATTGTAGACAATGTTGACATTTCATTTGACGGAACACTTAATAGTGGTGAACAAACATTAATGGACTCCGTTATAGCAGCACATTCTGGACCTGGTAGTAATACAAATGATCCTGAAACTATAGATCATGCAAATGTACTCATTAATGCTGGTACCGGATTATCAGGTGGTGGTGATTTAACTACAAGTAGAACTTTAAATATAAATATTCCTGGATTAACAGCAGAATCAACAGTCGATCCTGCAGCAGATTATTTAATGATGTATGATGCTAGTGTTGCCGCTCATAGAAAAGTCTTAATATCTAATATATCTGGTAGTACATCAACAACCCCAATTGTCCAGGCTAGATGTACTACATCATTTTCAATAACAACAAATTGGAATGCTATTGTATTCGATACTACAGATATCGAAAATGATGATACTGTGATAGAACACGATAATTCAAATAAAGATAGAATTAACATGTTGGAAAGTGGCCTATTTGAAGTATATTATCATGTTGATGCTGTAACTACTGGTGGTGGAAATTTTACCGATATTGAATCTAGAGTTTTAATTAATGGCACTACTGTATTAGATGGCTCTGAAGCATATGGTACTTCCTATGGTAGTGGACTTATTTCGGCATCAGCATCCCGATCTATTGTTGCTGATTTTAATGCAAATGACTATGTACAAGTACAAGTTCAATGGGATACTGGAGGGTTTTCGGGTAATGTTGAATTCGACCCAACTTTTAGAGTTCGAAGAATGGAATATGTTGGCGCACAGGGTCCACAAGGTCCCCCAGGTGCTCCAGGTACCGGAAATGGTGATGTGGCAGGAGCGGCATCATCTATAGACAAAGGATTAGTTCGTTTTAATGGTACTACCGGTAAAATAATTGAAGGTGTTGGTCTACGTCATTATGGGGCAAGTGCTACTGACCCAGTATCACCCCCACCATCACCGGGTGATAAGTATTATAATACAGTAATTAATCATGAAATGTGCTATGATGGTACTCGTAGTAAATGGCTTAGTATCGCCATTTTAGTTGAAGGATCCGGTGTTAACGGAACAGTAAGTGCCAATACATATTTTAGAAGATTTAATGGAATGACAATGTCCGCAACAAATGGCCCTAGTGTTCCAAAAGGAACTATTATTGGTATTGGATACTCTCAAGATAGTTCGGTCAGTTTTACTTTTTCGGTGGTAGTTAATGGAGTTGAAGTTTCCACATTAGCAAGTGGTGGTTCAACTCAAGTAAGTAATTATAATCTCAATAATGATTTTGCTGCCGGTATTATGGCAACTAGAAATCAAAGTGGTGGTTTTACTATTACTCGTCCTCAAGCAACTGTTTATTATAAACTTCGAGTTTAAAAGTTTCTTAATATTGTTTTTTTATATTCGATAATATAGAACGACATGGCAACATATACTTATTCCAAAACTACAAATTTCGTCGGACTTTTATCTCCACCACAATTAATTACCGAAATCAATGACAGTATTATAGTTCCAATTTGTGTTAATGTTGTAAATAATTCACAATTCCCTGATGTTGTTGATATTATTTTTATACCTGGTGGCGAATCAGAAGATCTGGAAAGTGAAGTTTACACGGCAACTCTAACAGAAGCCGAAAAATTACTTTTAGATGCAATAGTAGCGTCACATACTCCCGATGATCCACTAATTTACCCAGATATTCACCTGAAACCAGGAACGTCATTACTCACAGCAGATTATGGAAGTGACGCTGTTAGATTAATAGGACAACAATCAGATGAAATTCATATTTCCACTGAAACTCAAGGTAATTATGCGTCAGTAAAAGCTGCCGTTGTAGACAATCCCGGACCTAATAAAGTTTTTATTATCCATCCTGGAATATATACTGAAGATAACCCAATTGTTCTCGCACCAGGAACTGTACTATGTAGTGCAGGAAATGCCGAAAATACATTTATTGTGGCTGCAAATCCTACATTAGATATAATACATTGCCATATTAAATGTAAATTGGAAGGAATTACTTTTAAAGGCGCTTACGGAGCAGGAGCTAGAGGATTATATTTCGATGCATCAGCTAGTGGTGGATATGGTGCATTTACGGCTGTTCAACAATGTTTCTTTAAAGATTGTAATATCGGTATGGAAGCTGATGCTAAAAATATCCATTTACTAGGAGGTGTCCCAGATACTCTTTATGCACGTGAATGTCTTATTTCTCCTACATCAGATTTATTCGCTCTGGGAATTCCAGCACTATCTAAAGGTATATATGCCCATTCAGGTGGATCTTTTATTACTGTCGGTATGACAATGATGGGACTACCACCTACCGCTATACCCACCCCAGCACTACCTATATTAGAGGGTTATGTAGCATCTGGGTTCGGTAGTAAACTAGCTATGACTTTAACAAATTGCTATTTCTGTGGTACGGCTCTATCCCTAGATGATAATGCATCTACAGAATTAACTTTACTAACACTTAAGTACTGTGCTATTGCTATTAAAGTTGGTTCTACAGGAACTGCTACTAGGTTAAGTGTAAGTTCATTAGAAATCTCTGATTCCGTAAATTACGATTTATTGATTTTACCTACAAATGCACAGATTGAGGTCCATTCTGGTATTTTAGACGATGCTAAGATGTATAATCCCAATGGGGTTCGATTAAATATGAAATACCATTCCATTCGAAATGGGCAAACACGACAGAGAATGTTGGGTATTATCAACATTGGTAGCTCAGCTGAACCATCTTCTATGCTTATTGGTGAAGGATCGTATGATAGAGAAAATAAAATTTTCCAAAATACTAATCTAGAAGCTGGTACTTGGACTGATCTTACATCAGATTTAAATGAAGAAACTAATACAATCGATCATAATATTTTTCCGGGAGCAACTGTTGATAACTGCATATTTCTTGGAAGATCTAAGAATATATGTGGTATTAAAATAAATGTAGTAACAGCCACATCATCAATAACTTATCTGGAGTCTCTAGAATGGACTTATTGGAATGGAACATCCTGGGTTGAGTTTAAGGTCATGCAAACAAAAAACGAAGCGCCTTATTATTATGTTGACACCTGCTTTGTATCAGAAGTAAATACATACCATATCCGATTCGGTATCAAAAGTAATGATCCTTTGGTGCCTAAAGAAATAAATGGTGTTACTACTAAATGGGTACGTATTCGCGTTAAAACCGCGTTGTCATCAATTCCACAAACCGAGTATATAAAATTTCATACTAATTCTGTTAAAATAAATAAAGATGGATTCACTGAGTATTTTGGAGATTCACGAACTATAAAAAAATTAAATTGGGATATTCATCAATTTGAACATAGTAATAATAACGTTTCCAACCAAAGTCTTTTCTACAGCAAGGCATTAAACATTCAGGGTTCTAAAAATAAGTTTCCATCTAGTTTATTATCCAGACTTTGTCTTGCAACTTTTATTCCAACTGATATTGATAATAGTTTTCCGGTAAAGCTAAAATTCGCTATCATTGGCGATTCCGCAACTTCAGGAGATGTTAAATTCACATTCAGATATGACTTTAGTTCAAAAGACTCCGCCATTTATACTGATGAAGCAAACGCTCCTACAAATACATCTACTGAACAAACTGTTTCCACTCTTGTCAATATCACTGCTAAAGATCATGAATATCGAACAGAAGTATCTCTCGATTTAGATTCAATCGATGCTAATTTGTATGTAGGTGGCCCTCAAATGGTATGGATAAGCATTGAACGTGATGCTGGTGTTGGAGATGATACTTATATTGGAAATATTTCATTCATTCAATTAGTACCTTTCTATATTAGTTGGATCGATGGTGGTCATTTACTAGGATTTTAAACATGTTTTATTGGTATTGCTACGCAAAGAATCTAGGATTATGTTAATCAAATATTGTAGATTTCAAATGTAATTCAGAAACAAATAATGTTGTTACTATATAACTCGCTAAAAATCCACCGGCAAAATTAAATATAAATGGATTATTGTGCTTATGCTCTGTAGGAATCATAAATATAATAAGAATAACTATTGTTACTACAAATAGTAACTTTAATTCTATTTTCATTCCTTTTTCCAAAAACCTATATAGATAAAATTATATTAAAAAAGTAAATCTAATAGAATATAGACTTTGGGAACATAAAGCAATGAATTATGTTGGCAATTTCGCTCGGTATATAAACCAAACTCGTATTTGTCAATGGAGTATTAATAAAGTTCGCGAAAACATTTATCCTTGGGTGTATAACAAATGGGAAGCTGACATTATGCTCGATGACGACAACGTATGGCTTGGCAGTCTAGAATCAGCATGCGATCGTGAAGCTTTACGCAACTTAGGAATCGAACGCGTTATATGCGCAGTTTATGATATGAACCCTATATTCCCTCACGATCCTGAATTAATGTATTTAAAAGTACCAGTTATCGATAAACCTACCGCAAACATCGCTAAACATTTCGATAGAGCTATCGACTTTATTGATGAGTCTATCAAACTAAATAAAGGCGTTCTCATTCACTGTGCTTTCGGTATTAGCAGAAGTAGCACTCTCGTTTGCGCTTATTTAATCAAAAAAAAAGGAATGTCCGTCAATGGTGCTATAGCACACGTCAAAGCTAGAAGACCTCAAGCAAACCCTAATAGTGGTTTTCTTTTACAATTACAAACTATTCAATCTAATAAAAATTACTCCTTCAACCAGCTTCCATATATACATCTTTAACTTTTTCAAAAATTGATTAGTTTGTGCAAAATAAATCAAAATGGACAATCTTAAACTTATCTATGGTGGTGAAATCGATAAAACCAACTCAATGTGGATTCATGCAGATGCTAGCCGTGTTTGTGGAGTAAATGAAGATATTCGAAAAAAAACTTGGAAAAACGTTCTCATATTTGGTGGATGGTATGCAAACATTGGTGAAGATAACATGTCTGAACTCGTTTATAACAGCAAAGACCAGTTAGAAACTTTCTGCTATTTACCACATAATACAAAAGGGGGAGATTTAGTGAGACCCGGATATCATAAAATATCGTGCGATAGAGATGCTGTTGAAGAATTTCCTAAACTTCATACCCTTTGTATTACAAGATATGTAGATAGATCGCCTTTAAGATATGGTTGGAAAACACCAAATCTAAAAACATTGGTAGTGCTTATTGAGCGTCCTGCTGAAAACGATAGGGAGTTGTCTTGGATCGATCCAACAAGAAACCCAAAATACGTGTTCCAAGAATGTCCATTACTTGAAAAAATAATCATCTGTCAAAGAGCAGATACATTTGATAAAACACTCGATAACGTTGTAAAAACCATTCATCGGTAAACATTTTATTTTTTAAAATGCCGCTGACATGTGCCTTGGTTTACTGGGTACTAAATCTGTCTTGTATATTTTACACTCATATTGTTGAACCCAATCTGTTACTCTAGTCATTGCCTCCGCATAATTACACGCAACATGCTCTAAGGTTCGCAAACCTCTATCTCTAACTGTAACAAAATATATTTGATCAACTCTGTCTATTTTCATATTTTTTTCATCTGTTTCTACTGTAAGAACCGCTCTATTCCTCGGAGTATCGAAATATGTTCTCACTATCCTAAGATCATCTTTACCTAAACTAAAATCTATAATTATATTATCCGGTTTTTTCTTGGTTTGTTTATTTCCCATGACTTGTTTATACAAGAAGTTTATATTAAAAAATCATAAATATGTAATTCTTTTTTATATTACTATAAACTTCTTTTATATGCTTCTTCTACACATGTAGAAGCCTCATTATAATTAGTATACGACAACCATGCAAATAAACCACCCATTATTATTCCCATTAATCCCATAACCGGGCTATACATTATCATCACCGCACCACCAACAATGTTTACGACCGATGATAATATCATCAAAACCAATATAATTCTTGCATAGATCAACATTTTTTATTAAACACTATATTTATATTTGAAAAAAAAGTAAAAATATTAAAGTTTATTGATTAATTAATTCTGATTCCGATTCTGCCAGATCATCTTGTTGATCTGTTTCCATATTGTCTTTTGTCATTCTATCTATCGTTTCCTGTTGACGTAGTGATAATGCTTTATATTCTTCAGCCACTTTATTCGATTGAGCACATACCTTCTCCAATTCAGAAATATGTTTTCTCATATATACCATTAATTGCTTGTGCGCATCTATAGTATCTGTATGTGATTGTATTAATGTTGCCAATATATTCTGCTGTTGCTGTTGTGCCATGACTTTTGTTTTTATTCCTCAATTCTTTATATGTTAATTTGCTAACTCCTCCATCGAATCCGTCATTAATGGTGCTGCAAATGTCATCCCCGATGGATCTGCTAATTGATCCTTTAATACTTCAAATCCTAATCTATCTATTGTTGACATACCCGGTAGTGGTGGAGGCGGTGAACCCGCCGGATCATCAAACATATTCCCTCCTACTGGATCATTCATCGATAAACCTTGATTAAAATATACTAAATTATCATAATACTTCTCAGCATTATTCAGACCCCACGAATCCTTACTATGATTCATAGTATACTTCGATTTAATCGGATCCGCCGATCTAAATGATATCATGTCCGCAGGTTTTACCTTTGTACCTTCAAAATCTTCATCACCATTTCTCATATATTCACACGCAGGTTTGTATAATATCAACAAAAACAATATCAGTATTACCGCTAGTAACAATGAATCCATGACTTTTAATTAAAAGTCTATACTATATCCCGGAAAATTTAATTTTACTATATATATGTGATTTTTTAAAAGTTATTCACTTTTTTAACTCTTTCCAAACCTATATAAGTGGCATCTATTCGCAAAGGCCCACAACATTCATAACAAATCTTCGGCCTATTCGCTTCTCTTACCCTTTGCCACCCACATTCTTCACATTTTACCATGTATTCATCCACATTCTTTGTTAATATTCTACATGCATCTAACCATGATCCTATTGGTTCATTTACTATCTTGAAAAATATGCACCGCCATACATAATTCGGTATCGGCTTTATACGACATAGTTTAACCATTGTGGGACAATCTAATCTTATATATATATACGATAGTAAATTCGCCGATAGTTTATCCATTAAACAGTTTTTCTTATAAACAAAAAAATAACAATTCTTTAATTGTCTTCCATAATACATTCTTTGCACAGGTAAATATCCTCCTCATCTACTGTCATAGATCTTAGATAGTTGGTATAATGGTCTACACACCCACTTACTTTCTCACAATAGTCACACACGTACATCTCTTCACCATTATCCTTCTGACATAATTCCGATCTTATGAGTTTTTTATCACAACCCTTTTCATCACATGTGTATACAGTTAATTCCATCATTGTACATACCTCTTCAAAGTCCCCTTTAATATTTTCATACGCCTTTTGGTAATCCATCGGGTTTTTAAACACAGTTAATATTATATATTACTTCAATTTTATTTTAACGCTCTTTAAACAGAAATAGTCTTTTCGTAAGTACACCCATTTCTCGAATATTCATCGTTAATTTAACTTCATCTTTATGTATATCCGATGCCAGATTATATACCTCTTTGAGTTTATCAGGTATATTTTTGGCATTCAATAATGTAGAACTTACTGTTTCAGCTCTTACTCCCCTAACTACAAGATGCTTTTTAACCAAAACACAATTCGCTTCCGTATTTAAACGATTATCGCGAAAAGCACGCAAATTTATTAACTCTTCTTGATAGGTAGCCAATAACTGATCAGTGTATTCTACTAAATTCTTTAATGTAAAATCATGGTTTGTCCTTTTTTCCGCCTCCGCTAAATATTGTTTATAAATAGACATTTTTATACAATATTACATTTGTTTATAATGATTTTGACTGATTAAACAGAAAAAATTGATTTTTTATATTAAATACACACTATTATATATAAAAGTATATAGTTACTTATTAAGAATGAACGATGCCATGTTGAATCAGATGAACGATTTATTAAGTTTAATGGTCCAACAAAATTCAAAATCTGTTGAAGATATGAAAAGAATTATAATGAATCATAAAGATGACTTATCTATGGATAAAGACTTATTCGATAGGTTGAAAGATATAGCAAATGCTCATAAAGAAGAGTTAATAACTGGTGATCAATTTACCGATCTAATTCATAAAGTCAATAACAATTCTATAATTATTTACTTCAAATCTGCTGATGTTTTTAGAGTATATGATGCATCTCAGATATCTACAGATCTAACTAATCACCTTAATGTGGACTTTAATAAAAATAAAGAAATGTATGAGATTATTCCAAATAATTTACCACAAAAAATAATTATAATGTGTGACCAAG
>Ga0136588_1000164_pt1 | contig 24936 bp, 24 predicted proteins | sample AntRauMFilla1564_FD_104782 | JGI IMG/M metagenome (GOLD analysis project Ga0136588, IMG submission 104782) | Saline lake microbial communities from Rauer Islands, Antarctica - Metagenome Filla 1 #564 | ecosystem: Environmental > Aquatic > Non-marine Saline and Alkaline > Saline | place... | reverse complement strand
TGTCGGACGCAATGGAAGCTGAGAAACGTCGTCAAGAACATCATATCGAATTGATTGCATCTGAAAACTATTGTAGTCCAAGAGTACTAGAAGCCCAAGGTTCGCAGTTAACCAATAAATATGCGGAAGGCTATCCTGGTAAGCGCTATTACGGCGGCTGTGAACATGTTGATGTAGCAGAGCAATTGGCCATAGATCGCGCGAAAGAATTATTTGGTGCTGACTATGCCAACGTTCAGCCTCACTCAGGCTCGCAAGCAAATACTGCGGTGTTCATGGCTTTAATAGAAGCAAACGATACGGTACTAGGCATGAGCTTGGCCGACGGCGGACACTTGACTCACGGATCACACGTAAACTTTTCGGGCAAAACCTACAATGCAGTGCAGTATGGTTTACACCCCGATACTGGTGTGATTGACTATGATAAGGTTGAAGCCTTAGCAATAGAGCATAAACCAAAACTAATTATAGGTGGCTTCTCGGCCTACTCAGGCATCGTTGACTGGGCACGTTTTAGAGAAATTGCGGATAAGGTAGGCGCGTATTTACTGGTAGATATGGCTCACGTTGCGGGTTTAGTCGCGGCGGGTGTTTATCCAAGTCCTCTTCCTCACGCCCATGTGGTTACCACCACAACGCATAAAACGCTTGCGGGTCCACGCGGCGGTTTAATTTTATCAGCGTGTGGTGATGAAGCGCTCTATAAAAAATTCAATAGTGCAGTATTTCCTGGCAATCAAGGTGGCCCCTTGTGCCATGTGATTGCCGCAAAAGCGGTAGCGTTTAAAGAAGCCTTAGAGCCAGAATTCAAAACGTACCAGCAGCAAGTGCTTAAAAATGCGAAAAAAATGTGCGCGGTACTGATGGACAGAGGCTACAAAGTAGTCTCAAACGGCACTGAAAATCACTTGTTTTTACTCGATTTAATAGACAAAGACATTACCGGTAAAGCGGCCGACGCGGCTTTAGGCCATGCCAACATTACGGTGAATAAAAACTCAGTGCCAAACGATCCGCGCTCACCCTTCGTGACCAGTGGTTTACGTATTGGCACGCCGGCTATAACCCGCAGAGGCTTTAAGGAGACCGAAGCCGAACAGGTAGCCAACTTGATGTGTGATGTCTTAGATAATATTGATGACGAAAGTGTAATAGACCGTGTACGTGGCGAAGTGGTAGCGCTTTGTGAACGCTTCCCTGTGTATGGCTAAGGCTAAACAACTGCAGTACAAAAGGCAGTTAAGCTTGCACAAAGACACGAGCGCTGTGTTTGAGAGACCTCGGTGATGCAAAAAGGAGCTAGATAATTCTGGCTTTTTTTATATACACACGATATTCACAGCCGGTATTTATAGCATGCCAATTTTATAGGAGTTGTCTATATGTTTTGTCCCTTTTGCCGCGCGCAAGAAACCAAAGTGATCGATTCTCGCTTAGTATCAGGTGGTGAGCAAATAAGACGCAGACGTCAATGCATCGAATGCGCAGAGCGCTTTACTACTTTTGAATTTGCTGAACTGGTCATGCCAAAGGTAATAAAACGCGATCAAACTCGAGAACCCTTTAACGAAGATAAGCTGTCAGCTGGATTAATGCGAGCACTGGAAAAACGCCCCGTGAGTACCGAGGCTATCGAGCAAACGATGAATAAAATTAAATCGGAATTACGTGCAACGGGTGAGCGCGAAATAAAAAGCGAATTGATAGGTGAACTCATTATGCAGGCTTTACGTAAACTTGATAAGATTGCTTACGTAAGATTCGCCTCAGTTTATCGCTCATTCGAAGACGTGAAAGAGTTTAGTGAAGAAATTGCACGCTTATCGGATGAGTAATATATTCTTCAAATGTCGCCTTAATGCCTGAAATGTAGGGGCAAGTCCAGCCCATCAACTGCGGCCAAAGTATTATTAAAGAGTATTTATGTCAGACATTCAAGCCAATAGCGTGTTTTCTGTTTTTGATGCAAAAATGATGGGCAAAGCATTACAACTTGCGCGTCGAGGCGTCTTTTCAACGACTCCCAATCCCCATGTAGGGTGCATAATAACTAACGCGCAAAACCAAGTTGTGGGTGAAGGTTTCCATAAGAAAGCAGGTCAAGGTCATGCTGAAGTAGAAGCGCTTCAGCAAGCCAAAGCTAATGCTGTAGGCGCTACTGCCTATGTTACTTTGGAGCCATGTGCTCACTACGGCCGCACCCCGCCTTGTGCTCAAGCGCTCATAGATGCGAAAATTAAAAAAGTAATCATTGCCTGTATTGACCCTAATTTTCAGGTTCGTGGTAAAGGCATTGCTATGCTAACCCAAGCTGGCATAGAGGTATCGATTGGCTTGATGCAAGAAAGTGCATTGGCACTCAATAAAACATTTTTCTTTTCCCTTCAACATAAACGTCCTTTCATTAGCGTAAAGTTAGCCGCTAGCCTAGACGGCAAAACAGCATTGGCCAGCGGCGAAAGCAAATGGATAACTGGACCTTTGGCGCGCGCCGATGTCCAAAAACATCGAGCCTCAGCGTGTGCAATACTCACCGGGGCTGACACCGTAATACATGATGATCCTCAGTTAAACGTGCGCACCGCTGAATTACCTGCTGATATATCTGAGCAGTTTCTATGGCGTGAACAGCAGCCTTTGCGTGTTATAATTGACTCAGCTAATCGATTAAGCACGATTAAGTACAAAATTTGTAACGATGGCCACGCGACCTTAGTTTATAATGCAGTTAAAAATGAAGCATTGAACTACAAAGAGGGTGGCGCTTGCTGGCAAAAGCAAGTGCCGATTATTGAAAAAAAAGGGCGGCAATTTGTCGATTTGCATGCCGTTTTATCAGACTTGCACACAATGGGTATAAACCATTTATGGGTTGAAGCCGGTGAGAAACTTACCGGCGCGCTGTTTGATTTAGAGCTTGTAGATGAGTTGATTTTATATCAAGCGCCCAAAATATTGGGCAGTGCGGCAAGGGGTTTGACCCGAGCAACGAGCAAAAACAGCTTGCAACAAGCGATGGTAGGTAAGGTCACCTCGTTAAGCCTACTTGGGCCTGACACTAAAACTATCATTGAATTTTCACACTAACACAGCAGGGTTTACGTAATATGTTTACGGGAATAATAGAAGCGATTGGTAGCATAAGTACCTTAACTGATTTGGGCGACAATTTTCGCTTAGTCGTAAAAACGGGTAAAATGGACATGGGCGATGTCCATTTAGGCGACAGTATTGCCACCAGTGGCGTATGCCTGACGGTAGTGGATAAAGGCTCCGATTTTTATGCCGCTGATGTATCTGCAGAAACCATCAAACTAACAGGTTTTGCGCACTATAGTGTGGGCCATCGGGTAAACCTTGAAAAAGCGATGCTGACCAACAGTCGCTTTGGTGGACATATTGTTAGTGGTCACGTAGACGGTGTGGGTAAAGTAGAGGCCATCAATGAACACAGCAACTATATTGAAGTATGGGTTAAAGCACCTGCTGAACTAGCCAAGTATATTGCCCACAAAGGCTCCATTACGGTAGATGGGGTTAGTTTAACGGTGAATGAAGTAAAAGGCGCTTCGTTTATGCTGTGGTTAATTCCACATACGCTGAAAGAAACAGTTATTGGACAGTATAAAGTCGGTACTCATGTCAATTTAGAAGTTGATGTAATTGCACGTTACTTAGAGCGATTATTACTGGGCGACAAAGCGGCCGATGACAACACACATGCAGGCAGTGACTTAAGTATGGCATTTTTGGCTGAACACGGCTATTTGAAGTAGAAGAAACACATACACCTTCACAATAAAGGGATATTTATGGCACTAAACACCACCGCGGAAATTATAGAAGATATTAGGCTAGGCAAAATGGTCATTTTGATGGATGACGAAGATCGCGAAAACGAAGGCGATCTTATTATGGCTGCCGAGCACGTTACGCCCGAGGCAATTAATTTTATGGTAACGCATGCCAGAGGTTTAGTATGCTTGCCTATGACGCAAGAACGCTGCAAGCGCTTGAAACTGCCCTTAATGGTTGACAACAACGGCGCACAGTTTTCAACCAACTTTACCGTTTCTATTGAGGCCGCTAAAGGCGTAACCACTGGTATATCGGCGGCTGACAGAGCGGCAACCATATTAGCCGCGGTTAACAAAGAAGCAGTAAGTGAAGATATTGTTCAGCCCGGGCATATTTTTCCACTTATCGCCAAAGAGGGTGGCGTGTTAAACAGAGCCGGCCACACCGAGGCAGGTGTAGATCTTCCGCGCTTAGCAGGTCTTGAGCCGGCTGGCGTAATTGTAGAGATACTAAACGCTGACGGCTCAATGGCAAGGCGCCCTGAACTTGAAGTATTTGCCAAAAAACACAATATTAAAGTAGGTACTATTGCCGACTTGATTGAGTACAGGAACTTAAATGAAACGACTATCGAGAAAGTCGCAACGTGCAAGTTGCCTACTGCTTTCGGTGAATTTGATTTAATAACGTACAAAGATATCATCGATGAGCAGATTCACTTCGTACTGCAAAAAGGGCCTATTATCGAAAATCAGCCAACTATCGTCAGAGTGCATCTGCATAACACGCTGAGCGATTTGTTAGGCTCAACCCGTGCCATTAATCGTTCTATGCCCTTAACCAGCGCAATGGAGCGTATCGCTAAAGACGGCGGCGTAATTGTGGTGCTAGGTAAAAAAGAAGATTTGGTCTCACAGGTAAAACTGTTTGAAGCACAAGACAATGGTCAAGTTGACGTTGGCAAAACATGGGAAGGCTCTTCTCGTACTGTTGGCGTTGGTAGCCAGATTTTGCAAAGTTTAGGTATCACAAAGATGCGCTTGTTAAGCAAGCCAATTAAGTACACAGCGCTTTCTGGCTTCGGTCTAGAAGTAATAGAATACATCCACGATTAAACATAGCGTAAAGATGACATAAGCAACTAAGATTCAGTTATAAATAATGATTTATTGCTGGTCCTTTATGCTACAATTTGCGCCGGTTTTTACAGGAGTTTAAAATACATGAAAGTAATTGAAGGTAACACACGCGCAACAGGCAAAAAATTTGCCGTAGTAGTCTCTCGTTTCAATAGTTTTGTTGTAGAAAGCCTGCTTGACGGCGCGCTAGACACGCTAGAACGTATTGGCGAAGTGAACCCTGACGACATTACGGTTATTCGTGTCCCCGGTGCTTATGAACTGCCTATTGTGGCTAAAAAAGCAGCCATGTCGGGTAAGTTTCACGCTATAATAGCCTTAGGTGCAGTTATTCGCGGCGGCACACCGCATTTTGAATTTGTGGCCGGCGAATGCAACAAAGGCTTGGCTCAAGTATCGCTAGACGCCACTATCCCTCTTGCTTTTGGTGTTTTAACAGTAGACACAATTGAACAAGCAATAGAACGCTCAGGCACAAAAGCCGGGAACAAAGGTGTAGAAGCAGCACACAGTGCGCTTGAAATGGTGAACGTACTAGCGGCCATTGACGAGGCGTTATAGTGAAACCAGCCCATCGTAAACAAGCCCGCATACTTGCTCTACAGGCACTGTACGCGTGGTTAATGAGTGGCAATGACATGAAGCAAATAGAGCTTAGCATTGCCACTACTAACGACATGACCAAAGTAGACTTGTCCTATATGCAAGATATACTCAACGGTGTTACCCAAGATGTGCACAGTCTAGATAAACTGTATAAGCCATATTTAGGACGCTTGCCAGAAGAACTCGATCCTATTGAAAAATCTATCATGCGCTTAGCAACGGTCGAGCTTAGAGACCGCCTCGATACTCCTTATAAGGTGGTCATTAACGAAGCGATTGAGCTTGCGAAAACGTTTGGCGCTGAAGAGAGCCATAAGTTCATAAACGGCGCCCTCGACAAAGCGGTTAAAACACTCAGAAAAGATGAAAGAAGCTAAGGTTTGAACGAATTCAGCTTAATAAACAAATACTTTGCCGAATCTAGTTTCGTTCGCAAAGACGTCATAATAGGCATTGGCGACGACGCCGCCATTACACAGGTCCCTCAAAATCAGAGCTTAGCCACCACCACTGACACGCTTTTAAAAGGTGTTCACTTCTTGGCCGACACGAGTCCCCAAGATATTGCGCATAAAGCTATTGCCGTTAATTTAAGTGACTTAGCGGCAATGGGCGCAGAACCAAGTTGGTTGAGTTTATCACTTACGATGCCTGATGCCGACGAAGTTTGGCTACAGGGGTTCAGTGAAAAGGTGGCTGAGCTAACCGAGTATTTCTCGATCCAACTTATCGGTGGTGACACCGTAAAAGGGCCTTTGTCTATTACTATCACCGCACAAGGGTTTGTTCCTCAAGACAGTGTCTTAACGCGTGACGGCGCAAAAAATGGTGACTGGATTTTTGTTACCGGCACTCTTGGAGATGCTGGCGCAGGCTTGGATATACTGCGCAATAAGCTAACCGGTGGCGATGTGAGCGCTAGAGATTATCTAGTGGCTCGGCACAGACGTCCAACCCCTCGCGTATTAGCAGGCACTGTGTTGAGACGCCTAGCTAGCGCCTGTATTGATGTGTCTGACGGCTTGCTGCAAGATGTTATGCATATTGCTAAGGCTTCGGGAACAGGCGTAATTTTACATGTAGATAGACTGCCTATTTCAGATGCATTACGTAGTTATGTAAAGGATTTACATCAGGCTTTTGGCTACGCTGCATCGGCGGGCGATGACTATGAACTTTTGTTTACAGTGCCCGAAGAACATAGAAATACTGTGCAAACAGCTTTAGACAGCTATTCCATTATGCATACTTGTATCGGGCAAATGACAGGCGCAATCGGTAAACTTGATTTGAAGTTAAACGACAAACCCTATACTTTGTATGATTGTGAACGCGTTGGTTACAGCCACTTTTGAGTACACTATGGAAAAATCCTTAAGAGCTAAAGTAAACTTGTATCATCCAGCACATTTTTTGGGCTTCGGTTTTGGCTCAGGTTTAGTGGGACTAATGCCGGGTACAATGGGCTCTTTAGTTGCCATCCCCATTGTTATATTAATGAGCTACTTGGCGCTTATCCCCTATGTGATACTAACTATAGTAGCAGCTGTTGGTGGTATTTATATATGCCAAAAAGTAAGTGACGATATGGGTGTTCACGATCATGGCGCAATTGTATGGGATGAAATAGCCGGCATGATGATCGTGTTTATTGCTATTCCTATCAGTTGGCATAGTCTGCTGATTGGATTCTTATTATTTCGGGTATTTGACATTTTAAAACCTTGGCCTATCAGTTTCTTAGATAAGAACGTGCATGGAGGTTGGGGTATTATGGTTGACGATATCGTGGCTGGTTTCTTTTCACTGATATGTCTGCATTTAATTTATATAGGCTTAGCGTATTTTGAGAAGGCCCTGTAACGAGCAGCTTAACACTGCTCGCTTACAACGCGATACTTATAGCGTGATTGCCTGCACCACATTTAGTCCTAAATAACCTTTGTTATGCTAAAAAAGCCGTTACAGAAGCTACAATTCCTTTCGCATCGATACCAAGTTCTTGATACATTTCTTGTTGGGTCGCCTGCATAATGAATTCATCAGGGAAGCCAAGCGGAAGTACTTGGACAAGTGTTTTATTGGCCTGCAAGGCCTCCATTACTGCACTGCCTGCACCTCCCATAATGGCGCCGTCTTCAAGTGTGACTAATAACTCGTGGTGGTTGGCGGCGAGCAGTAGCGCTTTGGTGTCTAATGGCTTAACAAAGCGCATGTCTATTACGCTAGCGTTTAGTGCTTCTGCCGCTTTAAGCGCTTCAGGCAGCAATGTGCCAAAATTGAGAATAGCCACCCTAGCATTTTTGCCGTTTTTGCCGCTGCTGCTTACCTTTATTTCGCGCATAGTTCGGCTTTTGCCAAGCTCTATAGCGTTCATTGTAGACTCTACCTCAATGCCCATACCGCTGCCTCTTGGATAGCGAACACTGGCGGGGCTGTTAGCTATATGCCCAGTGTACAGCATATTTCTACATTGAGCTTCATCACTGGGCGTCATAATGATCATGTTTGGAATGCAGCGCAAATAGCTAATATCAAACGCGCCTTGGTGAGTAGGGCCATCAGCACCGACTAAACCTGCGCGGTCTATGGCAAATAAAACGGGTAAGTTTTGTAGCGCTACATCGTGAATAAGCTGGTCGTACGCGCGCTGCAAAAAAGTCGAGTATATAGCTACCACAGCATGCTTTTTTTCTATTGCAAGACCGGCTGCCAGCGTGACGCTATGCTGCTCAGCTATGCCCACATCAATATACTGCTTAGGGAACTGCTGCGAAAATTTTACCATACCTGAGCCTTCGCGCATCGCCGGGGTGATTGCAATGAGGTCAGGATCTACCTTAGCCATGTCGCAAAGCCAATCGCCAAAAATAGCAGAGAAAGTTGGATTGCCCGGCTTTGAAGTGGGGAATTTTTCAGTGGTATGATCAAACTTAGGCACAGCGTGCCACTTTATAGGATCCTGTTCTGCTTGCTCGTATCCTTTGCCTTTTTTAGTCACAATGTGCAAAATTTTAGGCCCTTTCATACTTCTCATATTCGAGAGTGTATCCACAAGAACGTCCACATCATGTCCGTCAATTGGTCCAATATAATTAAACCCTAACTCTTCAAAAATAGTACCCGGCACGACCATACCTTTAAGATGTTCTTCAGCCTTGCTGGCAAATTCTTTAATAGGCGGAACGCTAGATAGAATCTTTTTACCACTGTCACGAATAGAATTGAAAAAGTTGCCAGTGAGTAAGCGAGCCAAGTGGCTGTTTAAAGCCCCTACATTTTCAGAAATAGACATCTCATTGTCATTCAGCACAATAGTCAAATCTTTATTGATGTCTCCAGCGTGGTTAAGTGCTTCAAAGGCCAAACCAGCCGTGAGCGCCCCATCGCCTATAACAGCAACGACTTTACGACCTTTACTTTCTTGTTCAGCGGCTATGGCCATGCCAAGTGCTGCACTGATTGAAGTAGATGAATGACCTACCGCAAAAGTATCGTATTCACTTTCAGGTGGCCAAGGGAAAGGATGCAGGCCGTCTTTTTGACGAATGGTGGACATGCGGTCACGCCGGCCAGTAAGAATTTTATGTGAATAGGCTTGATGACCCACATCCCAAATTAGCCTGTCAAACGGTGTTTTATAAACGTAATGAAGAGCTACTGTGAGCTCAACAGTGCCTAAATTAGAAGCGAAATGTCCGCTACTTTGACTCACGCTGTCCAATAAAAACTGGCGTAACTCATTGGCAATAATGCGCAGCTTTGCCTTAGGTTGCTGTCTTAGCTCGCTAGGGATATTCACCCTCGCTAAATTAGGGTAATGATTAAGATTAAGGATCATGTATTTCGTATTCTTCTACTGTCGTTGCTCTTAGCTGATTTCAAAATGTGCGGGTAACCATAAAATCAGTAAAAGTTTCTAATTTTTCGGTATTATACGCTAATGAGCGCAAAGCTTGTATTGCCAAATAATGATGTTTATTTAATTCTTGTTTTGCGTTCTCCAAACCCAGCAATGACACAAAGGTCGACTTGTTCGCCTGCTGGTCTGAACCCTGCGGCTTGCCTAGTGTTTGCGTGTCGGCGGTAACGTCTAAAATATCATCTTGAATTTGAAATGCTAAACCAATATGTTCGGCAAACTGCTGTAGCACTGTTTTTTCAGAAGCGGTAATATTTTCACTTAACAAGCAAGGGAGTGTTACACAAACCTTAAGCAAAGCACCTGTTTTCAAGGCATGTAGCTGGTTTAACTGTGCTAATGAAACTTGCTTGTTGGTCGAGCTTAAATCAATGCTTTGCCCCCCTACCATGCCCGCTGGCCCCGCAGCTTTGCTCAAGGCTAGAATAAGCTCATGCTGGCGCAAGCTTGCGTGAGGATTTAATTCAGCGCTGGCAAGAATTTGAAATGCCATGCTTTGTAGGGCATCGCCAGCAAGTATAGCCATTGCTTCGCCAAACTTCACATGACATGTAGGATTTCCTCGACGCAGTTCATCGTCATCCATCGCCGGCAGGTCGTCGTGCACAAGTGAGTAAGCATGGATACATTCTATTGCAAGTGCCACTGGTATGAGTTCTTTTTTGTTCACATCAAGTAATTCACCTACTAAGCTAACAAGCAATGGGCGCATACGTTTACCCCCATTTAGCAGCGCGTATTCAAGCGCTTGTTGTAAGGCTTTGTCAACGATGCCCTGCTGGTCTACAAAGTGCATAAAGTACTCAGTTAGCTGGCTGGCAGTGGCATTAAGGTTGCTTTGTAAAGATACAGGGATTGACATTTTTAATGCGCCATATTTTTATTCGGCAAATTCGGTTAAGGTGTCAGGATTGCCGCTAGTGTTGGTCAATATCTTGACTTTTTGTTCTGCATCTTGAAGTAGCTTTTGAGTATGACGAGCAAGTGTAACACCGCGTTCAAACTGCTTAAGTGATGCCTCTAAAGGAATTTCGCCACGCTCCATTTCAAGCACAATAGTGTCTAATTCAGCCATGGCCTGTTCAAACGATAACTCTTCTATTTTCATTTAACGTAACTCTTAATATCAATGGTATGAACCTTACCCGACAGACCATGCAAATTCAATTATTAGGTAAATAAAACAGGTAATTTTCCATAAAGATTGTAAATAAACGGCTGTTAACCAGCAAGTAAAGAAAAGACTAATCAGTAGCGCCGTAAAAGCGCTCACAAAAAAATGAGGGCAATATGATTGTTTGCAAACAATAACGATCTGCATTGGCAAAGACATCAATAAAGCAGGCACATTTAGAGGCGGGACGTCAGCGCAAACCTTTAATCAAAGTGCAGCTGCCACTGTGCTTACGTATTTTGAGGATGCCGAGCGGGCTAGAGTATAAAATAGACGAGTAGAGATTGCTATAATATAGAAAAACCGGAAGCTTTCCGATCCAGTGTCAGAGCCTGACCCCATCTAAGCCCAAGGCCCATTCAATTAGCCTCTGCTGAGCACTTGCCTATGCTGAGGTTTGCGCAATACTAACTGCAGTGTGCTAATAGCGCGTTCTAAAAAACCACCCTCGCAGTAATTTAAATAATACTGCCACATACGCATAAAGCGCTCGTCGTAACCGTCTTCGGCTAAGGCTTCTTTTTGCGTGCTAAACGCTACAAACCAATCTTGCAGGGTTTGCGCATAGTCTAGACCGATGTCTTGAATATCGGCGATTGATAAATCAGTGTCTTTTTTCAAATGTTTATTAATAATCATTTGCGAGGGCAAATAGCCGCCCGGGAAAATATACTTTTGAATGAAGTCGACGCTTTTAGAGTAGCTTGCATGGCGCCTGTCATCAATGGTGATTGACTGAAGCAACATTAAACCATCGGGTTTGAGTAGCGATGAGCACTTTTTGAAGAAGGTTGTAAGGTAGCGTTTTCCAACCGCTTCAATCATTTCAATTGATACAAGTTTGTCATATTCACCTTCAAGTAAACGATAATCCTGTTTTAATAAGGTGATTTTATCGCTTAGGCCTTCTTTGTTTATCCACTGCTGGGCGTAGGCATGCTGTTCTTCAGATATTGTGGTGGTCGTGACTTTACAGCCGTAATTTTTTGCAGCGTGAATAGCCAAACCTCCCCAGCCAGTGCCTATTTCCATTAGATGGTCGCTTTGTTTGAGCTGGAGCTTCTCACAAATGGTGTGCAGTTTATGTTGTTGAGCGTCAGCTAAACTGGCGTTTGGATCAGGATAAATAGCGGCAGAATACATCATAGAACGATCAAGAAACTTGCTATACAGCTTGTTACCTAGATCGTAGTGCGCCGATATATTTCTTTTAGCTTGGTCGGCAGAATTACGATTTGCAAAGTGGCTTAATTTAAGCGCAGGCATAGTGATCCATTTAAACCGATTTTCCCATTCATCTAGCATGGGTAAGTTGCGCGCAAAAATACGGATCACATTGGTCAGATTAGGGGAATCCCACAGATTATCCGAGTAGGTTTCGCCCGACGCTATGCTACCGCCAAACAACAACTTTGGATAGGCGCTGGCATTCAATATATTAACTTGGGCGTGCAAATCATGTGCCTTATCGCCGAACTGTCCAATGACTTGGCCGTTTTCGCTCATGGTCATATAACCATGCGGTAGACGTTTTAAAACACCCAAAAAAATAGATCGGCAGGTTTTTTCCCAAACGCTGGGCGATACGGTGTTTTGCATTGTGTGCTGAGCTTGTGGCATCTATTTGTTCCTGTACATTAAGGGTGCGTATAAATGGGTACGCGTTTTAAAAAAAGTTTTATAGCCTGCCAATAAATGCCAGCTACTGTTTTGACCGTCATGCTAGGTATAGACAGAATCGACTTGCGTAGAGTAGCCGAAGTTAACGGCTGTTTTTGCATATTAATCGCTGCTTCAAAGTGCTTAGTTTGTTTATAACAGCTTAAATTGAGCTTAATATTTTCATCTGGCTGTTGTACTTGCCATTTGTACTGCATATCCATAGGGTTGAACGGCGATACATAAAAAGCTTTATCGCAATCGCTCTGTTTGTCTAGGTCGACCAAGTAATAATGGCGTTTGTTCCAGGGCGTATTGCTTACCTCTGCAAGCATGTGGGTGTACTTGCCATGCGCGTTACGTAAATAAAAGAAATTTACTGGGCTAAAGTATAGGCCAAATGTTCTTATTTGCCCTAACATATAAACATCGCCCGAAACACGAACCTCACTTAATGTGTTCATTTTTTTCAAAATAGCGGTTTCTAAAGGTATCTTAGCATCTCCTAAATAGTCTTCGCGTTTGAAGTTAACAACGCTAATACCCGATTTATTCTGACTAAACCCTGATACTGTTTCAGTTAAGATATCGAGTTCTTTTAATTTTACCCAAAAAAGATATATGCGGTAGTTAAACTGATGCACTTTTGGCACGCTACGCCGATGAAATACATTACCTGTATATATACCACTTTCAAGCATGCCTAGTGGTTCTTTATTCATAAGCTGGCGCCAAATCTTTGGCCAACTTCAAGCGCGCTTTTTACGCCGTCTTCATGGAAGCCGTTGTACCAATAAGCGCCGCAAAAATGTAGACCTTGTTTGCCGCAGATGCGTTCGCGCTGTTCCTGCGCCGCTACCATTTCAGGGCTAAATTGAGGATGTGCATAACGATATCGCCCTAATATTTTACTCGGGTCAATTTCTTGCGTGTTGTTTAAGGTGACACAAAACGTGGTGTCACTTTTTATTTGTTGCAAAATATTCATGTTATAAGTGACGCTAGCGGGAGAGCGGCTTTCGTTTTGACTGCCTTTAATTAAATAGTTCCAACTGGCCCAAGCTAAAGGTCGCTGCGGTAATTGAGACACGTCTGTGTGCATTACCACGTCGTTGTCACAGTAGGGGATTGCCCCTAAAATAGCAGATAGATCTTGACCATGCTGCTTCTCAAAACTTGATAAATCGAGCATTTTCAGGGCTTGGTCGCTGTGGCACGCAAACACCACTTGGTCGAACTCGCTGATGTTTCCATTGCTCATTATTTCGTATCCAGCGTTTGTTTTTTTGACTGAACTTACTGGACTGTTTAACAATATTTTGTCACTGTAGCTAGCAGTTAAAGGGGCTACATATTTATTTGAGCCGCCTATAAGCGTGTACCATTGAGGGCGGTTGGTAATATTCAGCAAACCATGGTTGTTGAAGAACTTTAAAAAGAACGATAAAGGAAAGTTCGCGGATGCCTCTAAGCTTGTTGACCATATGGCGGCGCACATTGGCAAAATATAGTTGTCGGTAAAACCTTTGCTTAATTTATGCTGCTGTATAAATTTGATTAGTGTGATGTTATCAGTATCTTTTTTTGCTTCTAGATGCGCCTTGCAGACTTTATTAAATTTAATAATGTCGAGCACCAAACGATAAAATGTCGGTGAAAAAATGTTGCGCCGCTGCGCAAATAAACTATTAATAGTATTGCCGTTATATTCTAGCCCGGTGTCTTTATTTTTTACACTGAAGCTCATTTCGGTGGGCTGGGTAGCAACGTCTAGTGTGTCCATTAATTTTATAAAATTCGGATAGGTCCATTCATTATAAACAATAAAGCCAGTGTCTATATTATACGTGCGCCCATCTACATCTACTTTCTTGGTGGCAGTATGTCCACCTACGTAGTCATTAGCTTCAAAAACGGTAATGTCGGCTGTTGAATTAATTAAATATGCGCTAGTCATACCCGCTATACCAGTGCCTATAATGGCTACTTTTTGCTTCATTTGTTATCCTGCTGGGTAGATTCGCGGTCTGACGAACTGCCGCGCTCTAGCGAACTGCGCATGCTAATGCAAATTTTGTGCTGAACGGCCTCGGGCAAGAAATTTAAAAATCGTATTATAGTGCCAAAGCGGCGTGGAAAATATACTGCAGATTTGTTACTGAGAATACCCTTGAGCATGTATTGTGCCGCTTGCTCAGCGGTAATGGCCATGGGCATGGGGAAATCGTTTTTTTCTGTTAGTGGTGTTTTAACGAAGCCTGGCGACATACTTTGCACTGCTATGCCTTTGCTCTTTAGGTCAACTTCAAAACTCTTACAGGCATAATGAAGGGCTGCTTTGCTTGCGCCATAGGCTTGGCTGCGTGTAAACGGCAGCAGGCGGGCCATACTGTCTACAAACACTAATTTATTGCCTCTTTGTAAGCTTGGCAATAACGCGCTTGCAACGTTTACCGTGCCAAATACGTTAATATCAAACACCCGTCTGAACATGTCGGGTTCAATATTGTTTATGTCAACGTATTCGCAGGTGCCCGCATTTAGCACCGCAATATCACATTTAACGCCTGCCAGTGCTTTGTTTGTGGCCGCTTCATCGCTGGCATCAAATTTGATGGTTGTTACATTATCGATGTTTTGTAGTTCGTTAAGTTTATCTTGGTTACGACCACATGCAATTACGGCGTGCCCATTAGCGCAGGCCTCTTTTAACAATGCTTCACCTAAACCAGAGGTAGCACCTGTTATAAGAATAGTCGCCATTAGGACATACTCTTTTTTATTCGTTTAATTAAACGTCCAAGTAATGGGATGTTTTCATACACCATCTGACCTAAATCATAATAATCTCTATGAAAGGTAATCTTATCATTTTTAAGCGTTAACATTGTTATTCCTTCGACTTTTATTGGCTTGTTTGCATTCATTGTTGACGTCCTATATTCCATCGTCCAGTTTACGATACACTTGCCATCCTGATTATCTTGCTTAGTGTGAATAACGAAACTACAAGACTTAGCATTGCGCAATAATTTTGCAAAATAATTTTCAACTGCCGCTATGCCTTTGTGTTCAGCAATAGGGTCAATAAATAAGACGTCGGTGCTGTAAATCTCAGCTAAATCTTCAATTTTCATGGTGTCTAAGTTGGTGTAAAATGATGAAAATTTTTCTAATAGTAATATAGACATTAAAACGTACTTTTTGTAGTGTTAAATATCAATTTACGCCACTGTATTGCTTGAGATCAGTTAATTAACTTTATTTAATTGTAACGCGTGCACGTTTACTTATTCTAGTTTGTAGTAATCTTTTTATTGTCGCCGCTAGTAATAATCCATAATCCACTGAATTTAACTGTAGTTTATATACTAAGCGTGATCACATAAATGAAAATGCCACTTTTTCCACTATCTTCCCACATCTTGCCCAAAGGCAGAATGGCTTTACGTATCTTTGAACCGCGCTACGTGCGCATGATCAAGCAGGCTTGCAAAGACGACAGCGGGTTTGTTATTTGCATGTTAAACAGCAGCGGCAATGCGCAGCAAAATAGTCATATTTTCCCCTTAGGAACGGTATGTAAGGTGGTCGATTTTGATTTGTTGGATGACGGTTTACTAGGGGTAACCGTAGAGGGAATGCACAGCGTTAGCATAAATGACATTGAAACGGAGCGCGACGATTTGCGCGTTGGTACATGTTCAGCCAGTCATATTTGGACATGCGAATTAAAAATGGCAGACTTACACCCCATCGATGTGCGCTTAAAAGAAATATTCGAACGATATCCTGACGTAAGTTCCCTCTATTCAGAAACGCTGTTTAACGACCCTATGTGGGTGATCAATCGTTGGATTGAGCTGCTACCGGTAGGAGCTGAGCAAAAACAGCATTTTTTAGCACAGCAAGATTGTCAAAAAGTACTCAAATATTTGTCACAGCTAATAGAATAAGAACAAAGCGTTAATGGTAGTAGTTCGTATAATGTATGCATTATGTGTTCTATCATCAGGAAAAACCTTATCTTACATTAACAATATTTAACTATCGAGATACATTTTTCGAGGTATACTTTGAGCATGATAAATGAACGAAAAATAAAGGTAGGGTCTATATGCTTATTGGAATTCCAGCAAACCAGCAACGTAATGAGACGCGACAGCCCAAAGATTGTTCTGTCGAAATGTCAGGATATCTAGATACTGTTGCGAAGCAGCGATGTAAAGTTTCTTTCTCCAAAATTTTTAGCTACTTCGCTCCTAGACTTCGCTCATATGCACTGAAGCAGATGGGTAACGAGGCTATAGCCATGGAACTCGTGCAAGATACAATGTCAAATGTCTGGCAAAAAGCGCATCTTTTTAACGCCGAGAAAGGCTCGCCGTCTACGTGGATATTTACGATAGCCAGAAATATACGCTTCGATATGCTAAGAAAACTGCAGAATAGGAAAGAAGATGTATGCTCAGATGATCTGTGGCCGGTTCTTTGCGAGCAAACCGCAGATACTAAGATTGCGCCACTTGATGAGCTGATAACGCTAGAGCAAGTTGGTCAGTATTTTAACGAGTTACCCGCTAAGCAACAGCGCGTTATTGAAGCTATTTACATTGACGGCAAGTCGCAGCAAGAGGTTGCTGATGAATTAGAAATACCATTGGGAACAGTAAAGTCCAGAACTCGTTTAGCGCTTCAGCGTTTAAAGGACATGCTACGAGAATATGATTAAGCATCATCCAAGTGAATCTGCTTTGCGCAGTTTCGTAGAAGGTGCATTGCCTTCTACGAAAGCCATTTTGATATCTGCTCATTGTGACATGTGTCCAACGTGCTTGAGCAAAACCCGTAGTTTTACTGAATCCATAGCAGTAGATATGTTCCCTGATTTAAGACAAAATCCAACTATTCTGCGCGAATACATAAGCATGTTTGAATCTATCACTAACGACAGTACCTTGCTCAATTCAAGTTATTCACAGACATTAGATACACGCATCACATTGGATGGGCGCGAATTTGTATTGCCTGCGACATTGGCTAGGTTTGCCGATCGCATAGGAGAATGGTCTCACTTAGCTGGTAAACTATGGCACGCCTCGGTAAACATAGGCGGCGGGTCATTGGCACAATTTATTTATATGGATAGAGGCGCAAGTGTTCCTGAGCACACTCACAAAGGCAACGAACTTACTTTAGTGATTAATGGTAAATTCATAGATGGTGGAAAGTGCTATGAAAGTGGGGATTTTATTGAGTTAAACCAACAGCATACTCACATGCCCACCGCTGAGAATTATGAGGGTTGCCTTGTTGTTACTATTCTAGACAGGCCGCTGCATTTTACTTCCGGGTGGGCAATGTTAATAAACCCTTTAAGCCAGCTATATTTTAAGGTTAATACTAATGTCTAAGCGGCGCTGCGTTCACCTTCAGTAAGAAAAGACACCTTGGCGGCGTCTTTTTTTTGGTTCAACATTTAAGCCAATGTGCCCATAGGCTTTGTAAACCACGCAATGTCTTAATTAATAAACTCGCTTTGGGGATAATTTAGTCTTAATGTTTTAACCGCGTTATTTTTCAGCTGATCTAAGCCAAGTTCGTTATAACTAGCAACCATTATTTCTAAAGCGGGCTGAACTTGCTCTGTATCGGCAAAATATTCCAGAACGTATCGGCCTCTGTTCGCGGCGGCAACCCATGCTTCTCGGCGCATGTAGAATCGCGCTACTTCAATTTCATATTTGGCTAGTCTATTTTTAATAAACACCATTCGTTGCTTAGCATCCGGTGCATACTTGGAGTCAGGATGTTGCTCAATAAGTCGTCTGAAGTCTTCAAAGGCTTCTTTTGACCTAGACGGGTCTCTGTCTGAGCGATCTACACCAAATACCGCTTGAAACAAGTTAGCGTCTTGCTCCATGTTGACCACCCCGCGCATGTATATTGCATATTCTACATCGGCATGATTTGGATTAAGCCTTATAAATCTGTCAATAGTGGCTAAGGTTTGGTCTATATCACCGCTTTTATAATGTGCATAAATCAAATCTAACTGAACTTGATGAGACAAAGGCCCAAATGGGAACTTTGAATCAATACTGCTTAGTATTTGGGCCGCAGCAGAAAAGTTTCCTATTTCCATATTGTTTTTGGCTTGCTTATATAATGCTGTAGGGCCCTGATTTGCTATTAACTGGCGTTGTTCATCTTCAACGTTTGAGCAAGCGGTAAGGGACAAAGCAATCGTTATTGCGATGAGTCCGGTGAACAATTTTTTGCGCTTTATCATGTTTTAGAATTACTCATTTAATGTGATTTATAATTTTCAATAACGCTTAACAGGGTTTTTATGCCTGCTCGCTGTCTTTTGTGCTATCGGTAAAGCAATTATGTTGAAGGCTTGATATACTACGCTTCAATTTTTGCCAATGATCGTGTTTATGAGTCAACAAGTCAATTTAATATCGTTAAACGCAATAGTGCCCGATGAGCACTATGATACCAGACTAGACCAGTCTATTGCGCGTTTGTTCCCTGAATATTCACGTTCCAAGCTGAAAGAATGGATTTTAGAGGGCAGCGTCACTATAAATGCGCAAGTTGTGCTTACCCCAAGGCTAAAGCTAAAAGGCGGTGAAGAGATCATTATTTCTGCCGAGCAAGCAGTGCAGGTGTTTAATGAAGCGCAAGAAATAACTTTAAATATTGTATATGAAGACGATGATATTTTGGTTATTAACAAACCTGCCAATTTTGTTGTGCACCCTGGCGCAGGCAATCCGTCTGGCACTATTCTCAATGCACTATTAAGTCATTATCCGGCCATTGAAAAAATCCCACGTGCCGGCATTGTGCATCGACTCGATAAAGACACAACAGGCCTTATGGTCGTGGCCAAAACCTTAAGCGCACAAACCAGCTTAGTTAATCAGTTACAAGAGCGTATAATGGGGCGTGAATATGAAGCTGTTGTGCTTGGCAATATGATTGCCGGAGGAACAGTAGACGCCAACATAGGGCGCCATCAAACGAAACGCACCTTAATGGACGTAAGAGAAAGCGGTAAGCCTGCAGTTACTCATTATCGAGTAAAACATAAATACAGAGCACATACCCATTTACGGTTAAAACTTGAAACCGGCCGTACTCACCAAATAAGAGTGCACATGACATATATAAATCATCCCATTGTCGGTGATATTCACTATGGTGGTCGGCCAAGATTGCCCAAAAACGCAAGTGAAGAATTCATTACCATGCTGCGCGGCTTTAAAAGACAGGCCTTACATGCCATCAAGCTTAGTTTGAGTCATCCTACAACAGGGAAGGTTATGACATGGGAAGTGCCAATTCCCAGCGACTTCGAGGCGCTTTTGGTTGAAATGAAAAAAGACTTAGCGCTGCATGATATGCCGCAGCAATGGTAGTATCCTAAGATGTTGTTCTTACCTGAAGAGGCGCTAGCGCCTAACGTGTTTTGTTTCACCACCAGCGTGCAGGGTGGGGTGAGCGACGACGCGTATAAATCGTTTAATCTAGCCATGCATGTGCAAGACAACGAACACCGCGTGGCAACAAATAGACAGCTTTTACACGCTATCATTGTGCAGCAGGCGCTTAACAGAAGCACATCAGCTAAGCTACCACTAATAGCGCCTATTAAGTGGCTAAATCAGCAGCACAGTAATGTTATTTCGGATTATGACAGCGCGATTTCACCCACCAGCAATGCCGTATGCGACGCGATATATACGACGCGTATTAATACACCACTGGCGGTAATGACAGCCGATTGCTTACCGATTATAATTGCATGTACAAAAAGTGGTCAAATAGCGGCGATCCACGCTGGTTGGCGAGGTTTACTCAATGGTGTCTTGAATGAAACGGTTACCAAATTCAGCGATAAAACCTCGCTTACGGTATGGATAGGTCCAAGTATCTCACCGGCTCACTTTCACATTTCTGATGATATAATTGCACAGTTTTCGAATTATAAAGATGCGATAAGTCCAGCCGTTACGGCGGGCAAGCATCACGTAGACCTTGCGCAAATAGCGCACAAGCTGCTGGCAGACTTAAAAGTACCGACGATTCAAAAGTCCCCAATTTGTACATATTCCAGTGAATATTGTTTCTCACATCGCCGTGCGAGTCATCAAGGTTTGCAGCAAACGGGCCGTATGGCGACGGTTGTGTTGCGCGTCTAGCGGTGGTTTATGCCTACGTTAAAGTTTGACAAAAGTGACGTACATCAAGTTAGCGCTAACTTAAGATAGTGTGCTCACTTGAATTGTCTTTTATCAATACCCATACCTGAGCTAAGGAAATATTGGAGAGCTTAAGATGCGTTTAGATAAATTTACAAATAAATTTCAAATTGCCATTTCAGATGCGCAGTCTCTGGCGCTTGGACGTGACAATCAATACATAGAGCCAATTCACTTAATGTCGGCCATGCTAAATCAGCAAGGCACAGGCATCCGCGCGCTGCTTGAACACACTGGTATAAATTTGAATAGTCTACGTTCGTCACTAAATGAAAGCGTTGACAAGTTGCCTAAAATACAAGGTGCAGAGGCCGACGTTCAGCTAGGTCGTGACACCATTCGTTTATTAAATACCTGCGATAAAGTAGCCCAGCAGCGTAAAGATGATTTCATCACTTCTGAAATATTTGTGCTTGCGGCCGTCGATGACAAAAGTGCTTTAGGTCAATTACTAACCAAGCTAGGCTTGACCAAAGTTAAAATAGAACAGGCAATAGACCATGTTAGAAACGGCCAGAAAGTGACCGATCAGAATGCTGAAGACGTTCGCCAAGCCCTCGAAAAATACACAACTGACTTAACCGAACGCGCCGAACAAGGTAAACTTGACCCAGTAATAGGACGCGACGATGAAATTCGCCGCACCATTCAGGTCTTACAAAGAAGAACCAAAAATAACCCCGTGCTTATTGGCGAACCCGGTGTAGGTAAAACCGCTATCGCTGAAGGACTTGCGCAAAGAATTATTAACGGTGAGGTGCCTGAAGGCTTAAAAAATAAGCGAGTATTATCACTCGATATGGGCTCGTTACTAGCGGGCGCAAAATATAGAGGCGAATTTGAAGAGCGCCTAAAATCTGTCCTCAATGAACTCGCAAGAGAAGAAGGGCGGGTCATTCTTTTTATTGACGAGTTGCACACTATGGTTGGCGCTGGTAAAGGTGAAGGTGCAATGGATGCGGGGAATATGCTAAAACCGGCATTAGCCAGAGGTGAATTACACTGCGTGGGTGCCACTACACTTGACGAATATAGACAATATATTGAAAAAGATGCCGCGCTTGAACGTCGTTTTCAAAAGGTACTAGTAGAGCAGCCGTCGGTGGAAGACACTATCGCTATTTTGCGCGGGCTAAAAGAGCGTTACGAGCTTCATCACGCTGTGGATATAACAGACCCTGCCATTGTAGCAGCGGCGAGTCTGTCAAATCGCTATATTAGTGACCGACAACTACCCGATAAAGCCATTGATTTAATTGACGAAGCTGCATCGAGTATTCGTATGCAGATAGATTCAAAACCAGAAGAAATGGACAAGCTTGAACGAAGAATAATTCAGTTGAAATTGGAAGAACAGGCGCTTGCCAAAGAGACAGACACCGCCAGCCACAAACGATTAGAAATTATTGAGCTAGAAAGAGAGCAAGCCGAAATTAAATACGCCGAACTTGAAAAAGTCTGGAACAAAGAAAAAGAGGCAATGCAGGGTACCCAAGGTATCAAGGCGGATTTAGAACAAGCCAAGCTTGATTTAGAAATTGCCCGAAGAGCCTCCGACTTAAGCCGAATGTCAGAGCTGCAGTATGGCAAAATTCCTGCATTGGAGCAAAAGCTCGAGCACGCTGCGCAAAATGAAATTACCGAGAACACCTTACTTAAAAACAAAGTAACCGAAGTGGAAATAGCGGACGTACTTAGTCGCTGGACAGGAATTCCAGTAAGAAAAATGTTGGGCGGTGAAAAAGACAAGCTGATTAACATGGAAGCTGCAATTGCTAAGCAAGTGATTGGGCAGACCGAAGCGGTTAAAGCGGTGTCGAATGCGATTAGACGCTCACGTGCTGGCCTTGCAGATCCTGACAAGCCGGTGGGATCTTTATTGTTTTTGGGCCCCACGGGCGTTGGTAAAACAGAGCTATGTAAAGCACTAGCAACTTTTATGTTTGACACTCAAGAGGCAATGATTCGAATCGATATGTCCGAGTTTATGGAAAAGCATTCAGTTAGCAGGCTTGTGGGCGCGCCCCCTGGTTACGTTGGCTATGAAGAGGGCGGTTATCTAACTGAAGCGGTTAGGAGAAAGCCATATTCAGTTATTTTGCTAGACGAAGTTGAAAAAGCGCATCCTGATGTATTCAACATACTGCTACAGGTATTAGATGATGGTCGTTTAACCGATGGCCATGGGCGTACCGTCAACTTTAAAAATACCATTATTATCATGACTTCAAACCTTGGTTCTGACATTATTCAGGCGCAAAGTGGTGAAGAAAACTATGTGCAAATGAAAGCTAGTGTGATGCAGGCTGTAGGCACGCATTTCAGGCCAGAGTTTATTAATCGTGTAGACGACATTGTTGTGTTTCATCCTTTAGGCATGCAAGAGATAAAAGCAATTGCTAAAATACAGCTAAATGGGCTGCGTCAGCGGCTATTAGAGATGGGCTATCAGCTCGAGATATCAGTAAGAGCGCTTGAGAAGTTGGCTGAATCGGGCTTTGATCCCTTATATGGTGCGAGGCCGCTGAAAAGAGCTATTCAAGTGAATATAGAAAATCCGTTGGCGCAAGCATTGCTTGAAGATAGTCTTGTAAGCAGTGATACAGTAAATATAGACTGCAACGAAGAGGGTCAATTTATAATAAAATAGCTGGCAGTAACGACAGAGCAGGTTTTATCAATAATATAGATTATGCGATAAAATTTCTTTATATTACAGGCAGTTGAAGAAATTTATTAAGTGCAATCGCATCTAAGCTTTTATCAAAGTCAGGACAGTTATTCGGCAGTTCGTTTATCATTTTGCAGCTTTCATTATTTATTTGAAGCTTATATAAGGCATACGCTAAATGATATTGCACGTCAGGATCTTGCGCATTCATAGAGTAAGCTTTGTGAAGTAAGCTAAGACCTAGGTCGTGGTTTCCTTGAATCACTATTATTTATCAAAGGATACTTCAGATTGCGGGTTCTTTCTTGTAAAAGCTCAAACGCTTGCTGCGCAAAGATATAGGCGGCATCTATCTTATTTTTATACACATAAATATTAGCTAAACTATTAAATACCATTGGCAAGGGTACTATTTACTCTGATCTCATTTACTAATCACAAATTTTGTAAAAAAAAGACATCATCATGCATAATATTTACGCAGTAATATAATTAAATAGTGGTCAAAATCAACGGTTAATTAGGTGAAATTTTATTTAATGCTCTATTAAATTGTATGGACAGACTTGACATTGTATCGACTGATTTGCTGAAAAAGGTAGCTAGTATTGTTTTAGTATTGTTTTAGTATTTTTTGATATACTCATGTGACTCAACTTCGGAGACTTTATGACAAACCCAAAACCACGCGGTATTTACTTGTTGCCAAATTTATTGACCACGGCAGGTCTATTTTCAGGTTTTTATGCGGTAGTAATGTCTATGAACGGGCAGTTTGAAAATGCGGCAATAGCTATCTTCGTTGCCATGATATTTGACGGTCTCGACGGCAGAGTAGCCAGAATGACAAATACACAATCTGCTTTTGGTGCTGAATATGACTCTATGGCCGATATGGTTTCTTTTGGTGTTGCCCCAGCCTTAATAGCGTATAACTTTGGTTTGAGTGAATTAGGTAAGTTCGGTTGGTTAGCAGCATTTATATATGTAGCGTGTGCTGCCTTAAGATTAGCGCGGTTTAATACCCAAATAGGTATGAGTGACAACCGCTATTTTCAAGGCTTAGCGAGTCCTGCTGCTGCTGCCTTAATTTCGGGTATGGTATGGGTAAGTATGGAGTACGATATAGGCGGTAATGATTACGGCGTGATTGTGGCGATAATTACCGGTATAACTGGTTTACTAATGGTGAGCAATTTTAAGTACAATTCATTCAAAGAAGTAGACTGGAGCGGTAAAGTGCCATTTGTTGCCTTACTACTTATAATGATGGTCTTTATAATAGTGGCAACTGCACCTTCTCTCGTTTTATTCATTGTATTTATCTTATATGCAATTGCAGGCCCGGTTAATACATTTAGGACGGTAGACAAAGTTACCTTAGAAGATGTAGTTGGCGAAGCAAAAGAAGATGCTGATTTCCCAACCGACGAAGAGAATACTAGCTCTAATAGTGAAAAAGCAAACTCAGATAACGATGCTTCGCCCAAAAATTAAGCATAAGATATTAAATACACGACTTTTTGCAAATAGTAGTTGATCGTTTTATCAATATAGGTAAACTACGTCTCTCGCTTCGGGGAGACAAGGAAAAGCTTAGAAAGTATAGGCTAAACCAGGCACTTGAAGCGTCAATATTTATGCGTTGTTTAGACGACGCGATGTAAGGTTTTGAAGCATGTATTTGTAAC
>Ga0136588_1000163_pt1 | contig 24976 bp, 26 predicted proteins | sample AntRauMFilla1564_FD_104782 | JGI IMG/M metagenome (GOLD analysis project Ga0136588, IMG submission 104782) | Saline lake microbial communities from Rauer Islands, Antarctica - Metagenome Filla 1 #564 | ecosystem: Environmental > Aquatic > Non-marine Saline and Alkaline > Saline | place... | reverse complement strand
GCGTCGTCATACTTTTTGTACAGCGCCTTGCCGCCCATGCTCAAACCCGGCTCGCGCGTGGCCCAGCCATCCGTGGTGATGTTGTCGTAGATGCGCTTCAGGAACGCATCGGCCTCAGCCTTCATCGGGCGCGCGCCTTTGGCCACGGCAAACGGCTTGCCGGTGCCCAGATCAATGATGCGCGACCAGTCCAGCTTGCCCTCGATCGCACTGCGCCACGCGTCAAAACCTGCGGCCTCGATCGCGCGCCCATCGTGGCTGTGGCGCGTGCCGTAATCCGCCAGATCTCCGATGTCGCCGCCGTGGGCGTTGTAGGTCTGGCGCAACCACTGCTGGACACCGCGCACCGCATCGGCAAACTGCCGGGCATTGGCGCTGTTCGTGCCTTGCCCGTGCAGCTCGCGCACCACATCGCGCATCAGCGCGGGGTCTTTGCTGTTGGTGAAAACGTTTGTGCCGGCGCGTTCCAGAAACTCGCGCAGATCACTGCGGACACGGGCCTGCAACGCCTGCTGCGTGAACTGGAAATTCTCGCCCTTGTAGCCGCTGCCGGGCGTCGTCTCGAACATATCCAGAACGGCTTTGGACGGGTCGCCTACGCTGGTCATCAGGGCCTTGATCCGCTGCATCATTTGCAGCTGGTTCAAAACCATATGCCTGCGTGACCGCCGCGCCTTGGAAGTTGCCTCTTTCAAGTTTGCGCGAGCGGTCACCTCAGCCTGGTGGCGTGGCATGATATTCTCATACCGCGCGACCAACTGATCGTATTCCTGTTTAGCAGCTGCCGCGTGTGTTGGCGAGAGGCCAGCACCCTGCACAGCCCGATCAAGACAGTCGTGGATATTTGGCATCAGGCGGCCCCCTTCACAGTGCAGGCGTCGATCACGGTTTGCAACGCTTCGTCCTGGTCGAGGTCGTCGAGGATCTGGCGGCTGGTCATCGTCTCGCCGTCCAGCTTCACCTCGATGCCGTCGCCACCCTCAAACTCGGCCACCAGATCGCGGATTGTCTGGGCGTCTGTTGCATCCTGCGCGCGCAAGCTCTCGGCCAGCTCGTCGGCGGCTTCCTGCACCTCGGACGAGGCCGCGCCGTCTGCAAAAGCATTTTCCGGCATAGCGTCGGACGGCACGTCGCGGGGCTGCGGCGCGCGGCTGTCGGGGATCCGCGCCTTGCCGGTTTCCGTCAGTTGGCCGAAGGCGTCCGCGTCAATTGCCTTCAGCACGTCCAGATCCGACACCGCGTCATCGAACAAGCTGGCATCGGTGCGGCCCACCTTCTGCGCCTCGGCGGCAAAACGGTCCAAGAACGCGCTTACCTTGGCAGCGGGGGCGGCACGGCCTGCGGGGTAGAACATGCGCACCAGCGCGGCGGTCAGCGGTGCTGTGGCTCCTTCCAGCAGGTCAACGTCCGCCATCAGCTCTTCGACCATTGCCGCCGATGCTTTGTTCTCGCGGGTGGCAATGCGGCGGGCGTCGGCGATCAGGCGCATGGCGTCGAGGACAAAGGGGGTCACGTCCAGATCGGCGCGCACGCGGCCCTCGCTGATTGCGTTGCGCATGCCTGCCCAGGCGGGGGCGGAGGCTTCCAGCGCGTCCATCAAGCTGCGCAGCTCGCCCGCGTCGGCCTCGGCGTAGCGGGCCAGAATGTCGGGTGCGTCAAAGGCACGGCCAAACAGCGCTTGGCGCACGCGTGTGACACCTTCGGCATTTAGCCGGCCATCCGCACTGACTAGGGCGTTGCGCTCGGTCTGGGGCAGCTTGTTCAGGAACCGCTGGGTGAACGGCACGTTGCCCTTGGCGGTCAGCGGCTGCGCGGGGTCGAACATCGCCACCGTCTCGCTGTCGATCGCGCGGGCATCGATGGCGGCGCGTTCGGTCGCGGACATCCGCGCGGTCGATGATACGTTTGCCTGCCGTACAAAGGTGGATCGCTGCTCTGCCGACAGATCGGATGTGCGCCGCGCCACCAGAACCGGCTGTGTCATGCCTTCCGGTACGGCAAAGCCCGCCGCCTCGATCTGGGCGCGGTAGGCATCGGCGCGATCGGGAAACCGCTCATAGGCGCGCTGAATGCCCATCACGCGGCCGTTGCCGCTCTCGATGATGCTGTCGGGTCCGACAATCGGCGCGCCACGGTCTGCCTCGGGGGATGGCATCAGGCGGGCAGGGTCCAGCCCTGCGGCGATCTCGTTGATCTGCTCGTCGCTCGAGGACCGGCTGCGGTCGCGCGGCTGAAGATCTCCGCTGGCGCGGGTCAGCGTGGGCAGGTCCACGACCTCGTAAGCCACATCGATGCGGAAATCGTCGCCAGCGGTGATCTGGCCGTCGCGGGTGTACTGGCGGGTGGTGCCGCCCTGGTAGGGCGTGCCCTCATCGCGGGCGCGCGGGGTGTAGGTGCCGTTCTCTCCCAGAATGGCCTCGAAGCTGTTGGCACTGGTGAGAGACTTGTTGCCTGCCAGCCCGGCATAGACGCTGCGTCCGCGCCCTGGTCCTGTCAGTTGCGGCAAACCCGCCCAAACTTTGGCAAGGCTTTGGCCGAACACCCGCGCGCTCATCCGTCCGGCAAGAAAATCGTCCAGCCCCTTTTCGCGCATCAGTTCGACGGCGAGACGATCCTGCATTGCCTCGTCAAACAGCTCGTCGCCGGTCAGGCCCATTTTCTTGTAGAGCGGGCGCAGGGTGTCTTCCATCATCTGGAACCGGCCCGAAGCCTCGGACTGATATTTGGGATCGATGCTGTCTTGCCATGCCAGAACCTGCTTGATCGTCATTTTGGTCAGTGGCTGGGGTGGATAGTCCTGCGGGCGGATGCCGGAATAGATCTGGTCGTAGCCCTTTGGCGCTTCCAGATCGCCGGTGAAATCGAGAATACGGCGCACCATCGGAACCGATGCGGACTGCTCGGGCGGCAGGATTGTCAGCAGAGGGTCAGCAGGCTTTTTTTCAGGCACCGGCGTACCGGTACGCAGGGCGGTTTCGGCTGCTTCGACATCTTGCGCAAAGTCGAGCTGGCGCGCGTTTGCGGGACGCCGTGCGCCTGTGGTGTTGAACCGCTCGATCCCGTAGCTCAGCGCCTTGCCACCACCCACCAGCGCACCGGCAACACCGGCACCGGTCAGTGCCGCGACACCGACCTGCATCCCGACATTCGGCCCCTCGATGTCCAGATCTTCGGCAACCTGAAACTGTGTGCCGATGGTGCGGGCCTCGTCGATACCGGCTGCAACACCCTCGGCGGCCATCGTGGCCCCCAGACGCCAGCCAGCACCGGCCCCCATCATCAGATATGGGATGCTCTCGGGGTTGGTCAGCTCGGCACCGATATCGCCGATAAGCTCGGGCACGAACCCGTCCGCCAGATCCAGCACATCGCGGGCCTCGTCCAGCTCGGCGCGGCGGCGCATGTCAACCTGCGCGTCGAATTCTTCGATGCTGGTGGGCAGCTTCAGATCGGGATTGGCGGCCTGTGCCTTGCGCACCCCGTCAAAGACGTAATCGTATCGGCCCGCCGCGCCGGATGAATTTTCCGGCATCTTGGCCGTGATGTATTCGGGCGGGATCTGCCCGATCACTTCTTCGATCAGGTCTGCTTCGGTCTTTTGCTTGCGATCGTTGAAATTCTTGAGAATGCGCGTCTCGGTCGCCTGCGCCTGAATGCGCTCACCGATCGAAGGGATCGGGCGCAACATGATGTTATCGACTTCGGCCTGTTCTTCGGGCGTGCGGGGCTTGAGGAAAAAGGTCATTTGCTGTTCCCCCGCACCAGATCGGACAGGCGGAATGTGTATTTCTCGCCGGTGACCAGATCCTGTGCCGCCAGCCCGTTGTAGGTAAGCTGGTATTCATCGTTGCCTACCGCTGTCAGTTGCATGGCGGACAGCGTGTCACCGTCCAGCGGCTGGCCATTGATCCCCGGTGTGCCGCCGCTGATGCTGGCAGACTGCCACAGCGCTTCGGCACGCGACCGCGCGGCCATGCCGTCAACCGTATCCACGGGGGGCAGGATGCCTGTGATCTTTGTGCTAAGGGGCAGATCATCGGCAAGGCGGGTGTAGGTCGCGGTGCGCTTGCCATCGACCAGGCGCGCCATTTGTCCCAGCGCGGCATCTGCGTCATCCGCGCGCACACCCATCGGCAGCGGTGTCAGCGCACCACGGACAGACTGCATGCCGCCCCGCGCGTTTGTGCCGTCATAGCGGCCTGTGCCGCCCATGACTTCATGCAACGCCTGCCGGTAGACTTCCGCGTCGATCGCATCCTGCGGCCCCTCACGGCGGATGCGGCTGGCATAAAGCGCGTCAGCGGCGGCGGTGATTGTGGACTGGACCTTTTCGCCGTCACGCTGGTCTGCAAAGAAGGCGTCGATTGCCTCGAACGCGGCACCCTGACGCTCTGCCACCGGGGGCAGGGTGATGTTCTTCTCGACCACAACCTGCTGGCCCCGGAAAATCTCGCGGGCGGTGGCGCGGTCGCCACCAACAGCCAGAAGGCCCCCAACAAAAGAAAACACCGGATCGCCGATGATCTCGCCCAGCTGCTCGGCATCTTCGGGCGACAGGGACGCGTTCAGCGTCTCGGCCAGTGCAGCGCGGGATGCAGGATCCGCATCGATGCTGGCGCCCTCGCGCAGCTGCTCTTTTTCCTGCGTCGTCAGCAGCGCACGATCGCGCGTGTATCCGCCCTCGGTCAGCTCGTCGCCCATCTTGGCACGGGCTGCCAGACTGCGCCCGAAGGCGCGCGCGGTGTCTGCGGAGAATTCGGGCAGATCGGGCACATACAGTCCGACCTCTCTTGCCTGTGCCACGGGATCTTGCTGCCAGGCGGTCTCGGCCTCTTTTTGCAAGGTGCGCAGATACTGCACCCGCTCTGTCTGGTACTTTTCCTTGACCGGCCGCGCCTCTTCGCCCGCGATCAGCGCGTCGATCTGGGGCGGGCTCAACTTGGCCAGATTGGGCTGTTCGCGCGCCAGCGACAGGGCCGCGATGGTCATGGGATAGTCGGGGTGTGATTTTGCCTCGTCGCTGGCCAGCCACGCCTCATCGACCGACTGCATGCCGGTGCCGCGCACATCGCGGATGTCGGCCATCCGGTTGCCAACCTGCACGGCCTGTTCTTTTGTGGCCTTCTCTGCGGCGGTCTGGGCAGCGGCGGCCGCACGATCAAGGTTCGCTGCCGCCTGCACGCGGTAGCGTTCCTGCACTTCGCCCGGCAGGCCCGCAAATTCACCGGCGTCCAGCGCGTCGATCATCCCTTGCGGGTTTTCCGCCGACATCCCGATCGCGCGCGCGTTGTCCATTTCCTGCGCCAGCGCCTGCTTTTGCGTCTCGGCCTGGGCAGGTGAGATTGCGCCCGTGGCGACCAGCTGGTCGATCTTCTCGAACCCTTGGCCCAGCAGCGTGGCCCGCATGTCCGTATCTGCGCCCGCCGCCTGCTGGGTGGCGATCTGTGAATAGCGCATCAGATCGGCCTGACGCTGGGACTGTCGTGCCTCAAGCGTCTGCCGACCCAGCGAAAACGAGTTGCGGTTATTCAGCTCGTCAAAGGTCAGGCCAAACCGCTCGCGGTTTTTTTCGCTGACGCGGGGTAGCCCGTTTTCACCCTGTCCGGCAAGGTAGCTTTCACGCAAAGCAGCGGTGCCGTCACGCCAGCGGGCCTCTGCGGCATCCGGATCTCCGATCGCTGTAACCTCAAGGCGGAGGTTGTTCATCTCGCCGGTCAGATCGGTCTGGAAACGCTGCGCCTCTCGTTGCAAAAAATCTGTTTCAAGCGCCTCGCCAACCTGTTTCATCTGGTTGCCGAATTGCGCGAACATCTCGCCACCCGTCGGGGCCGCTACACGTACCTGAGCTGCTCGCCCGCCATCGCTTCCCGCTTTTGGAACCGTCAGCGTCATGCGGCCAGCCCCGGCCATGCGTCAGGCTTGCGGTTCAGCCAGCTGCCAGCAGCAGACAGCCCCCCGCGCAGCAGCGACATCTGGCCTGTGGCTTGCGCGGCCTGCTGCTGCGCTGTCAGTTCAACCTGTGTGGACTGCCCCGTGCTCTGGATCGATTGCGAGTTGAAAGCCATTTCCTGCGCCGCATACTGGCCCAGATAGATGGCTGTCGGGCTGTCGAGCTGAAGACCACGCCCTGCAAGCTCGGCAGCCTGTTTGCTGATTGCAGCGGAGAATTTGGCGCGCTCGCGCTGGTCCTTCACGGCGTTCAGTTGTTGTTCTGCCTGTTTCTGCTGCTCGATCAACGCGACGTTCTGTTTGGCGGCACGGTTTGCCGCATAGCCCTGCGCCAGAGAACCGCCGATTGAAACAAGGGTGCCCAACTGGGCAAGGCTCGCGCCAAAGGTGCCCGCCGATGCTGCGGCACCTGCGGCTGTGGCGCCAGCTGCGGTAGCACCCCCGCCAAGACCTACCGCTGCCAACATTGTTGCAAGCTCGCACATCAGGCGTCCGCCTCCTCAATATGGGGAATGAAGCCCAGCACGGTCATTGGCGCACCGCCTACTGGCACAAAGCGAACGGATATCTGATCCGCATGGCCGGATGGCACTTCGAGTTTACCAACGCCATCAAAGGCCAGGACAATGTCCGCCGCGACTTGCAGCGGGACCACGTCTTCCAGATCGTTGTACACTGGTGTTTCTGCAAAGGACCGTTCAACCGTTTGCACGCGCGCGGCTGCTGTCTTGTGGACAATGATCCCGGATCCGGCGTGCAGCCTTTTCTTGCGGCCGATGGAAGATCCGTCGCGGGCAGGGGCCGGTATGTCCAGCAGCTCAACTTCGTGCGTTTCGTCCAGCAAACCTATGGTTGCCAGATGAACAGGCACATCCAGTGTAATTTCACCGGATGCCGGCACAGTGTAGGGGCCATATTCTCCGGCATCTGTCCAGGCGTAGACCTGCTGCCCGATAAGGTGGGGCAGGGTGAATGTGTCCTCGGGGACTTCCTGCCGGAATTGCAGCGCCGCAAAAAGATGCACGGCTTCGCTGATCGGCTGTTCGCCAGTCAGAATTCCGAAAACAACCGCCTGCTCCTCGATCATCCGGACAGTCTCGCCGTTGACGGTTCTGCGGACCACGAGTGTCAACAGATCGCTTTTGCTGTCGTTACTGCCCGATACGGACATGCTTTCGACAAACCCACCGTCGAGTGAACAGCGCGCCCAGCCCAGCACCTCCTCATTCGGATCATATAGCATCACGACTAGGTCGCCGGACCCGCGCCTGATCCATGCCAGCCTTTGCGGTGCAGACTGCCACACCAGCTCGGTAAATCCGGGGGAGCCAAGATGCTGTGACGGCAGGGACAGCTCTACCGGCTTGCCCCCGTCTTCTTCAAAGCTGTACCGAATTTCCTCAATTCGCGTACCATCTTTGGTAACAAATACCGGATATCCGTAGGGCGTGATTGGACGGACTGCGCGTGACCCGTCAGTCGCTTCGACAGATGTATCGAACGTGGTTGGCCCGATGCGCTGGCCGCTGGCATTAGAGTAGCCGCGCATAACTTCGCCAAGCGCCCCGATATAGATCCCGCGCCGTGCTCTGCGCAGCCACGTTCCCGAGTTTTGGCTGTCACTGCCGGATATTGCGTAGGAAAACGCACCATCGGCCTCGACGCTCGGCTCAAAATCAGAGAAGTCGCCAAGGGTAGAGCACCAGATTGTGCGCGGCTCTTCCGGGGTAAAGGCCGCAAAAAAGCTCTGGTCGTAGATTTCAACCGATGCCGGATAGCCTTGCCTGTCCGACCATGCACCCTCGGACCAGCGATAGGTCGCGGTATCGATGCAGGGTTGCGGGATGGTTTTTACAACCGTGGCAGTGGCAGAGTTTGCATTGGCAACCGCTGTGACCCTGACAATGCCCGATGTGTCGGACACGAAAAGCCAACGGGTGCCTTCGGCGCTATCGACAAGGCGGTCACCCTCAACGTGGATCGGGGGATTTACGCCGGTTTTCGTGCCTGCGGTGAGTTGGTAGATGTTTTCGCCATAGCGCATGTAGTCGCCGACAGCGATATCGGTGTTGCCTGTCCACAGTGGAAGATCGGTAAAGTCCACGGGTTGCAGCAGGATCAGGATGCCGACCCATGTTGCATCGAAGATGTCGCCGGTGCCCGTAAGAGTGATGCTGCCGCTCTCTGCCGAACAGGACAGCGTCTTGCCTTCTTCAAGGTTCTGGACCTGAAACGGACCAGCATCAAATATTGCTTCGGTCAGCAACCAATCGTCCAGCGCAAAGCGGGAAAGCTTGTGGATCGGACGTACGCCGTCGGCCAGATAAATTACATCTGCCGATTGAACCCATTGCAGCTTTTCAAGAACCGCCTCCGTGTACGGGGTATCGATTTCGTATGGGGCCCCGTCCTTCTCGATCAATGCGCCATAGCGCCAAACACGCATATGCCCGTCTGTGAATTCCAAAGTCAGGGCATCATTTTCCGCAAACTCGAAATCAATCAGCCTGGCTTTGGCATTGTTGCGGGTATAGCCGCGAAACAACGTACCAGGCGCGCGCGTAAATCCACCTTGCCGCAAGGGTAGAAATCCGTTGCAGCTGCGCAGGCCGGTCTGGTTCCGCTGGTAGTCTGGGCGGGAATACAGCAGCGGCGAAATCTCTCCGCTGGAAAATGAAAACTGCGGCGTGCGGGTTCTGGTCATCGGGTCGCCCCATAAACCCAGTCATCTTGATCCCCTTGACCATCCCAGCGGGCATGGCTGGCGCTCACTGCATCGTTTTGGATTGCCATGCGCAAGGCATTGGCACCGTCACTGACCAGATCGGCGCGCTTTGTTCGGGACGCGACGTATTTCGGGGCCAGCAGCACGGCCAGTTGATAGCTCACCGCCGTCTGGAACATTGCAGGCAGGTTTATTTCGTCTTCAATCAAACGCGTGTAGAGAAGATTGAGGTTTTCGCGCGTATTGCTTCGCAGCAACTTCCCATCGATCCGCCATTTACGGTCTTTTTGCTTGACCGATCTGAGCTTCACCAGATCCGCAGGCAGCGAAAAGGAGAAAGGCAGGTCTGCATCAACGGCTGTATTTTCAGGGAGTACAGCAGGGGGCAACGATACCAGCCGCCGCGCGAAGCTGAAATCTTCCTGCTCCAGACAACTGCGCAGGGCAATTTCGTATTGCTCGTTCGCGGCGTTTGCTTTTTCGGAATTATCAGCCAGCGAGCTGGGCGGCGTCAGCTCCATGAAGCGGAACGCCTGCGTCACAATCGTAGATGTGGCTGTTGGGCTGACCATGTTTCGCCTTCAGTCTCGGAAAGGGCAGGGCGGCAATACCGCCCCGCTTGGGAGTGTCTGGATCAGGGAGCGATGTAGTGGATCTGGAATGGCATGCTGCCACCGGCTACGGCGTTAGCTTCTGCATGCTTCCACAACGTGATTTCACCACCGGGGTCGGATGCAAGGCCCAGAACTTCCCACAGGTATTTGCCGTGATTGGCATCGCCTTTGGCGATCGGGCTGATGATGTTACCGCCCGATTTTGCGACATCGACCAGCGCGTCGGTGTCGGTTTCAGTCCCGATCACGATCTGCGCAAAGCCGTCGTTTTCCACATCGAAGAAGGTATCGGGGTGCAGCAGACAATCAGACGGCAGATCCATGAGGCGATATTTGCTGCCGCTGCTATCGGTCGCGGCGTTCAGCAGAATGCCGGTTGCGATGATCAGTCGGCCCCGCTTCATTTGCGGGTCAGGAGACACGCTGGCTGCGTCGGTGAAGTCATGGATCAGGTTGGAACGTTTTTTTTCGACAGGCATTTTGCGTTTCCTCTGTCAGAATGGGGATGCGTCAGGGCGGCTCACCCGCCCCGACGAACGCGGGATCAGGCTTCTGCGCAGCGGATGATCCGCACGCCGCCGTCTTCGATGCGACCGGCTGTCGGATAGCAGTCGGCCAGAATGCGGGGCAGGTTTTTGGCGCTGCTGTCGTTGAACATCATGCCTTCAACGTCCTGCCACATGCCGCAGATCACGTTCGCCTTGGACCACAGCGGGATCAGGCGGTTGCCATCTGCATCCTTTGGGACGCGGTTGGAGAACAGCCAGTTGACGCCCAGCAGCTTGCCGGGCTTGCCGTCGCGGATGTTTTCCACATCAAACGGGTTCAGGTTCTTGCCGGTCTCGACGGCAAGGTTGATCAGGTCCGTCTTTTGCTTGGGCGTGATCAGGCCGTAGATTTCATCGTCTGTTTCCAGTCCGAAGTCTTCCAGCTCCATGGCCTCGCATGCGGCGCGCAGCTTGATCAGGCCAAGGCCGTAGTCTGTACCTGGATCGCCAAAGTCAGCCGCGATGTAGTTGCCCGTTGGCAGCGCAATAGTCGTGCCGGGCGTCTTGCCTTCACTCACAGCGCCAAAGATGCCGCCTTCTGCCAACGTGGCGTCAGCGCCTTTTTTCTTGCGGATGCCCAGAATGCGATCGAACACGCCGCGCTCGCAGGCCATGACATGGGCGCGGGTCAGGGGCGATGTTGGATCCATCGCCTGATCGAATTTCTCTTCTTTGGTGATCAGCTGGCCGGACTGGATGACAGTCGGGCGTACCAGCCAGCGGCGCGACCGGGCAGGCGCGTTGTCAGGGTTGCGGCGCTCGTAGTCGTCGCCTTCCTGGTAATCGACCTGGTCGATCAGATCTGCCATGTCCTGCGCTTCGCCAGAGCACGACACAATCGTGACAGCACCGCGCAACGGGTTGGCGAGTTGCTGGGCAACCATGGTGACGTTGCCGGAGTAGGTGAGTTTGTGGTGGGCTTCCACCAGCTGGGCGTAGGACATGCGGTCCTCTCCTCTGAAAAATCAATATTGTTTTGAGTTTTTCGGAGTGGGCACCCGGCAAGTTCCGGACCAGACCTGTGCATAACGCTGCATCGGCGCAGGGGCTTGTCCCTGATCAGACGGACATTGTGAGACAATGGCACCCGTCGTGGACTTACTTCATGGCGAATTTGCGAAATCTGTCAAGAAAAAACGCAAAATGTGCCCCACCTGGGGAGGTGAGGCACTAGAGTGAGTTAGTTTGCTGCAATCTTAGTGAGACGCTCGATAGTCGGTTTGAGACGGTCGAGTGTTGCTTTGTCTCGCTTGCTCACAGCCTCGTAATACTCACCGCCTGCTCCTTTGAGACGGGCAAGCTCGGCGCGCGCATCGGCTGGCGTGGTGCCCAGTGAGCCACCACCGCCGCCTTGCACGATCATGTCGTCGCCCAGCATCTCACCAATGGCCGCGAAAATACGCATGGTGCCTGCATCGCCAATTTTTGGCTGCAACGTCGCGGCAAGGTTCTCCATCGCGGTCGCGTCAAGGCCCGCTTTTTCAGCCACCACAGACGCGCCCTGTGCTGCCAGCGTCAACTTGGCCTGCGTCTGCTCGCCCCAGTCTTTTTGCAGATCGGCCATCATGGCAGCATTGGCACTTTCCAGCGTGGTCTGGGCGTTGCGGTCCATGTCCAGCACCGTACCGGCATAGAGGTCCACCATCGCCTTAACGGCGGAGTTGGACATGCCCTGCGCGTGGCCGATCTCGCGCACCTTTGCTTCCAGGCTGTCATCCCACTTGGCATCCTTGGGCCAGCTCTCGGGCTTGCTGATCTCGTATTTGTCGGCAGCTTCGGGGATCCCGAACATCTCGCGGTTGGCCTTCATCCAATCCGTGATGCTCTCATCCTTGCCGGGCTTGGACAGCAGCTGGTCCGCAGGCTTGCCCAGCTTCGCTTGCGCGGCCTTCTCCGACTTCGCCAGCTTGAAGATCACATCGTCCTTGTCTTCCAGCGTCAGTCCTTTGGCTTCCAGCAGGTCGCGGTGTTCTTTGAATTTTTCGCCTTCCCACCAGCGCACGGGGGCAGGAGTAGTATCGGTAGTACCTATTGTGTCGCTGCCAGCACCCGCTGCAACGGTATCTGCACCGCCACCGGACACGATGGTGTCGGATCCTGCGCCGCCCGCGACGGTGTCCGCACCGCCGCCCGTTTCATCATCAGGGGAAAAGCAGATCAGGGGGCCAAAAAAGAAGTTACGATACATCGGGTGTCTCCATCAGGGTGTTGAGTTCAAGGGGGGTGATATGCCCCTGCGCCAGCAGCAACAGGGCAAGGTCGCGCCGTCCGGCCTCATAGGCCAGACGGTAGGGGTCAAGGGGCGCGGACTGCGGGTAACCATCGATCATTTCAACGGGCTGCATCGCCATCAGACCGGATTGCCGGATGATGTCATGCGCCAGCTCGGGATCTCGATCGAACGCCCGCTGCCAGCGCTTCGACGGGTCCACAGCCGCGCGGGCGTCAGCGCCGAAAAAGCTGCGGATCACGGGAATGCGCTGCCAGATCACTGCATGCCCTCCGCGCCCAGCGTGATGCCCAGATCCTTGGCCACGCCTGCGCCTTGTTGCATCATCGCCATCTGCTGCGATTGCTGGGCCTGTTCGGCGCGCGCTTGCGCTAGCTGGTCGACTTCCTCGCGCGACCGCAACACGCGGGCGGGCAGGCTCGGGCTGGCATCGTGCAGCGCTTCGGCCACTGCATCGGGGTCCAGACGGTCCAGATAGCGCGGGTTCAGCTGCGCCAGCGGCCCCAGATCGCCGACAAATTGCCGGATCGCGGCACCCTCGCGCGCGCGCATGGCCTGTGCAGCAGCGGATTGGTAGCGCACGCGCAGCGGCTGGCCTGCGGCCTCGGGCGGGGGCGGACGCAGCTGGCCCGCGCGCCACAGCAGCTGGAAACGCCGCTCGAACTTGCGCGCGGCATATTCCTCCATGATGCGATCGGCATGTGGGGCCCAGTTGCGCAGGCGTGCTTCCTCCATGATGCGCGTCTCTTCGTCCGTCACACCCGTGCGGCCCGTCAGCGACATCACGGCGTAGTGGAATACTTCCTTGACGGTTTCGACCTTGGCGCGCTTTTCCTCCATGGTCAGGCCGATGTTGCCCGGCCCCTCCATGTTGCGCACCAGCGGGTTGCCCCGCATGTCCGTGGCGCCATAAATCACCGCGCCAGGGCGGAACGTGCCGTTCAGTGGCACGGCCTGCCGGTCGGGGGCCAACTTGGTCGGGTCTGCTGCCTGCTGCGCCGCGCGGATTGTGGCCGCGTCCATCAGATTGACCATCCGCGCCGATGGCAGGGCCAACATGCCGGGGCCGGTGCCGTAGGTCATGCCACTGTCTACATCCCAGCGCGGGTAGTAGACCGGCATGTCGTCGTGGCCTGCGGTCTTGACCAGGGCGCGCTCCATTTCGCAGACGGTCAGCGCCAGCCAGCGCTTGCCCTTCGGCCCCAGCATGCCTTTGACAAACTGGTCGTTGGGCACGATGTGGTAGTAGAACGTCACATCGCCGGTGTCGCCCTTCTCGGCCATCTCGACCACCTTCGCGGGCAGGTTCTTGTCGCCGTATTCGCGCACGGCGGCGCGGGGCTTCAGGGTGAACTTGCGCAGCATCTCGACCACGCGGCCATGTGCATCGATGTCCACCACAACCTCGGCCAGCGACATGGTCACATCGATGAACTTCTGGTTCTTGGTGTCGATCAGATCATAGGCCGCTGCGTTGCCGAACCCCGCAAGGTCGGAATAGGCCTGAAACGTGGCACCGTAGAAGCCCGACACGGCGGGGCTGAAGCTGGCCAGCACCTTGTTGGTGACGTGATCGTTCCACTCGGCCATGGGTGCCCAATTGTTCAGATCCTGATCCGGCGTCTCGAACCCGCCCCAGCGGTTGGCAGGGTTGGTCAGCGAGGCATACATCCCCGCCGCGAAACTGCTCAATCCCATGGCAGGCTCGCTGCTCAGCGGCTTCTCCTGCGTCCGGCGCTTGTGATCATACAGGCCAAAGCCCCCGCGTTGCGGGCGCATCAGCTTTGCGATGTCCTCCCAGTCCTGCTCGTGCAAGGACCGCTCGGATTTTAACTCACCCCAGCGCTGGATCGCCTCCATCGCGCGGGGGTGGTTTTCTATGACGACAACGCTTTTCATGCGGACATGCCCAGTTTGGGGGTGGACGGGATGCCGACAGCGCTGGTCAGCACATTGGCAGCCGCACCGGCGCGGCGCTTGCGCAGGCGGGCCTCGATGTCGGCCTGCTGGGTGGCGTTGGCGTTGTCAGTCGCCGCAATGCGGGGGGCTGCAACGGAGGGGGCTTTAGGCATGATGCACATGGGGAAGGTTCCTTTCAGGGGCGGGGTGGGTTGCGACCCGCCTTTTGGCGGGCCCCTTGCTTATCCGGCGAGTTGATCGCGCAGGCGAAACCCGAGAAGCGGCCATAGCTTTTCCCGTGCGTTTGCCTTTGCGATTTTCTGACCAATTTCCGCGTTGAAGTTTTCGGGAGATGCGCAGGCGCTTTCGCCTGTGACGGTAAATCCGTTCCGCAATGTCAGAGCGCATACGGTCAAACATGATCCATCGAACACATGGAATTGCTCGCCTACGATTTCGGCATCAAGCGCCTCTGGTGTCACGCGCGGAGCAGTCAGGCCCTTTTCGTTGATTTCAGCTTCAATAGTTTTTTCATCTTTAGACATTTTCGTTTCCTTCTGGTGTTGCAGTGTCAAAATCCGTCCAGGCGAACTGCCTGAACTCGGCGGTGCCATCGGGGCCGAAACCGGCCATCGATGTCTCGAAGCGGAAACCGCTCGATGTCAGAAAGCGCGCAGCGCGGGGGTGGCCCGCCCAGCTGCGCGCCTCGATGCGGCGGATGCCGTGCTCTTTGCAGAATTCGGGCATCTTTTGCCGGATCAGCAGGCAGGCCGCGATCAGCGCGCGGCTGAACTTGGCGTGGTCGCGCGACAGCAGCGCCGCCTGCGCCACGCCTGCCTCGCCCTTCAGGGACAGCCCCAACAGCGCAAAGGGCGTCGGGGCGGCCTCATGGCCGGTGCACAGCACCAGCGACACCACCCGCGCAGGCTCCATCGCATGCCAGTCGGCAAAGATGGCCAGATGGGACACCCGGCAGCCGCGCGTCATTTCGGCCTCCAGGTGATCCATCGGGTCCAGACGCGACAGCACCGACATGGCGGCAAGGTCGCTGTAGGTCTGGGCATGCACGGGGGGCAGGGCGGGCATGATCAGGCCACCTGCAACAGGGCGCGGCGGGCGGCATTGCACCAGTTGTCGAGGTTGCGGCCATTTTCAGCGGTGGATCGGCAGCGAATACCAGCCATTTCGATCATGGCACGATCGCCATCCCCATCATCAGCAATAAATTTTTCCATTCCCTCTTCGGTTTCCAGTTGGTGCACCAGATCAATCAGCCGCACGCCGCCGCGCTGGGATGCCTTCTCGATCAGCAATTTGATCCGCTCAACGTCGAGCTGGTGCTGGGGCGCTTCAGTGTCACCATTGCCGCCCGCCAAAGCAGCATCAAACGCCGCCTTGTCCGCTTCTGTCGTGGTCTGGTCTTTCACCACATCCGTCGTCGCTTCCTTGGTGTGGTCGCGGGGGGCTGCGGCATCATCGGCCACTGCTTCAGATGGCGTTGTGGCATCCAGTGTTTTGCCGGTCGTTTCTTGGGCCACAGTCTCCGTCGCCGCTTCATCAGCCGCCTTCTGGTCTTTTTTGTCTTTGGTCATCGCTTCACGCTCCATAAGGGTTGGTTACATCCCAACCGGATTGCAGGCCGCCGTTGGTCCCCGACAGGGGCGGTCCTCCGTTGTGGCCCATCCGGCCACGTCGATCAGTGTCGGGCATGCGTCTGGCGTAGGGGCTGGTCCCGTCGCCTGAATGTTCGCTCAGCAGCAAGTATTGCAGGCCGTCATGGACGTTGGCTTCGGTAAAGCTCTTGTCCGGCACCTTGCGCTTGTCGCCGCTCTGGTTGATTTGGTCCGTCCAGACGTACCGCGCCTCGAACCCACGGATCAGGAAGCGGCAGGACGGGTCGATCAGCAGACCCGGCTCGCCGCCCGCCAGCGGGGCCTCCAGCGCGGCGCGCACCGCTTCCAGACGGGGCTGGATGCGGTTGGTGCCGATGCGCTGGGGCCGCACGTGAAAGCCCGCGGCCTTGCCGACCATCAGGTTCCACGTCGCGTTCTCGTCTGCCGCCTGTGATGCTCCATGCTCGCCCGCCATATCGCCGAAAGCACACTCAACCTCGAACCCGGCAAAGCGGTCATCCAGCAGATCGGCCAACCGGTTGCCGAATGCCGCCGCCATCAGGCGCTCTTCGGGAAAGTGCAGCTCGGCATAGATGCGCCAGCGGTAGCCTGGAAGGCACTGGGCGATCACAGCCGCACCCTTGAAGCCCTGGTCAAGCCCGATCCGCAGGGGCACGCCCGCCACCGGCTTCATCGCCACATCGCTGACGTGGATGCGGCGCTTGAATTCCTTTTTCCAGACAGGATCGCCCACGCGCAGGTAGGTCACCTTGTTGTGGACCAGCCGGTCCACCATATCGCCGCGCCCGGCCAGCCGCTGTGTGGCGATCTGGCGCTGGTAGTAGGTGGGCGACAGGTTCTGCATGTTCTCGCACCCGTCCGACCCATAGCCGGGCTGGTTAAAGAACAGGATCTGGATCTGCTTTGCCCCTTCGGGCAAGTCGGATGCCAGCGCGTCCAGCAGCAGCTTGCGCTTTTCCTCGTCGTGGAACACCTCGAACGTCCAGTTGTCTTCGTCCGGCGCGTTAAAGTCGCCGACGATTTGTCCATACCCGCGCAAATGAACGGGCAGGCCCTCGAAATGCTGACGTGCCGGCCAACGGTCGATCCGTCCGATGCCCACAGTCAGGATCTCGACTGGCATGGTATCGCTTTCGTTCAGCACGATATCGGTGGTCTGGACGCCGCGCATTGATGCAACGATGTCATCGCCAAAGGCCATGAACTCGGCGATGAACTCGATCGGGCCATGGTCATCCTCGAAGTTGATCACATGGGTCACCGGATCGCCGCGCCCGCCGGACCACTTGCCCATCTCCTTTGGGAAGGTTTCCAGATAGGAGGGGATGCTGGTGGACCACAGCTGGCGGTAGGTCTCGCGGATGAACAGCACCTTGTAGCGGCGCACCCCGTCGATGGTGGAGCGGGGCATCTCGATCGCACGGCGCAGGCGCGATTTCATCAGCGTGGTTGTCTTGCCCGAACCGACCGGCCCCTGGATGCCGCACACGTCCGCATTGGACCAGTAGAAGGCCTCGGCAATAGGCCCCGGAAAAGTGACCTCGGTGATATCTGGGAGGTTGCCTTCGGCGAATTCGCCCTCTAGGCTGTCAAGTGCCTCTTTCACCGGCTGCGCCATCAGCGCCGCCAACTGTTCTTCAGTCAGATCCTTCCCTGTGGCGGAAAGAGGCGCGGAAACTCCCGCACCCTCATGCGCTGGAGCGGCAACACCCCCCCAACCCCATTTTCGCAGATCAAAAATCGCGTTCATTTTTTCACCTGCGGTAGGGCCAAAAGGCTGTATGGGGTCACACAGACGGGCAGAGAGAAAGGGGCACGGACCACCCCCCGGGGGGTCGCGGCCGCGGGCAGGCGACGGGCGCGAGCGCCACGCGGGCAGGGTGGCAACTGATTTTCAATCAGTGTGACAGCGCAACATTTTTCCCATGTTTTCAATGTCTTGCTCATTCCGTCCGACTTTCATCATCCGACTTTGCATTTTCCGGATTGCTAACCTCTTGTTTTTGCTCGTTTTCCCAAGCCACATCTTGTGGCACCATCCGGGACCGCATCCGAGACGGTTGTGGCGTCACATCGCGCGGCTCGGGGCGGGGTGCAGGCGTCACGATCTGGATGGCCGTCTGCGTCACCACATCCGGCGTGGCCTTCGGCGCGCCATAGGGCAGCAGGGCATCCGCCGCGCGCAGCTGGGCCGCATAGAGCTGCATGAACATGCTCACCCGCTCCGCTGGTCCGGGCGCATCGCCCCCAGCCGCACCTGCAAATGCCCATGTCAGCACCTGATCGGCGTGGCGCATGGCGGTCAGGATCGCGCCATCCGTCGACGCCAGCCCTGCCATCTCCGCCAGCACGTCCTCGGGCATCCGGTAGCCCTTCGCGGCCAGCCAGTCGCGCATCTGGTTGCTGCCCTTGTTCTTGGCACCCTTCGGACGGCCCACCTTGCCGGATCCCGCCTCAACCGCCGTTCGCCCGTCCTCATCGACCAGCATCGAAAGCTGCTCGCCCATGGCGCGCGCCGTGTCCAACCGCTCCGCAGCCTCCGCCGCCAGCCTTTCCGCCGAATTTCGTGGCTTAGCCATGCTGAAAACCCCCTTTTTTATTGGTTTTCAATGGCTTGAATACTGCCCGCAACGTTTGCCGCAACGCTTTTAAGGCCTGTTGCACCATCTGTTGCGGGCTTGTTGCTCCCTCTTTTCTATATATATCAATAAGATAGATATAGAGAGCAACGCCGCAACGCATAAACACAGATATACACACACCCGCACAGGCGCGCGCACACATATAGACAGTATCTCTGATTTCGCGTTGCGGCGTTGCGGCTGGCTGGTAAGCCTTTGTTATCGCAGGATAACCACCCGCAACAAACCCGCAACAAACCCGCAACAAATTTAGACGACCGTTGCGCCCCAAACCCAGTGCCGCAGGCATGCCCCGCGCGCTAATAATGGCATCCCCACGGGTCAGGGGAAAGCGAAAAGAGGCGCGCAATATCAAGGCCTTAATGGTGCGACAGGTCATGATCAGCCCCAATCGTCGGCGTCGGTCGATGATGCACCGGCAACACCGTCCGCACCCGCAACACGCGCACGGTCCATTGGCATCCCGATCAGACCGGGAATGGACTTGATCGGGATTAGCGTACCGCGCGAAGCGATACCGGCCAATCGCTTGGGGTTGGGGGAGGCGATGGCACCAGGCACGCGCATGGCGGACTGCTTCCAGACGCCACCGGCCCAGTCTGACCCGTGGAACAGCTTCAGGAGCTGCGGGATCTGCTTGTTCGCGATGAACAGCTGCCCATCGATGTCTCGCCCGTCCACACGCATGCCCAGTGTGGCCAGCATCTCGTTGGCGCGCTTGCGTGTTTCTGTGAGGTGAGACATATCGCTGCGCTCGTCCTCGTGGCGTAGCCCTTGCGGCATCGAGGGCATGCCACAGGCCGCCATGATCCACTGCGCGATGCTGTACTGCTGGCCGCGCCGGAAGGGGTCAAACTGCTGGCCCATCAGGTGCAGCAGCATCGCGTCGGCATCGTTCACCGTGTCGTCGCGGTCGGCGTTGGCGATAAACGCGATCTTGTCCGCCCAGGCGGCGCGCACGTCAGCCGGGGCAATGTCCGCCTGTATGGCCATGTCAGCCATGGCCAGCACCGTGCCCCAGTTGTCCGCGTTGCGCCCACCCACGCCTGCCTCTTCCAGACTGTGGCGCCAGGCGCTCATGCGCTCGGGCCAGCTGGGCCAGCGATCGATCAACAGCTGTTTGAGCTTGGCACCCCGCGTGCGCCAGGTGCGCGGATCCAGCGCCAGCTTGGGCACGTGCTGGCCCAGCGGTTTCAGTTCCAGCCGGACCAGACGCTGCACGTCCTGTGTCTTCATCACGCCGGGGATCAGGATCGAGCTGAAGAAAAACGCGGAATACACGTTACCGCTGATCCCCGTCTGGTCTGCGGACCCACGGAACCACTTGCCGCCCGATGCTGCCACGCGGGCCAGCTCGATGATGTCGCGCTCTTTGGTCGATCGCTCGTCGCCGGGTTCCAGCTCGTCCACCGCTACCGGCAGGCTTGATTGCCCGATCTGGCTGGTGATACCGGATTTTGTGGTGTTGGTGGTCTGGATCAGGCCATCGTCACCGTGCAGCAGCTTCAGCAGGCGCTGGAATTCAGACTTGCCGGAGGCAGCAGGGGCCACCATCCAGAAGACAGGCCGCCAATCCAGCGCACCGCCCAGCATCAAAACCCCGATCATGCCCAGGGCGATGTGGGGATGCACGTCCGCTGCGGCCCAGTTCCACGTTGCCAGCGTGCGCTGGATCTCGGGGACCGGATCGGTGGGGGTGTCGCTTGTATGCGGGTGGGGTATGGGGGGCTGGGCAGGGTAGATGTGCTTGCCCAGCTTGCCGGGCTTGTGCCTCTCGCCGTTGATCAGCAGCGCATCGCCCGTGTGATAGACCAGATTGCCATCATCATCGGTCCATGCGCCTACACCGCGCACGGAATTGGCGGGATCGAACACGCCACATTCCGATGCGGCCGCATACATGATCCAAGCCGCATCGCCCTGGTCAAACTTGCGCGGCGTCCGCTCGTATTCTCCCAGCCCGTTTTTGCGCCAGACGGGGAATTTGTAATTCAGTCGCGGGTTCATGTGCCCGAACAACGACAGGATGGTTTCCCGATCGTGCTTCGTCACCGACCGCATTTGCCCGTTTACATCGAGGTAGAACGCGTGTGGCCCGCGCACGCCTAGCGGGGTAACAGGACAATCATCAAATATCTCGCCGACTGCGCGCTCGCCGCGACTGCCGCCGCCACGGCCGCTTGATGTTGGGGCAGAAGGCGGGGGCTGGTCAGCATTTGCCCCTTTATCTCCGCCGCCTGAACCTTTGCGGCCCGCGCCCTGCTGCTTGCCCGTTCCGGCGTCATCGTCCGTGCCTTCCTCCTTCGGCGCCACCGGCGCATTGTCCAGCGCATCGCGCAGCTCCTCTTCTGTCGGTCCCGATCGCGCGGGGCGCGCGGGCTGTGTCTGGTTAAACAACCAGTCATCGCAGGTTCCGGTTTGTTCTTTCGGATCGCTCACCTGTTGCTCTCCTCTGTACTCAATGTGGCAAAGCGGGCGATCATCGCGCACAGCTTGCGGCGCTTAGCGCTGTCGGGCTTGCCGTAGGGGCCGTCGATGCTGTGCCGCGCCATCCGGATGCCTTGCCCCAGTGCCGCCATCGATGTCGCCTTGAACCCGCGATCGTTGCGGTCATACGTGCTGGATGCGTGGTCGATCATGCCCAGAAAATCGATGTAGACCCAGCTGCCGTGCCCGAACGCCACGCCCCATTTGTTGTCTCGCTGCTGCTCTGAAAACTCGATCATGCCGTTCCCCCGATGCAGCAAACGCCAGCGGGACAATTATTCTTTCGCTTTGTACAAAATAACGATTGACAAAAATTAGCGCATGTCCTAATTATAGGACATATCCAAGACGCAAACTTGCCAATTACCTCACAGGAAAGATTAGAAAAATGACCAAATTCTTTAAAATTTCGGCCTACAACACGAACCCCGTTTTCTTTTGGGGGACGAGCGAAAACGCGGACCGCTACGTGCATTACCTCAACCGCGACCGGGAAAATAACGTATTCAGCGCGACTACAATTCCTGCTGCCGAATGGGCTGAATATGAAAATCGGGACGATGTCCTTAGCGGCGAGGAGCCTTACTGGGATGATTTCATGAATGATGATCAAGCATGAAAACCGCTCTACTTGTATCGACTGGCGAGGCCCTTTACGGGCCTCGCTGGCAAACCGAGCTCGCAAAAAAATTAGATGTTTCAGATCGAACCATGCGAAGATGGGCTGCTGGTGCGGACCTACCGCAAACAACAAAGCAACAGTTGCGCCAGCTTTGCGTTGATCGATCCTGTCTTTTGAGACGGACCATCGAAGATCTGGACCAATCGTAGGATAGCTACATGGCAAAGCATCATTGCTGTCTTTTTTGATCATCATGACTAAACAACACAACATACTATGCTCACTGCGCCAGATAGGGCGCGGCAAACAGCAGCGCGACGATGGACCATGAAACCACCACGGGGATGATCAACAGAACAGACCACACGGCAGAAGGGGGTTGGCCTTGGCGGGCCTCGTGCGGACAGAACAGCAGCACATGCACACCCCAGCACCCGAAGGTGATCACCATCGCCAGGGCAATCATGCGGACACCAGCCGTGCGGCAACTTGCGCACCCACCTGGGCCATCTCGGACAGCAGGTCGCACACCATCCGCACGCGGGCGGGGCGGGGCAGCTGGTAGGCAAGCACATGCGCCAGCGTGGCGGGGCAGCTCGGCCCGCTCCAATCCCAGCCATACACGCCCTTTTTCAGGGTCAGCCTGCCTTCGTGGCAATGGCCGTCCGTCATCCACACGCGGATCGGCTGGCCTTCGGGCAACGGACAAGGCCCGCCGTCGTGATCGATGATATTGCCCCACTGGGTCATGACAGTCTCCCTTCGCTTTTGATGTGCTGTGCCTCTGCCGCATCTGCGACCGCGTTGATCGTTTTGGCGATGTCGCGGGCCTCCGACGCGCTCATCGTCGCTGCTGCGAAGTGATCGCCATCCGCATCGCCCAGCAGAATGTGAACCTGCCCGCAGCTGCACTTCGAGCATTTGCCCATATCGACGTATTCCGCCTGTATCGGATCGCTCATGCCTGCTTCTCCTGTGTTGCCTGTGTTTGCTGCGCCGCGCGCAGCGCATCGTTTAAATCCTTGCCGCCCCATGTGTTCTGGAACACGCGCACAACCCGCCCGCGCTTCTGGTGCTGCGCGATCGCGCGCTGGAGTGCTTTTTGTGCGGTTTCGTTTTCGTCCAGGTCCGCCACCAGCGTCACATCGCTGACCGTGTCGGGCAGCTGAACCTGACCCAGATTGCCCAGCGAAATGGCAGCCAGCACGCGCGCGTCCGGCTTCAGCATCACGCAGGACAGCGCGTCCTCGATGCCCTCTGCGATGAAAACGTGGGTGCCCGCTGGCGCGTGGCTCAATCCCTGCGGCTTGCCACCGCGCGGCCCGATGCCCTTCCAGATGTGGATCGCAGCGCCGCTGTAATCGCCCAGGACCTTCTTGGACGCGGGCACGGGGGCTTTGCCCCAGCGGCCATCGGGGCGCGGGGCCAGCCATGTGCGATGCACGCCAGCAACCATGCCGCGCACATTGGTGATGATCGCCACCATCGCGGGATAGGCACCCTCGAAAACCTCGCCGGTCTGCGGATCTTCGTGGTAGTAATTCAGCGACGGGACATAGCGCAGCACACCGGGCTGACGGCCCAGCTGCGCCAGATCGATGCCGCGCGCATCGCGCAGGTAGAATTCTACTGGCGTGCCTTTGATCCGCTCCTGCCCGCCCAGCCAGATCGCATGGCCCGCGCGGGCCCGCTTTTCGCGTGTCTCTTTGTCCTTGGCTGCGGCCTGCTTCTGGCGCGCGGCGGCCAGCTCGGCGGCGCGCTTGCGCCGTGCCACGTCGTCGGGGCTGTCGGTTTGCAGGCCCAGAAAGCTGCGGGCTTCCTTGATCGCTTCGGTCAGATCGCAATTGAGGCTCAGCGCGATCAGATCCAGCACATCCCCGAACCCTTCGCCCTGGACACTGCCCACAGCGTAATCATTCCAGCGGCCCGCCTTCGGCCCGCTCATGCGGATGCAAAAACTGCCCACAGACCGATCGGCACGCCCCGGATTGAGCGTGTAATAGACCCCCATCGTTGTGTGACTGCCCGACGCGGGCGGCGCATAGCGCGCCACCACACTGTCCAGCTGGCCCAGCAACATGGATTTGATCTCATCGATCGAATATGTGGGACGGGTGGTCACCCTTGGATGCTTTCCAGAAGTGAGAAGTTGCTGTCGGCAAACCGCCGCGCTGCATCTTCGTCGTAACCGTCGAGCAATTTTTCGACATGGTCCCAGCCTTCATCCGTATCTGCGAAGGCGCGCGTGACGCATACCTCATGACCAGATTTTGTGGTGCTGATCAGCCTGAATTCTGGCCCCTCTTCACCGCTGGTGACCATGGCAAGAACCTGCGAGATGCCTTCAATATTGAAAAGCTTTGCAAAGCGGTTTGGAACGTTGATATCGCTCATGCCGCCACCTCCGCCCGCGCCTTCAGCGCCGCGCAGAGATCCTCGCGGTCGCCAAATGTGATCTGAACGCCCAGCCCATTGGTCAGCTTGATGTACCTCTGGTGCGCATCCTCGCTGTTGATCCGCATCGCGGCACCGGCACCGGCCACGCCAGTGCCCAGGGCGATGTAGTTGACCAGGTCAAAGTCGGCTTGTTCCGTCCACTTGGGATCAACGGGCAGATTGGACAGATGCTTTGCCCAGTCTTTTGGCTGGGGTGCCTGTTCCGTCGCCCGTTTTGCTGCGCGGCGCTTTTCTGTGGCGGTCTTGCGCGCTGCCTCGATCTCCGACTTCAGACGCTGCTTGCGGTTTGCGACCTGTTTGACCTTACGGGTCAGCGCGGCTGCGATTGTGGCGGGCGGATCACCGGCCAGCGTTCGCTCGATCAGATAGGTGTCATCCTCGGGGGTGAACGGCCCCGTGATCAGACCAGGGGCATCACTGCGCGCCGGCGCGGGGGGCGCGGTCTTTTTAGCGGCGGATGGCTTGCGCGTTTCGCCCCAGTTTGAGCGGTCCACGGGCCATTTTGATTTGGGGGGCAGCGGGTCCGCCTCTGGCTCGGGCGCAACTTCGGCCACAGGGGCGGGCGCATCCTCGATTGCTTCATCGGCTGGTGTTGCCGGAAACTCTTGCGGCTCGGGCGCTGGCTTTGCCGCTTCTTCCGGTATCGGGTCTGCAATATTTTCTGCATTCGCCTGCGCGATTTTTTCTGGATAAAGCATCTCCGCCGGATCCAGATCGGTCACCAACTCCGGCAGATTTGTTAGGTCAGCGACGCGGGCCACGCCCCCCTGATTGTCAAAGTCCTCGCATCGCGGGGCTTCCATAAGTGAAACTTGGTGCCGCAGATTAGTCTGCACCGATATCTGGATCACCCCGTCTTGATCCATTTTCATATCGGTGACGAAATTGTTGCGGCGCATATCGCCCACAAAGCCGAGAATGCAGCGGGCCCCATTCTGCATTTCTCGGGCAGCTTCAGCGTATTTCGCGGCTTGCTCTTCCAAAATTTTGATGAAGTCAGTCATGATGCATTCCCTTCAACTAAGTTGGCTTGATGTGTCTCGCCGCGATACTGCTCGCGAAAAACCTCATAGGACCGGCCCGCGCGCCACAGGGCGAACTTGGCCACTGCCATCTCGGCAGCGGCCCGCGACCGCCCGAGGCTCTGGCCATCGGCCTCTGCCGCGTCG
>Ga0136588_1000161_pt1 | contig 25201 bp, 28 predicted proteins | sample AntRauMFilla1564_FD_104782 | JGI IMG/M metagenome (GOLD analysis project Ga0136588, IMG submission 104782) | Saline lake microbial communities from Rauer Islands, Antarctica - Metagenome Filla 1 #564 | ecosystem: Environmental > Aquatic > Non-marine Saline and Alkaline > Saline | place... | reverse complement strand
TGTAGGCTATTGTTTAATATAACATTACATTTATTCACATGTTATACACGAATAGTTCCAATTATTATACACAGATATTATAATGGCGTATAATGTATATTATGTTAAATAAGTACTTATCAAGGTTTAATCCACAATTGAGACTGTTGTGAAATTTATTCCAGAGCTGGAATCGCGATCTAGCGAAGCTGGAATTTGCATCCCCTATTCTTGTCACGTGAAATTTCTTCGATAATGTTATTTTGAAATTGGATAGTAAAATTCAGGTTTAAGGCACTTTGAATTTATTTAAAAAAAAGTGCCGCCTACTTCTAACTACTTAGGAATGTGTTCTAAGAACTTGTCTCACAGAATTGGGGAGTTATTTTATTAATGCTTGGTAAGTTCAAAAAAAAGATAATTAGCAAGATAAACAATATTGTCCATTGTCATAGGCATCGACAAACCTGTATTACTAAATTTATTTTTATGTACCGTCACATCGTGGTTAGATAACCGCTCCTGCATACTCGCTAAAGTGACCAGTGCATCAAGCAGCAACTGACAATCCTCGGGACTTAATGCCAAGTTGTTTTCTTTGGCCTGGGAAGTCAGGCTCACCGAATTTACCGACATTGTTGCTAAAGCCATATCCTTCTTGTGGTATACCAAACATATTAGTATCCATTTTGCCATTGTTGTTCACATCATGAAAAAGCTTAATAGCATAGGTTCCTTTTTCAAGATCCTTAAATGTATAACTCACTTTTTGCGCGCTAGCAGGCACGCTTGCATATTGAACAGGACTACCTTCACCTTTGTAATTAGCCTTCGAGTTGTATAAGGCAACCATTAAGTTACCCTCATTTTTTTCGATATGTTTAAACGTCACATTGAGTTGACTCGTTGTAGCGCTAACGCATAACGCAGTACTCAATAGTGTTACTGTAAGTAAAGTATTTAGAAATTTCATTTTATTCATCCTGTTGGTTTAGTTGACAGGTGTAGAATAAGAAAAAAAAACTTGTGCGAATGTGCCAAAGGTTGTTTTATTTAATGTGACTTTGGGCCTATCAATCTACAAAGGCGAATGCATCTTTACCATAACGAATACTCAAGGCATCGGTTAACTGAGCTTTGAGGACCAAAGCCATCGCTTTCAATTTCGATTAATCCAATAACACTCGCATCGAGAGCAACTAAGGCTTCTACTATTTTCACCAATCGTTCTTCATACTCTTTAAAGGTATCTGCGCCGCGATATAGCATTAGCCAAATGCTAATTAACTTTTTGAGGATGAATCCGACTTCTATATTTTACCTTTATTAGTTTTTATTATATCGCGGTATCTGATGTCAGCACCACGGGACTAAAACTACTGTATGCTTGCTTACCCTTATATGTTTTTACCCGCTGGACATTTAGCGTCGGGTACAACGTCGGATTATCTAAAACATAATTAATGCTCTCGTGCTGCTGAATATTTGCGTCTAGCCATACCTTTAAGAATTCATCATCTGTAGGTAAAAAACACGGAAAAGCTTTATCATGATAAGGCGCCATTTTTGGGTGTGTATCACGGGTGATAACCGCGCAACTGTACTTACCATTGCTATGTTTTTGATACAGTACCCCTAATACAAATACAGCCTCACTAGACATATAATATTGGTGCTTGGTCTTCTCCACTTTTTTTGATTCACCAAGGCCAGTCGCAAGTAAAATAGCCCTTTTACATCGAAGACTATGCGACCAGTAAGGACTCAATAAGTTACGCGTATTGAAAGTTGTTCGAGGATCCACTATTAAAAAATCATCTTTAACGCTGCAGTCAAACCACCAGGTAGCGCTAACTTGCTTTAGAGCACCTTCTTCTTCAATGATGATATCAACCGTCTTATTGGGCTCTTGACCAAACGCAGGATAAAACGATTTATAAGAATCTGACAAGAAAGGACGCAACACAGCGCTGGTCATTAAGTATTGATCTTTACTTATTCCGGCGCCATCAATCTCAACAAATCCACACATTTATTTTCCTATAAAATCAAGATCCCTTGATTTCTTTTTTACCTACTGGTCCGGTATCGAGGGGCATTGAACAACCCAAACATTCAGCAACGGCTCGTAGCACTTCATGTTCTTGTGGCGAGTATTCGTTATCTTGCGTGACTGCAAACACACATAATTGTATTACCTTTTCTTTTACATCAAAAGCCAATACCCTTAAAACACTCACTGCGCCGGCAAAATCTTCGATTGATACCTGAGCTTGCTCTCTTAACTGTAAATTACGAAGATTAAGTAAGTGTTCAGCTTTTTTTAAAATAATAGGATGCTGACTCGGCTCGCAAAACTCATTGACCAGTACACTTAGCATCGTTTCAATATGCGTTCTAAGCGCGTCAATAGAAAGATATTTGACTTGTCTAGTGTCGGCTGTTTCAAATTCTGTTTTTAAATATTGCGCAACAATATTAGTAATAGACCATTCAAAAATGCTCAAGGTATTATCAAAAAAGACTAAATAGCGCATTTGTTCAAGCATGCCTTCATAACGCAGACTGGGTATTTGACGAAGTTGCGGTAACGCGATTTCGAGCAAAGGAAGTCTATATTCTATTGGTAGGTCATATACCAAGTCACCAATATCGCGGGTGGTACGATACACTTCAGTTGGCAAGTAAGTTGACAAATATTGCCATTGTTTACTGATAACAGCATCATCTTGCATGCCCTCTTTTTTGTCATGCGGCTTATCTGTTAGCAATAATGCATACACATATGCTTGCGCGCCGGAGGGCGTACGTACCGCGGCTATCAACGATTCAGGTATTGTTTGTAAATAGGCTTTAGCAAGGTCTAGTTGAGATTGATCAATCTGTCCAATGCCTGCGGTGAAGGCCAAATGGCTTTTCACGCCTTTACTGATATTTTGCTTAGGCACTTGCTGCTCGGCTTTGTGGCTCCTCGAACTGCCTATAAGCTGACTAATACCAGCAGCGTTCGCGGATATTTGAGCATTATCCAAAACACGCGTATTTTCAAATTTACCTGACCAGTTAGGCTGAAGCTGCTTGATACGCTTACCTAAGGGAGGATGTGTAGAAAATAAAGACGTAACCTTGTTAGTTAGTGCGTTTGAAAAAAACGCATGACTCATACTTTGCGCTTCAGCCGCATCAAGTTTCGAGCCTGGCTTATAACCACCGATCTTTTTAAGCGCATTCGCAATACCTTGGTTATCGCGGGTAAATTGCACCGCCGAGGCATCGGCTAAATATTCTCGCTGTCGTGATACAGATGCCTTAATAGCGTTGCCAAAAAATGTACCGCCATAGCCAATAACGATTAAGCCTAAGCCTAAAAACACCAGTTTACTGCCATCTTTAGAGCGACCTTTAAACGCCGATGCGCGCATAATGAAATAGCCAAGCAGGCCTATTAATAAAATTCCGTGCAAAATGCCCATTAAACGCATATTCAAGCGCATATCACCGTGCACAACATGACTAAATTCATGCGCGATTACGCCTTGTAATTCTTCGCGATTAAAACAATCTAATGCCCCCTGGGTAACCCCAATAACGGCGTCGTCAGTGCTAAACCCGGCAGCAAAAGCGTTAATTGCAGCTTCTTTTTGAAGCACATATACTTGTGGTACCGGCGTACCTGAAGCAATCGCCATTTCTTCTACTACGTTCAGCAGTATTTTGTATTGTAGATTATCGCTTGAATGCGTCACTAAGGTGCCCCCAAGAGATTCGGCCACTACTTTACCACCTCTCGAAATCGCCACAGTTTTATACACGCTCCCGACTAATATAAAAACAAAAACAAGTGCCCCAATCACGCCAAAAACTTGCCAATCAAACTGGTTTTTAATGTAATCAACCGTGAATGGCTGGCCTTCAAGGTTCAGATATCCATTTAGACCCATAAAAAGAAAGTTGGTCAGCACAATTAGTGAAAAAACCGCCAAAGCAAAGAGTAAAATCAACTTTTTGGTTTGGCTACGCGCTTTGGCCTGAGATTGAAAAAAATTCATTGGGTCACCTAGCTACATTGCTTGAAAAACAAAACCTGTAAAGCCTTTAACTAATGGCCTTAAAATGACACTTTAGGCGCAGCTTGGATAGCCGCGCTGTCTTCAAATTCGAGTAAACTGGCATCTTGTGCATGACCGAACATGCCTGCAAAAACAGTCTGCGGAAAGCTTTGTTTGTAGGTGTTGTAGGCTAGTACTTGGTCATTATAGGCCTGGCGTGCAAAACCTACTTTGTTTTCAGTGGATGTAAGCTCTTCAGACACTTGCATCATATTTTGATTGGCTTTTAAATCAGGATAGGCTTCCATGACTACGTTCAACTTACCCATTGCCGAACCTAATATTGCTTCAGCACCCATTAGCTCTTGCATTGCACCGGCATCGCCTGGCGCGTTTGCGGCACTAGAAAGTCCTTTTTGCGCTTGATTACGAGCAGCAATAACGTCTTCAAGCGTTTCTCTTTCATGACTCATATAGGCTTTAGCTGTTTCAACTAAATTGGGAATAAGATCATAGCGACGTTTTAACTGCACTTCAATTTGCGCAAAACCATTTTTGAACTGGTTTTTTAGCGCAACCAGTTTGTTAAAAATAGTAATAACATACAGCACTATTAAAACGGCAATTACGCTAATAACAATAGTACTAATACTCATGTAAGTTTCCCCATATAAAATTTATGTGTACATAATAGATCATCGAGTTGTAGAATAAACGCTTATTCATCTATGTACAACACGCCAAAATTGCAAAAGTACTCGTTTACCGACGTCAATTAATTACACTAGCTATGTTCAGCCAACAATTCACTTTCTACATGGCATTGTCAACTTTCCGAATGTAGATGATGAGAATAAGTTTTCAGTAGCTTATGCTAAATCCTGAGCGCAACTTAACCATAAGAATAAAAGCAGCCAATCAAATCGAGTGCACCAGGCAAACTGATATCGCCGTGCTTTATATATGCTATTAGAATATTTTCAAGCACATACCAATTCTGCTCTTCGAGATGAAACTTACCAGCGGGCACCTGCTGATACAAATATGTGCGGCTGGTTTTATTGTGTACGGCATGTTTGCGCTGCACTTGCTACCACAAAGGCCTGGTTTTTTAGTACTATTAGTGTCGGCCCCTCCTCTTTTAATGGGCCTTGCATATGCATTGTCATCGCCTGAAGCGTCGGCGTTTTTGTATCCATTGTGGTCTATAGAACTTATGCTAATCGCCTGTTTATATGCGTATTTAGGCATTAAAACAAACAATATATTGTTCAAAATGACTTACCTTATGTTAGCAAATGGCGCACTAACACTTACTTTTCGTCACTACCGAAACAAGCTTCTTTAAAAGTGAAATTTATCCAAATCTGTTTGACTTGAATTACTATGAGGCGATTTTACTCAGTATGAATTGGCTAATATTAGACGCGGTATATTTGTGGCGCAAGCAGTATACCAATAAGCCAGGTTTGTACTGGGTATACGGCACAATATTAATTACGAGCAGCGCACTACTTCATAGTTACCTTAGTGTGCGCAGTAATCCATTCATCGTTTATCAAGAAACCGGATCAGGTATATTTTCTGTGTTGTATATTAATGGCTTTATTCGAGGCTTATACCACCTTGCACTTTCTTTTGTTGCATTTGATATTGGCCAACAAGAACACTACGTCTATTCAATCGTGTGGTTAGTTATTGCCGCTGGCCTTATTGTGTTCGGGCAGTCCTCTAATAAAACGCTTATTAATAAAATAGGATTTAGTATACTTGTACTGGTAGTCTTAAAGGCTCTTATAATCGATTTGTCAAATTTAGACGGATTGTATAGCGCATTATCGTTTATCGGGTTGGGCCTATGCTTGGTCGCTATTGGTTGGTTGTTCCAGCGATTTAAAAGTAAGGCCGCTCTTAAACCGGCAGTAAGCGGGTAACGCAGAGATTTCATGGGCAGTAAACGGTGGTAAATGGACAATAAAATACATGCTGTTGTAATTATAGGGACCGGTTTTGGGGGTTTATCTGCCGCTATTAGTTTACGTAAGAAAGGCATAAACGACTTTCTAATGCTCGAAAGGAGAAGCTTTGCCGGTGGCACTTGGTTACAAAATACGTATCCGGGGGCTGCAGTGGATGTTTATTCACCTTTGTATAGTTTGTCTGGGCATCCCTATCCTTGGTCACATCTTTTCGCTAAGCAGAACGAAATAGCCGCATACACCCTAGATATCATAAAGCAGCATTCGTTAAATGAGCTTATTCAGCTAAATAAAACGGTAAAAGAAGCCAAGTGGGAAAATGATTTTTGGCGTATTACCCTTAGTAATAATGAACAAGTGTTAAGCAAAATAGTGATCAATGCCACAGGGCCTTTAAGCACTCCAGTGGTGCCCGAATTTGCAAATATTGATAAATTTAAAGGTGCTCATTTTCATTGCAATGACTGGCAGCACAATGTCGACTTAGGCAATAAAACGGTCGCGATTATTGGCAGTGGTGCAAGCGCGGTTCAAATAATTCCGGCAATAGTAAAGAAGGTTAAAGAGCTTCATGTAGTGCAAAGAACACCGCATTGGATATTGCCTAGACCCGATTTGAGCATTCCCATCTTTTTGCGTAATTTTTTTGCCTTAGCGCCTATTTACAATCTCATTAGATGGCTTGCTTATTGGCTTTTAGAGTTACGCGTAATCGCTTTTAAGTACAGTGAAACTCTTTTAAACCTAGTGGGGAAAAGGCCTGCGCTGCGCCACTTGAAAAGACAGGTTAAAAGTCACAAACTGCGCGAAAAGTTAACTCCGGAATTTATAATTGGCTGTAAGCGTATCTTAATATCGAACACTTATTACCCTGCCTTACAGCGAGTTAACTGCACACTGCATGATTCCCACGACCATATAGTTGAATTTACTGCAAAGGGTATTCGCTTTGAAAAGTCAGGGGAAATAAACCTTGATGTTGTTATATTTGCAACAGGTTATAATGCGGTTGACGCGATGATTTCTTATTCTGTAATTGGTAAGAACGGACGAAAGTTATCATGCCAATGGCAGGAATACCCGCGGGCTTATTTAGGCACCAGTATGCCGAATTTCCCCAATTACTTTGTGGTAACAGGGCCAAATACTGGTATTGGACATACCAGCGCAATATTTGTGATAGAGTCTCAACTTACCTATATAATGCACTGCATACATGAAATTATTGGTAATAAAGCGCTGGCAATAGAACCCAGCGAAATAGCAGAAAGCGAATATACCACTATGATCCATCGTGAAATGTCAAAAACAGTATGGTCTTATGGACAATGCACCAGTTGGTATCAAAATGCGCAAGGTAAGGTTATTGCCATGTTTCCGGGTTTCACGTTTACGTTTCTTCGTATGTGCAAAGCATTTAAACCACATCATCACATAATTAAAAGGTAGCCTATGTTTCTTTTATTTTTAACAATTGCGTTTATCGTTTGGTGTCTTTTTTATACCAAACATCATGGTATAGGTAAGTTTATATATGAATCTAGCAATTCGCTAGAAACAAAAGCGGCTAAATTATTTCATGTGGAGCAAACCAAAAACGGCGAAGCGTTTTCGTACCTGACGAATCATCAGCCGTCAAAACCTCCTATGCTGCTGCTTCACGGCTTTAGCGCTGACAAAACCATTTGGCTTAAATATGCCAAGCTAGCAAGTAAAGATTATAATCTCTTCATTGTCGACTTAATGGCCCACGGCGATATTCAATATAATGAGCAACAAAATTATAGCGCTTATGAGCAGGCCAAATACGTAAGGCGTTTTTTGGATATCGTTAATATAAAAGAGCCAATTAATATTGTGGGTAATTCCATGGGAGGTATGATTGCGGCTATCCTGGCCAAAGTCGACACCGCCAACAATGACGATGACCATAAAGCCATTGCGATAAATAAGCTTGTGCTGCTAAATCCTGCTGGCGCTAAAACAGAACTGGCCTTGCAGCGCAAACAAGAAGAACACAATCCTTTTGCACATGACAGCGTAGATGAGTCTATTGCATTTTTTGACCTCACCATGCACAAGCCCCCTTTTGTGCCGCCTGCCGTGAAAGCTTATCTTGCGCACACTAACTTCCTATCAAGAAAAGAGCAATTAACGCATATGCTCACTGATTTTTTTAATCCTGACGAATTTTTCGATGTGCCATTCACGACCAGCGCTAATCACATAATTTTAATATGGGGCAAAGAAGATCAGCTTCTGCCTGTATCTGATGCTCAGCACTGGGAAAACCTGCTTGGCTGTAAAGCGTCAATACTCAGCGGTATTGGCCATATGCCCATGGTGGAGTGTCCAAAACAAACCTATTCATTCATACACTGATTTACACCTGTATGCATTAGGTTTTGAAAGAGTAGCCTGCAAATACATGTATGCTTAATACATAGCGTTAGGTCTATTTAACTGATTACATTACAAACGAGCCGGTAATCTTAGCTATGGAATTTATACTTTTACTGATTGCTTTTATATTCGGCTTTGCCTGCAAAATAATTAAGATGCCTCCCCTAATAGGTTTCTTGGCGGCTGGTTTTGTGCTAAATGCGATGGGCTACACGCTAAGTGAAGGCTTAAGTACTATAGCCAATTTAGGCATTACGGTGATGTTGTTCACTATTGGGCTTAAACTCAATATAAAAGACCTAGGAAAGCTCGAAATTTGGTTTACCAGCCTCGCCCATGCCTTAGTTTGGGTATTAATTGTGTGTCTAATTGTACTGTTGTTAATTAACTTGTCATTGCCCCTCATTAGTGACCTAACTATTCAACAAGCGGCTTTAATAGGTTTTGCTTTCAGCTTTAGTTCTACCGTTTGTGTTGTCAAAACTTTAGAGGAATCGGGCGAAAGTAAAACACGTCACGGCAAAGTGGCCATTGGGATATTAATTGTACAAGATATTTTGGCGGTGCTTTTTTTAGTCGCGGCCACTGGAAAACTGCCCTCTATTTATGCACTGGGACTATTTTTATTAATTCCGGCAACGCCCATTTTACGAAAACTACTAGAAGAAGTTGGTCACGGCGAACTGCTACCGCTAAGCGGATTGGTATTTGCATTGGGCGGGTATTTCTTGTTTGAACTAGTAGGCGTTAAGGGTGATTTAGGCGCATTAATAATCGGTATATTGTTGGCTCGAAGCAGCAAAGCCGCTGAATTATCCAAATCGCTATTAACCTTTAAAGATCTGTTTCTAATTGGATTTTTCTTATCTATAGGATTAACCGCGATGCCTACCTTGAACATGGTATTAATAGCGCTATTATTTAGCTTGTTACTGCCAATCAAGTACCTTTTATTTTTTAGCTTGTTCGCGGGCGCTGGCTTGCGGTCTCGTACTTCCTATTTGACCAGTTTAGTAATGTCGAACTACAGCGAATTTGGCCTTATTGTGATTGCTGTGGCGGTAAGTGCAGGCATGTTGGGTAACGACTGGCTGGTGGTAATGGCAATGAGCGTTTCGTTTTCGTTCGTCATATCAAGTGTTTTATATAAACGCTCACATAAGCTCTATACCAAGATAAAAGATAGCTTAAAGCGCTTTCAGTTATCAAAAGTACTGGCAGAGGATCAATACCCTAGTATGAGCGAGGCTGAGGTCTTAGTTATTGGCATGGGACGCGTCGGTAAAGGCGCATTTAGAGCGCTTAACAACACTTTAGGCAATGTAGTATGGGGCATGGACGCCGATAGCGATCGCGTAAACAGCTTAAAAAAACGCGGACAAAATACCATTGTAGGCGACGGTGAAAATATAGACCTATGGGAAAGTTTAGATATTTCTAACATAAAATTAGTACTGTTAGCCTTGCCGTCAATTGACGACTCATCAAGTATCACTGCACAACTGCGTCAGGTAAACTACAGGGGGCGTATAGCCGCCATAGCCCGATATGAAGATGAAGTAGAACCATTACTTGAAGAAGGCGTAGATCGCGTATTTAACTTTTTCAACGACGCTGGTTTAGGTTTTGCCGAAGAAAGTATTTCGCTGTTGGATGAAATGAAAGTCGCCCAACCAAGTAACGCTAAGGATATGTAAAGGATAGTGAATATGCTCTGCGAGAGTGTCTGGATTGTGGCATTATCTTATTAATCATAGTCTAAATGAGAATGATTATATTTTATATCTATATGAAATATATAGAGAAATTTCCCTAATCATTGGCGAGTGCCTTTTTTTATGTTAATATTCCTTATTATCTTTGTTACAGGGTTGTCTTATGAAAGGTTCCGCATCAGTTATTAAAGCATTAAATGAGATTCTCACTATAGAACTTACATCAATCAATCAATATTTTTTGCACGCGCGCATGCATAAAAATTGGGGGCTAGAGGGTTTAAACACCGCCGCTTACAAAAAATCGATTAAAGATATGAAGCAAGCAGACAAAATAATAGAGCGTATTTTGTTTTTAGAAGGCCTGCCAAATTTACAGCAGTTAGGTAAGCTTTTCATCGGTGAGAACACACAAGAATCACTAGCCTGTGATGCTAAATTCCAGCAATTACAAATTCCAAAACTGAAAGTCGCCATGGCGGTATGTGAGAAAGAACGCGATTATGTTAGCCGCGATATTCTAAATCATATTCTTGCCTACGAAGAGGAATACTTTGATTGGCTAGAAACCCAAGAATATCAAATTACTAAAATGGGTATTGAAAACTACCTACAGTCACAAATTGACGCTTAATCCATAAAGGAGAATATTATGAAAGGCAATCAAAAGGTTATCGATGGTTTAAACAGCCTACTTGGTTACGAGCTAGCCGCTATGGACCAATATTTTATTCATTCACAGCTTTATGATGATTGGGGGTTTACCAAGTTGTTTGAGCGTATCAGCCACGAATCTGAAGACGAAAAAGGACATGCAACCAAACTTATTGAGCGTATGATCTTTCTTGGTGGCAGTCCTGACATGGTGACACGTACGGGGCTACTAATTGGTAATGAAGTCACCGAAATGTTAGAAAGTGATTTGCGTATAGAATATGATGTGGCGGCCAGACTAAAAGAAGTGATGGCCTTGTGTGAGACAGAACAAGACTATGTGACGCGTGACATGCTACTTGTTTTGCTAGACGATACTGAAATGGATCATGCACGTTGGTTAGAGCAGCAATTAGGGCTTATTAAGCGCTTAGGTCTACCCAACTATTTGCAAGCTCAGCTATAGCATTTAACATGTGAAAGTGCCTATTCAGGCTCAGTTATAAACAATACAGAGTAGACTACGGTTTGCTCTGTATTCTCGTTTTGTAGCTCAACAAAAAGTTGCCACTGCATTTTGGGTTCACTGCAACTTCCCAAAAAGGTTATGCCTGAAGTATTGTCAAGATGTGTACTGTTTTGCATAATAACGGGGGTTTTACCCATATACATATTATTGCCCTGGATCCACGCAGTCTTAATAATAAAACCTGATGAATACGTGAAGTCGATAGTTAGTTCCTCTTCGATAACGGGCGTGTTGGTAAATTCGACGCTTAACTCGAGTGTCTCATTACTAAAAAAACAGGCGTTATTTTGTAATTGGCATTGTGTGGTTTTCGTTAACGGTTTGTTTACATTAGCCATGTATATGCCAAAAAATACTGTAATTACAAGGCTTGCGAAGACTGTCAATTTTAGTGCCGTAGGTTTTTTATTCACAATAAATTTACCGTAAAGATTCCTTTATTGACCAAGATCAAAGCTTAGGCAACTAAAGTATCTTTTTGTATTTAAAAATATTAATATTATACCCAGACGAGTGCTTAGTTTACTGGTTTTTTATACTATTCAAGCAGTATAAGATACTATACAAGCTAATTATCACAAGTTAAGTTTTCTACTATTTCTCGACGCGGAAGTTTCAAAAAATGAGTCAAACAAGCCAAGTTCACCCTGATTACAATTACAAGGTAGTTAGGCAGTTCACGATCATGACGGTTGTATGGGGTATTGTCGGAATGACAATTGGGGTTTTGCTGGCTGCACAGCTTTTTGCACCAGCGTTAAACTTTGATATTCCTTATTTAACATACTCTCGGTTACGTCCACTGCACACTAATTCGGTAATATTTGCTTTTGGTGGGTGCGCTCTATTCGCCACCAGTTATTATATTGTCCAGCGAACTTGCCAAACAAGGCTTTTCAGTGACAAGTTAGCAGCTTTCACCTTCTGGGGTTGGCAAGCGGTAATTGTGTCTGCGGTTATTACCTTGCCTTTAGGATTAACTTCTAGCAAAGAGTATGCAGAACTAGAATGGCCAATTGATATTCTACTTGCAATAGTCTGGATAGCCTACTGTATCAATTTCTTTGGTACATTAGTGATTAGAAAGACCTCGCATATATATGTTGCAAACTGGTTCTTAGGCGCATTCATGCTTACGGTAGCAGTACTTCACATTGGTAACAGTATGGCGGTTCCTGTGTCAATGTTTAAGTCTTACTCCCTTTACGCCGGCGCAGTAGATGCAATGATGCAGTGGTGGTATGGACATAACGCCGTAGGTTTCTTCTTAACCGCTGGTTTCTTAGGCATGATGTACTACTTCGTACCCAAGCAGGCTGGGCGCCCAGTTTACTCATATCGCTTGTCAATAGTACATTTCTGGGCACTTATTTCTTTATATATATGGGCCGGCCCGCATCACTTGCATTACACAGCACTGCCTGATTGGACTCAATCTTTAGGCATGGTTATGTCAATAATATTATTTGTTCCTTCTTGGGGCGGCATGATAAACGGCATAATGACCCTCTCGGGCGCTTGGCATAAGCTTCGTACTGACCCCATACTACGCTTTTTAATTGTGTCTTTGTCGTTCTATGGAATGTCTACGTTTGAAGGTCCAATGATGGCGATAAAAACAGTAAATGCGCTGTCACACTATACCGATTGGACAATTGGTCACGTTCATTCTGGTGCACTAGGATGGGTAGCGATGATTACTATAGGCTCGGTTTATCACTTAGTGCCTATTTTGTACGGCCAGCCTAAAATGTATAGCACTAAACTGATAAACGTGCATTTCTGGTTAGCCACGATTGGCGTCGTCTTATACATCGTAGCCATGTGGATGAGTGGAGTACTTCAAGGGATGATGTGGCGTGCGGTTAACTCAGACGGTACCCTAACCTACTCGTTTGTAGAATCGTTAGAAGCCTCTAAACCTTTTTACGTAGTTCGTTTTATCGGTGGTTTATTTGTAGTCACGGGGATGCTTATTATGGCTTACAATTGCTATAAGACAATTGCTGCACCAAAGGTACAAGAAGATACAATAGACGCCGATCTTGCTATAGGGGCTGCTAAATGAAGAATCCACATGAGCTGATTGAAAAAAATGTCGGCTTACTGACCATTTTAGTGCTAATCGCCATAAGCTTTGGCGCTATGGCGCAAATACTGCCGCTGATGTTTCAGCAGCAGGTGCTTGAACCTGTAAAGGGCCTGCGTCCCTACACGGCTCTTGAAATGGAAGGCCGTGACATTTATATACGCGAAGGCTGCGTTGGTTGTCACAGTCAAATGATCCGCCCTTTCAGATCAGAAACAGAACGCTACGGCCACTATTCTGTTGCCGGCGAGTCTGTATGGGAGCGTCCATTCTTATGGGGTTCTAAACGAACTGGCCCTGACTTGGCTCGTGTAGGAGAACGCTATAGTGATGAGTGGCATAGAGTGCACCTAATCAACCCGCGCAGCGTTGTGCCAGAGTCAAACATGCCAGGTTACCCGTGGCTAGCGGAGAATATTCTAACTGGTAAACATACTGCGAGAAAATTAGAAGTGAATAAAATGCTGGGGGTTCCTTACACCGAAGAAGATATTGCAGGTGCTAAAGCGGCAGTTGAAGGTAAAACCGAGATGGAAGCGCTGATTGCTTATCTTCAATCCCTTGGCACACACTTACAATAAGGAGTGATGAAATGAACCAGGGTATTATAGGAAGTATATATACTGTTATCGTGTTTGTTGCCTTCATCGGTGCTATTTGGTGGGCCTTCAACTCAAGAAATAAAGATAAGTTTGATGATGCTGCTAACATCATTTTTGAAGAAGAGAAGCAAGAGAAGCAAGATAAGCAAGAGAAGCAAGAGAAGCAAGATAAACAAGATGACAATCAGTCAAGCAAAAAAGATCAGGAGTCATAATTAAATGACTATGTTTTGGACAATATGGATTAGTGTAATTAGCCTAGGCACAATTGTAGGCTGCTGGGCCCTTTTGGCATGGACTCTATCGAATAATACCGGTGTTGCTGAAGGTGAAGAAATGGGCCATGAGTTTGATGGCATTACCGAGATAAATAATCAACTCCCTAAATGGTGGACGAATATGTTTTATCTCACCATGATTTGGGGCGTGCTTTATTTAATCGCCTACCCTGGCTTGGGCTCCTACAAGGGTCTTTTAGGCTGGGAAAGTTCGAATCAAGGTATGTTAACGTTGGCCCAATCCCAAGAAGAGCTCTTGCTAGATATCGCTGAAGATAACCTTAATGAATATGCAATTACGATTAAAAGAGCACAAGAAAGATTTGATCCTATTTTTGAAGAGTATGCAAGAACACCTGTTGAAGAGCTTTCGTTAAATGAAGAGGCTATTCAGGTAGGTAAACGTTTATTCCTACAAAATTGTGCACAGTGTCATGGTTCAGACGGTGCTGGTCAGCGTGGTGGCTTCCCTAACTTACGCGACAACGACTGGCTATATGGCGGCTCTGGTGACAAAATAAAAGAAACCTTAATACTTGGCCGTAAAGGGGCCATGCCTGGCTGGCTAGCACCTTTTGGTGAACAAGGAATTAAAGAGATTGTTGCTTACACATTAAGTCTTAGTGGAAGAGTCGTAGACCAAGGACTCGCCACAGCAGGCAAAGCACGATTCATTACGTGTGCGGCCTGTCACGGAATGGACGGTAAAGGCAATCAAATGATTGGTTCTCCTAACCTTACCGACAACATATGGTTATATGGCGGCAGTGAGCGTGCGGTAACTGAAACGCTAAACTACGGTCGTAACGGTGTTATGCCAGCGTTTGACAAAACATTGGGCGAAAATAAGATCCACGTTGTATCTGCCTACGTTTATAGTTTGTCTAAATAAGCGAACTATTTAATCGGCTTATCCATTGAAGAATGATACAAAAAGCCTCGTTTATCGAGGCTTTTTTAATTAAAATAAAGAAAGTGCTCTGCGTATTCTACGCAGCGCACATCACCAATAATATCACCTATCTCAGTGGGCGATATTTTATAGGATAATTATGCAAGAAAGAGACACAAAACCTTGGTATAAGCAGTTTTGGCCGTGGTTTCTAATGGCTATCCCGCTTTCCTCCATGATGGTAGGCTCGCAAGTAATTCGCCTTGCATATGATGGCACTAATTCCCTTGTTGCAGATGATTACTATAAAGAAGGTAGAGCAATTAACGCAAGACTCGATAAAATCGAAAATGCGATTGCCTTAAATATACAAACTACTTTAGATGTGCAAGATGGTAGCATTACACTGGAGTTCATCAGCGGAGCGCCACCCACAGGCGAAGCCTTAGTACTAGATTTTTTTCACGTTACACAAGACTTTAAGGATTTTACTGTCTTGTTAACACGTGATGCTGCTGGTATATATAGAAATAATGAAGAATTTCCAATTCAAGGAAAATGGCGTTTACGTCTGCACCCTATAGATGACGTTTGGAAAGTTCAGAAAAAACTGAGTCTACCGCAGCGTCAGGCATTTAAATTTAATCCCTAATTAAACGGCCGCTTTTTACAAGCGGCACAAGGTATATTAAGAGTCGTTAATGAGCATCGTAATAACATCTGGTCACTGCTTTCACTGCGGTTTGCCCAATACCGAAGGCAACGCGTTCCCTACTACAATTCAATCTATTCTTCACCATATGTGCTGCCCTGGCTGTCAAGCGGTTTCCCAGGCCATTGTTGAAAACGGTTTGGAAAGTTATTACGAGTTTCGTACAGAGCCTGCTGCTCGCGGCGACGCAGCGCTTGACAATACTATGTCAAAATTGGCGGTTTACGATGAACCTGAGCTGCAAGAAGAATTTGTGTTTGAGGAAGGTAAATATAAATCTATTCAACTAACAGTTGAAGGTATAACCTGCGCTGCTTGTGGTTGGTTAATTGAAAAGCAGCTGGCTAAATTAGACGGTATAAAGCAGGTGTCGGTAAACGTGTCATCTCGCAGAGCGATGATTAGTTGGGATGAAAGCTTAGTAAAGCTGTCGGGTGTGCTGTCTAGGCTAAAGTCGATTGGATACGAGTCTTTACCTTTTCAGCCTGATCGACATGAGGCATCTTATAAAAAAGAACAAAAAGCGTTTATTAAAAAGTTAGGCCTTGCAGGCATAATGACTATGCAAGTTATGATGTTGGCTATGGGGCAATATTTCGATGTATTAGGCAGTCTTGAAGATGAAACGGTGTCTTTTTTCAACGCGGTAAGTTTACTGCTGACGACGCCAGTCGTTTTATATTCAGGCAGTATTTTTTATGTGAGTGCATTTAAAGCGCTGACGGCGCGCACGGTTAATATGGACGTACCTGTAACAATTGCTATCGTAGCCACTTATATAGCCGGCATACAAGCGGTAAATAAAAACACGGGTGAAGTATATTTTGAATCCATCTGTATGTTCATATTTTTCTTGTTAATAGGACGCTATTTAGAACATCGAGCACGCCATAAAGCATCGCTTACTTCTGCCAATATGCTAAAACTTATCCCCGTTACTGCGCAAAAGCAAACAGCAGATGGCTTTGTGTCAGTATTGGCAAAACAGCTTGTTAAAGACGACATAGTGTTAGTGAAAGCAGGTGAAACAGTGCCAGTAGACGGTCAGATTACTGAAGGCAGAAGTTATTTTGATGAATCTATGTTGACTGGTGAATTTGAACCTGTGGTAAAAACGGTCGGACAGCGAATCTATGCAGGCTCGCTTAACCAACAAGACTCTATTGTAATGGAGGTAGAAGCCTCTGTTAAATATGCGATGATGAACCAAATACTGCGCTTGCAAGAATTGGCAATGGCGAATAAACCCAAAGTAGCTGCAATTGCTGACAAACTATCCCGCTATTTTGTGGTGGTGGTGCTTGTTGTAGCAGCTTTAACTTATTCGTACTGGACGATGCAAAACGATCCGCATGCGTTTTGGATTGCTATTTCAATCTTAATTGCTACCTGTCCTTGCGCACTCAGCTTGGCCACGCCTTCAGCGTTAACGTGCGCCATGGCGAAACTCAACGAACTGGGAATATTACTCAAAAGAGCTGATGCTTTAGAGCAATTGACACAAACCACCGACATTGTGTTTGATAAAACCGGCACACTGACTCGCGGAGAATTTGCAATTGCACGCACGTGGATAAACCCAATCAGTGAAACTCACTTTGGTATCCAAAAAGACACTGTTAAACCCTATGTAATGGCATTAACTAACTGCATAGAGTCTCGCTCAGAGCATCCTATTGCGAAAGCTTTCGAGCGTTATATACACGACAATAATGATACCGAATTTTCAAGCAACGATTTCTCAATAAGCGATTATACCGTGAGTATTGGCGAAGGGGTCAAGACTGCCGTAAATCAACAGCATTATTTGTTAGGCAGTCAATCAATGATATTATCTTCACTAACTGCGCCACTAAGCCGTGAAATTGGTGAGGCAATTGAAGGTGCAAATGTACTGCTGTCGTCGGGTGGCGTTGTATTAGCCGCTTTTTGGGTAACGGATACAGTGCATCCAGACGCCTTAGATATTGTGCGCCAGCTATCGCAGCATGAACTCACCATATTAAGCGGTGACACCCAGGTAAATGTAAACAGCATAGCCACCGAGTTAGGCATCAAAAATGCGGTGGGTAATAGCACCCCCAAAGACAAACTCGACTATATTGGCAAGTTACAGGCAAATAAAAAGCGCGTAGTAATGTTAGGCGACGGCATAAACGATGCACCTGTATTGGCGGCGGCGGATGTCTCAATAGCGGTTGGCAATGCCTCTGATTTGGCCAAGAACGCTGCTGATGTCATACTGCTTAATCCAAAGCTACAGTCGGTGGTAGACGTGCTTATAATGGCTAAACGGACAAAACGCAAAATCAAACAAAATATAGCTTGGTCTTTAGGCTATAACATTTCGGTGTTACCATTTGCCGTCGTGGGTTGGTTAACACCATGGCAGGCAGCGCTTGGCATGTCGTTAAGCTCTATCATTGTGGTTTATAACTCAACCCGGCTAATGCGTTAAGTGTCTAATAAATACTGGGTAATAAGAGCAATGCGATGAGAACTAAATAATGAGTATAATTTATGTGTTAATTCCGCTGGCAATTGTCATAGTAGCTATCGCCATTGGTATATTCTTTTGGGCGGTAAAATCTAATCAGTTTGATGATTTAGAACGTCAGGGCTACAGTATTTTGTTTGATGACGATATACAGCAAAATAACACAAATAATGCGAAATCAAGCACTAATAAAATTGTTGAAAATGACGGCGCTGACGTAGACAAAGCTTCTTCAGCAGAAGAATCCAGCAGTAAAAGCGAAATGCCCATCGATAGAAGTAAGTCATAGTGTCGGAGTATATTTACTTATCGGCTTTTCTGATTGGCTTGGCAGGAGGTGTTCATTGTATTGGAATGTGCGGTGGTATTGCAGGTGCCTTTACCTTTGCTATTCCTAAAAATAAATCCCATACCCCTTATATAGCATGCTATAACGCAGGCAGAGTATTTTCGTATACTATTGCAGGCGCGGTAACTGGGTGGCTCGGCAGCTTGTTTACTTCCTCTGTTGTAACCGGGTTGTTAATATTACAAAGCCTAAGTATTGTCTTTTTATTGCTGTTAGCACTTTATATTAGTGACTTGTATAAAGGCTTAATACACTTTGAAAAAGCAGGTGCTCGTTTATGGCGACGCTTAGCCCCTGTCGCTAAAAAACTAATCCCATTTAAGAGCCCTGCCCATACCTTCCTATATGGCATGGTATGGGGTTGGCTACCCTGTGGTTTAGTGTACTCCGCGCTCACCTGGTCTTTAGCTAGCGGTAGCTTTTTACAAGGCGGACTGTTTATGCTTTGTTTCGGGATAGGGACACTACCAGCGCTGGTAGCGACTAGTATGGGAGCGAGTTTTTTAATCCCAATTCTGCAGCACAAAGCAACACGATTAGGTATTGCCGGCATATTGTTCTTGTTTGCGCTATATTTGATTGTCGATTTATTCAAGGGTGTGGCATTATAATGAATAATAAACCGTAAAAAGGAATTAGCATTTATGTCTAACACTGAAGTCGCTATTAACTGTCAAAGCTGTAGCTTTAGCCATTTATGTCTGCCTGTTAGCCTGAACGAGCAAGAACTTGAATCTTTAGATGATATTATTGAACGCAAAAGGCCTTTGCATAAAAATGACAAACTCGTTAATGCAGGCGATAAATTCCACTCCTTATATGCAGTCCGTTCTGGTTCGTTTAAATCCTACATTAGCGATAAAAATGGTGTTGAACAGCTCACAAGCTTTCATTTTCCAGGTGATATCATAGGTTTCGATGCGCTTCAAAATGACATCCATCAGAGTAATACACAGGCGCTAGAAACGGCTATGGTATGCGAGCTACATTATGAAACACTTGATCAAGTGGCCAGCCAGTACCCAAAGCTTAGGAAACAAATTATGCGTTTTATGAGTTCTGAAATAAAACACGACCAAGAGTTTATGATGCTGCTCAGTAAGCGAAGCGCTGAAGAGAAACTGCTGTATTTTATTAATCACTTATCGCAGCGTTTTAATGAGCGAGGGTACTCAGCCAAGCAATTTAATCTACCAATGACCAGAAGTGAAATTGGTAATTATTTAGGTTTAACGGTTGAAACAATCTCGAGATTATTAACGCGTTTTCAAAAAGACGGATTAATTCAAGTTAACGGCAAGTTAATCACCATTACCAACTTTGATGGTGTGCAGCAGTATATTCGCTAATGCAGCAGCATATTTGCTATGAACGATATCAAAATTAGCGAAAGAAAACCGTTAACTGCGCGACCAACATAGAGACAACATGAAAATAGGATTAGCATTAGGCGCAGGTGCAGCCAGAGGTTGGGCCCACATTGGCATCATCAAAGCCCTGCAAGATCTCGGCGTGAAGATTGACGTGGTAGCCGGCTGTTCCATAGGCGCATACGTGGGGGCAGCATTCGCTAGCGGTAAACTAGACGAACTGGAAGAATGGGCTTTCACGCTGTCTGAATGGCAGGTATTTAGCCTATTGGGAATAGGCTTTAAGCGCGGCGGCCTAGCCAGTGGTCAAAAAGTTTTTATTAAGCATAAAGAAGAATTTTGTGCGCCTACATTTGAAGAAATGAACATTCCGTTTACAGCCGTTGCTACCGATTTATATTCGGGTAAAGAAGTGGTGTTCAATCAAGGCGAAGTGAACGATGCTATTAAAGCATCCTGCGCTATTCCTGCTCTTTTTCCGCCTGTAGAACATGAGGGTCGTTGGCTTGTAGATGGCGCGGTAGTAAATCCCGTACCAGTGAATCAATGCAGGCAATTAGGCGCTGATTTTGTCATTGCGATTAATTTAAGCGCTGACTTTAGACCACAGCTAATTGAAAAGTTTGAAAAGGAACACCAAGCGAATCAGCTCAAAACCGACAAACTCTTGGGTAATGCCAGCGGTGGCCTCGTGAAGCAGTGGTTCTCTCCTGATCCTAAGCCAAATAAACTGCAGGCACCGGGTATTGTGAGTGTAATGAGTAGCTCACTGGAAATTTTACAGGCTAGGGTAACCCGTTCTCGTTTGGCAGGCGATCCGCCTGACCTTCTCATTGAGCCTCAGTTAAGGGATGTGAGCTTGTTGGAGTTTCACCGCGCCCAAGAGCTCTCTCAAAAAGGCCGAGACGCAGTCAACAGATTAGCGCAGCAAATAGAGTTTCAATTAAATTTAGTAGAAAAGTCGGACAGAACAGAAGGCACCGATAAGAAAGCCCTACTAATACAGTAAAGCCATTATAAAATAGGCTTAACGACTTGTTTTAGCCGTAATACGTAAAGGGACGCTTGGTAATATCACGTTGTTTAATATTGGCAGTTCGTTAGAACTCAATATTAGCTTGCCATCCTTTATTTGCATGCCATTAGACAGCGCTGCCGTTAAGTTCTTGTCTTTAAATTGAATCGTTAAACCGTCAACTTCGGGCATCATAAACGACATAAAACCACCGATATCATCAAAAAATGTGGCGAACTGGTCATACAATAAATCTAACTCTTGGCTCGTATAACTAGATTTTACATGCTCTGGTTTTGTCTCTAACTGTACCGATATATCACAAATGTTAGAGGGCTCTGTTAAATCGAGGATGACAACGGCGTCTGCGAGCCTAAGTGCCCTTTCAGATGGCAATGTAAATCGATATTCCGGCGTAATTTCTATAGGGATTTGCTGTTTTTCAGTGCTGATTCTTGCACTGTTTATTTGGCATAATGATTTGGTCCGAATATTCATAAATCCAAATGCGAACTGCAGCGCATTCGTTTCTTGTGAATCCAATTTTTTAACATGGCTGTAAAACGTTTTGTAGGCAACTTGTAATTCTTCAGATTTTGCCGTTTTTGACGCACTTAGCGACATTATTACTATTGCTAAGCTTATCGCAAAGGTCTTGCCTATTCTTACAATCATGGATTAATTAATTCCTCGTTTATTCTCATCATATGGTGTAGTTCATCAATATATTCTTCACCGCGCTCAGAATATTTGATCAAACCTTCGGCCATTGCGTGCGCGGTAATTGGTTTTTGATTCATACGTGATTTTTCGCGTATTCTACGCATGTCTTTATATGCAGGATGACTATTTAAATTTCTCATGTAGGCATACATGGCACTGGAGAGGTCATCGAACTTGGCCACTTCGTGAGCTGCACCGTCGGGGCGTCTGCTCGGCACGAAGCCGCAGCCTTTTCTGAAACACCATAAACCAAAAAAGTTGTACCCTTTTGTGGCAAAACGTGAGGTGCCCCAGCCTGATTCATTTGCGGTTTGCACAAGTACTAATTCGACCGGTATTATATCAATTTTGCGAAATAGCTCTGTAAAAATAGCGTCAAATGATTGACTTGTGTCAACGCGGTACTCGTTTAATAACCAATCGAACTCCGCTTGCTGCTTGCGTGAAAAGTCTTCCCCTGCTAGCTGTTTCGCCTGCAAGCCCTGCACATAGAGTCTTACATTGCGTATATAGTCATTTTGCGCTTCGGCAACGGGTTTTAGATAGCTAAAAAAAGCCTCTTTTTTATCTCTGACTTGCGTAAATTGGGTAAAGTCAGGTACAGGTTTATAAGCATGCTCAATAGTGGCAACTTCTTTAACGCTAGGAATATCGTTAAACTCATCAGGTTGAGGTTGAAAGTACATCAAACCAATAATTAATAGAAGTACAAAGCCAAGTGCAATCGATATTATTTTAAACTTATGCATTGAATAATCCTTCATTTTTAATTGATGACTCATCAGACTCTGAAGATTGATCTATACAAAATAAGTCTTGATATAAAACAGCCTTAGCGTTGAAATACAAAGGCCCAATCCACAAATACGCAATTCCAAAACTAATAAACACAACAACTAGCATAGCTAAAAATATCAAATATAGTTGTAACATTTTCCAAATATACACATTGCTCATTTTAATGGAACACATAATTGCTTTAAGTGGTCGTATTTTTTTGTCTGCAATCAAAGGCAAGGTAAAAGTGGTTACTGCAAATATATAAAAACCAGGAATAAAAAACAACGTAAAGCCAAAAGTAAACAAAATATCGACACAAATAGACGCAAGTGCAAGAGCGGGCAGTAAACGAAAGTATTGAAATATACTAAAAACGGGTACCGATTTGTCTCGCATAGTGTTTATTGCTAGCATATTCACGCCTGTCCATAAAGGGGCTAAGGCGAACGTTAAGGTTAGCTCTATCATGACTTGCTGTGTTTGTGTTAACGGCGATTCTGGCGTAATAAGTAAGGCTATGTCAGTAATGCCAAAAGCGTCGATGTATACTAAATAGATAGCTAAAGTGGTAGCCCAAATGCAGGCTAAGGCTAGTACCAAGGTCCAATTATTTTGTGAAGAAAGCGTGTGGGCTCGTTTGAGGATGCTTTTTATATCAAAATCGTAGCCGCCATTAAATCCATTGAAGCGACCATTTTCAGCAGCAGGCTCATTGGGTGAAGAGTGATTGTTTTCAGGTGGTGGCGTATTATTTTCTGACATATCGCTCTTTAGTTACGTTAAGCTTATAAGAATATATGCACTAATTATAGCAAACTATTGTGATTAGGTGCTATGCCCATAGCAGTATTATTGCCATGACTATCAATACTAGTCCCATCGCTCGATCAAACCAGTGCCCATGTGACTGATAGCTGTCGCGTATTTGTTTGAAATTGGTGATATAAGACACAAAACAGAACCAGGCACCTGTTGCTAGGGCTAAATAAACACCGTAAAAAGTTTTGGTGGCTAAATTTGTGTCAATGGGAATGGCAGCGGTAAAAAGAGCTAAAAAGAATAATGTGGCTTTAGGATTTAGGCCATTGGTAAGAAAACCAATGCCAAAAGCTTTGTACCAAATAGACTTAGTGCGCTGCTCAGGCGATTCATCTTTGAGACTGCTAGGCTTGCTGCGCAATGCTGACACTCCTAGCCATATGAAATAGGCTGCGGCTAAATATAGTAAGGTTTGGTAGAGCCAAGGTGTAGTGGCGATGACCAAGCTTACTCCAAAAATAGAGTATGCAACGTGTAGTAAAATACCCGACCCAATACCTAAACTTGTCCATAATGCAGGACGCAGTCCTTTTTGCAGTGACTGCTTTAGCACTATCGCAAAATCGGGACCTGGACTAATAACCGCAACAAAATGCATCAGGGCGATTGCAGCCCAAACGCCTGCATCAATATTCATGTATTGCCTGTTGATAAAGGTAAGCTGCTATCGGCACCCCATTGCGACCAAGAACCGTCATATACCTTTATTTCATTTATGCCAGCTATATATGCTGCTTGGGCCAGAATGCAGGCCGTAACGCCACTTCCGCAGGTAAATGCTAGCGGCGCGCCCTTATAAGGATCAAACACTTCTTTTAATGCTTGCAGTGGTAAAAAGTGGCCGTGTTCATCCTGTATATTGACGTAATGAATGCTGTTTGAATTAGGAATGTGCCCTGCTCTCACATTTGGTTTTGTCTCAGGACTTAGCCCTAAAAAGCGTTCTTCGCTTCTTGCATCTAATACCGTTGTGGTTTTAGCTTGTAAATTATTGTTTATAAAGTCTTTGCCGACAAAACTAAATGCAGGATCTAATACGCAGGTGTATGTCGACTTTAGGTTTGCCACGGGCGTATGTAGCGCATCTTGAGTGGGTAAACCCGCACGCAAATAGCCAGGTAGGCCGCCATCGAGTACGCGTACATCTTTATGGCCCATCGATTTGAACATAAACCAAACTCTTGACGCGCAGAAGTTGCCATAGTCATCATAAATTATAAGGGTGTCTGTATTTTGGATACCAAGTGAGTCGGCTTCATTCGCAAACTTATGGATATCGACCATAGTATTTGACAACTCACTTTGGGGATCGGCAAACTGTACTTGAAAATCAAATAAAATTGATTTTGGAATATAGCTATTGGAATGTGACCGCACAATATCGGGTTTAAGACCTGGGCCGTCGCGCATAGTAGTGTACAATATTTTGACGTGTGTGCCTTTACTGCTATTTGCTTTAGCATAAAACAAATTGAAATTACTAAGGGATATTAGAGTATTTGTAGGAAGCATATAAATCCATAATTGATGTGGTTTTACATGATGTTGTATGTAAACTGTGTGCTTGTCAAATAGGCCTATTTGGCATGCCTATCTGAATTACAGTTTACACATGAGTTGGAGGTAGAATGGTGCCCGGGGCCGGACTTGAACCGGCACACTATTGCTAGCGAGGGATTTTAAGTCCCTTGTGTCTACCAATTTCACCACCCGGGCAACGCATATTTCACTCATTATGTCTTGCACAAAATCTGGAGGCGGAACCCG
>Ga0136588_1000159_pt1 | contig 25529 bp, 25 predicted proteins | sample AntRauMFilla1564_FD_104782 | JGI IMG/M metagenome (GOLD analysis project Ga0136588, IMG submission 104782) | Saline lake microbial communities from Rauer Islands, Antarctica - Metagenome Filla 1 #564 | ecosystem: Environmental > Aquatic > Non-marine Saline and Alkaline > Saline | place... | reverse complement strand
ATCATTCAGGCATTCATCGACTAAACATACAATCATGAAAGGAGTGATGCCAATCAACAACATAGCAACAAGCCACAGAGATGTGGTCCTCAATCTACAACGAACATCCCTGTGGTTAGGGTACCATCAACTAACTAAACATAGGAGGTAACATGAAACATTATTCATTCACTAAAAAGTCTGCACAAATCAAACTTCTTCAGGGCACACTAGCAATAGACCTTGAAGATCTAACTGCACAAAAGTCTCACAAGAAAATAGGTGACACACCAATCACCATTATACTTGGAGAGTATTGTCAGATACAAAGCTTCAGCATTAACTTTGGCAGACATGAAATCTACAAGCTTCAGAACCTGATGAAACACAACACCTTGATCTTCAAGGACGTGTATGCTAACACTAGCTTCACCACTGAACCTGTAATCTCATCAGATAAAGAAGAGTTCATGTACAATGTAGGTGACTACTTACACAGACCACACACAGTAACTCGTGGTACTTACTACTACTTGTTACCGAACCTTAGAAAGTTCTTTGGTACTGAACCTAAGAGTCAGACTACAGACTTCGGTAAGAAACTCCGTCAGCATACAGCACAGCAACCTGCGAACCTATCAGCATGCTATGATGTATATGACAAGGTCAACAGTGACCAACAATCACAGTACTATGCTATGCTTGAACACCTCAATCAATCTAGAGAACTCTTCAAGATGATGAGAATGGATCAAGACAACTACACAGTACTCGCTGGGTACATCAGCAAGTTCAATGTAGCTGAGGCACTAAAGGATTACACACCATCAGGTCTGTATTCTTCAGTACTCACACCAGTTCCTAACTATGGTAGAGTCTATCACAGTACAGGACAAGGTGCATACCGTGTAGTACAATCTAGTTACACCTCACTCTACGCACCTATCCAAGGTGGTAAGATGAGTAGCAACTTAGTAGCTGGACAGTACACAGTACTTGGATCACATCAATTAGAATCAGACATGGTTGACTACTTAGTCAATGAGTTCTATCAACTAGGGGAACCTAGCTACAAGGACTTACGGACTGAACAAGAAGCATTAACTCTTGAGTTCAATCAACTGAAGGCATCACCTGACATGTCAGCTATCAAGGCATTCACGCCTAAGTATGACAGACTAATGGAATTAGATTTCCAACTAGGTCAGGTAACAATAGGTGACACCTCTAAGTTAGATGCTGTCATCACTAGCAATCAACTACCTGATCATTATCAAGCTGTTGAGAAAGCATCAAGCATCACACCTACCTTGGCAGGTGCTAAGATGTTTGATATCATTACTAAGAGAGTTCGTGAGGACCGCTCTCAAAAGTAAACAGTACACATACCATTGGAGGTGGGGCTGTCCCATCTCCTTACTTTTAATATCAAAGGAGAACTATCATGACTAACAATACTATCAACGCATCAGCATTACTTAACCAAGCAACAGAAGCAACAGAAGCTACACAAGTACAAGACGCAGCAGCTCAAGCATTAATGGCACTCTTTCAAGGACAGACAGCACCAGAACCATTAGCACTAGGTAACCACCTTGTCACTGTCAAGAGCTTAACACCTACACAGTACCCTAACTCAGCACCATTCCTCAAAGCAATACTGCTACTAGATAACGGTACTGAAAAAACTATGCGATTAGATACAACATCTAAATACAAAAGCATCAGCTACTTCATTGAAGAACTAGTAAGCACCAACCTCTCATTAAGAGGACAGCTTATGAACAGCATCATCCTACCTACAGGTGGCACACCAGCCCTAGCAATAGGCAAGCAACTGTACATCTCAAATGTAGAACGACCTAACAAAGAGGGAGAGCTAACACACTACATCAACATAGGTAAGGTCAAAGAAACAATAGCACCAACAGTGGAGTCTCTACTATAGAGGCTACACTCTAGGGTACAAGTCCTGAGTATGACATCACTGTCGTACTTGGGACTGCGTCCCTAAATTCAAAGGCGCAAACCCACACAAACCACACAACACAACTGTCGTACACTCACACACTGTGTGTATCAGCCTGGGTGATATGAAATATATCAGACACAAACCAACACAAAACCAAACAGTGTGGGTGGACATGGATGATATGAAATATATACAACACAAACCTACAGAATACACTAACATATGTGGTGTATTAGGGGGTGGTGTGATTGTATTACTTGACTACGAAAGGAGTATCATATGTTAAATCGTGAAGCACTACTAGGCAACGCACCAACAACAGAGGAAACAACACCAACAATAGATCTATTCGCACAGTTTGAAGGCAAGAAAGCTTACGGCGCACTACCTACTGCAGTCTATTCAGTTCGCATCGAGGACAGTGAACTTAAGATGGACAAGAAGGGCAACACTTACATCAACATCACAGGTCTAATCTCTATTGACGTTACACCTACCGCATCACAGACTAGACCAGTAACCATCACACTCTTCGAGAGAGAAAACTTCCGTGGCATCTCACAATTCTTAGGAGCATTCGCTGATAAGTATGGCCTTGAAGGTTCTGACAGAGCACAGATGTTACGAGACAAAGTATATGTAGGCAAAGACTTTACATTTACTTACCAACACCAGGTTAACGGAGACTACGTAGGTAACAACTGGGTAGTAGGTACACAACCAATAGAGTACATCAAAGAATCAAACACCATTGAGTCACTCATCTAAGACTAGGGGCCCGTCCCCTTTTTTTTCTTTTAATTCTGGACAGACTATCGTATACTTAGGAGGTACTATGAATATAACCAACAACACTGTAATAGAAACGCTTATCCAACGCACAGGTAACTGGACACAACGTCAATCAAACGACAGTATTGTATTCAGCAACAAGCATGACCCAGACAACATCACTATAGTACAACTACCCAAGACCAAACAATTCTTTATGCATGTCGGACCAGAGTGTCAACTCTTAACACCTCAGACTCTACCACTGAATGACATGGGCATAGCTACATTCATCAAGCAACTCACTAACATCAACGACACCATCATCCAACGTATCAATGCAATCAGAGACTAGGAGGACAACATGGCAAACTATAAACACATGAGATTTGACAACAGCATCGGAGGCTTCGAGCTATGGATAGAACAATTCCCACCACTAGAACGTGGTCACCCTATACATCTCTTCAGAGAAGGGGACATGTACTGCTCCATCGAGAAGGTCACACCTAATATACTAGGCAAAAGATCCACATCCTTTGCAGGTATAGACTACCGCAGGTATGACTACACAGACTCAGACTTTGTGTACGTACCACCAGCAGAAGGCTATCAACATTTCAAAGATGAAGTCACACGTACACTAAAGAAGTGGGGTATCCCACACAAGTAGGAGGAACACATGGCAAAAATAAATCCACCACCAGCTTACACTAGTAAACAATTCGGCAGACCTATATCAGACAGCACCACTGCTACCAAGAACATTAACAAAGAGGCAGACAACGTCACTCTCTTCAATGCAATGATAGCAAGGGCTAAGTTACACAGAAATAAGTACAACAAATAGTGTGGTGTGTGTTGGATGTCATGGAATACAGGAGGTCAAGATGTTATCAATAAAAGATATGCACAATCGTATCACCTATCTGCAGAAGATAGTACCTATGTACCAAGAGGAACTCGCTGGACTTAAGATGCTCGTTGAAGTATACGCCAACCCAGAGTACAACGCACTCAAAGAAATGGATGTCATAGACATACCACAACCTAGACCAACAGAGCCACAAGAATCTAGCACACCGGCTAAGGTATCAGACTCAAGACTTGATGGCACCTATACATCTAAAAGATTTTTTAAATATCTAGCAGGTAACACTAAGGTACGTGAGTTATTCTTAAAGGCTACCCAACAACCAGCATACATACCCACTGAACCAGCATTCTGTAAGACATTGTCTATAGGATCTGTTACCATGGGTAAACTTATTCGCACTGCATTAGACAGAGGTTGGTTCATCAAGCTAGACACAGCAACATACCAGGTACCCGCCAGTCAAGTTGATTACTTTTGTAAGCACACCAAGGTGCATCATGGATAGACTTAAGCAAGGCAAGGCAGTGGCACAGACAGACAAGTACTACATCAACAGATTAAAAATCAAAGGATGGACAGTAGCACAGGTAGCAGAGGAACTAGATTGCTCAGCACCTACAGTCTACAGAGTCCTAAGACAACGAGGCTTAACTAATATCTCTAGAGATTATTAAGTGTGGGTCTTGTTGGGTGTTGTGGATTAAGTGGTGGTAGTCATCACTCAAATATAATTTACCGAGGAGGTAAGCAATGAATATTAAATTAGCATCAGGCATGGTACTAGTAGAGACAGGAATCTCTATAGAAGAAATGAAACAAGCAGCAATCTATGCACCTCAAGCATTACGTGTTAGAGATGAAGAAGGGGATACCCTGTACTCTCTTGCCCTACACATTAGACCAGCCAATGCAACGATCAACGGCTTCTCATTCACAGCTAACTGTTTGTCTGAAGAAAAAGAATTAAGGTTTGCAATCGCATTACATGTTAATCCTTCAGACACATTAGAAGAAGCAAAAGAATCTTTAAAGGTTGAGTACGGTCAAGCATTAGTATCTGCTGCTAAGTATCTACCAGTTATCAAGCAACAAATCGCTGACGCATGTGAGCCTATTGATTCTTTACTATCAGTACTGGATACACCAGAAGAATTTTAGTCACGACAACTAAGGGGTTCGCCCCTTTCATATCCTAAGGAGGACATTATGATTGAAGTTAAAGTAACAACACCTGAAGGCAGAACAACATACCATACTGAAGAGGACAACAGCGTCATGGAATTCCTTCAGAGTCAAACCATTGAATTACACGGAGCAACTGTTTCACTAGATGGCATCACATTAACTCACGCTGAGTTAAACAAATCATTCACTGAAAACTATGTAGATGAATCATGCCGACTAACAGTAACAGTTAAATCAGATAACGGGTAGCCTTCGGGCTGCTCTTTATTTTTACACTAGGAGGGGCACATGCATATCATATCAAACACAGCGTTGAAAACAACACTAACATATAAGTGTGCAGGTAATGTAACAGATGAGGACGATTACACTATCAACTCACTAATGAATTCATTAGATAATAGTAACACACACATACACTTCGAGCACAACACTGCAGACATGGTAGGGTACACAAACCAAATCATAAACAACATAATAAATGAAACTCTTACAACACTCAACTCTTTGTTCAAGCATGTGTTCATCATTAGTGCACCATCTGCATCACACGTAGCAAGCAACAAGGCATTCATAACTGAGATGACTGAAAGACTATTAGATTACTCATTCAAATTTGATGCTATGCTTCAGTCCTTATACATTGGACCAGGTAGAAACAATGCCACTGTACTTACAGATGGTAATAACATAGTTATCATACGACCTGATGCAGACAAACATTTATTATACACCACCTATGTCTCTATCATAGTAGCACTCATGGATGTACAAGACCCACGGTTAAACTATGATAGCATAGACAGAGTACGTGATGCATTTAATAGTCAAGGCATCCTACACATACGCACCTTCAGAGATTTGTTTGGTTCCTTCATTACACCTGAGGTAATAGCACAGCTACAACAAGAGAAGAGAGATCAAATCTTTAAACAATTAGATACCTACATGGGTAGTGCAGTTATCAACGACATCAAGAATGCATTGTCATCTAATGAGGAATCTTATAACAGGCACATAGGCCTAGCTTCCTCATTGCGTATTAGCAGTCTTACATTAGAGCAAAGACTATATGCAATTCAACATGGCTTAGATGAAACAGTTAACTTCGGTAGCAGACTGAAGGAAGCTCATGAGGATGGCATAGTCACAGGTTATTATTTCTCAGAAGAATCCAGGAGAATCAAACTAACTGTTGACACATACCTTACACCATCCTCTTCATTAAACAATGTCATACGTGCCGTAGAAAAAAATGCTTTCGATCCAGAGTTACTACCACCGGGTATACTCAACATGCTAGAGCAAGGCACACTGAAGATACCTGTATCAGATACCATATCTTTAAAGCTATACATTGGTAGCTCTATCAGCATACAAGTAGAAGGTGGGTCTGCTATATTATACAACATGTCAGGAGAAACCATACCACGTAACAAAGAATGGAACATGGGTAACACACACATCAATCACTTCGATTGCTTTGCTCATGGCAAGGGACAGATTAAAAAATATTTCTCTGAAGGAAAGGTTGATCAGATGTTCATAGCAGCAGCAGAGGCAGTAGGTAACTTCAACTTCTATGATGCTTCAGTAGCTCCAACCATACACAGAGAAATTATAGATTACCTAAAAGGTGATGGCCTTATCAAGGTACGCACTGCTACAGGATGGGACACACAAGGAGGGAAAGAACTTTATGAAACACATTATGCTCAACAACAAGCAGCTCGCATCTAACTTAAAAGATATACTCAGTCAACTTAAACTTAAAGGGCAAGTCTCTTTATCAGAACTCTACGAAGTAAATGATAGGGTAAAAAGAAACATGCATCCTGTCATAACAATCACAGAGAAAGCATACACCAAGATGCAACAACTCGTTGATGAATGTAATGTAGAGATAGCATGGCACAACACAGTCAGCCGTAACAACTTTGTCTTTACAGTACATGACACATTATGCTACCCACAAATAGCTGGGCCAGTCACAGTAGAAGCAGATGAAGGGTACACTGCATGGCAGGAACAATTAGATGACAAGACATACAACAGCATGCGTATGCAAGGACACTCACATGTTAACATGGGTGTTAGTCCTTCAGGCACTGATGAAGATTACTATAGCACACTGCTTGAACATGTTAAGACTTATTATATATTCCTTATCATGAACAAACGTGGTGCTACCTATGCTCGTATCTATGACTACACTAACAACATCATGTTTGAGAATGACGACATTGAAATCATAGTACCAAAAACTATAAAGAAAACATGGGCACAGCAACAGATGGACAACTACGTAACAACTACAAGTGCCTCAAAGTTATTATCAACTGGACCACCATGGGGTACACACTACTAAGGAGGTAGGCACATGAAAAAGTTTATAGATTTCTTTGACCCATCAGTAGTCACTGTGCCTATCCACATCATAGGATGCGGGGCACTTGGTTCAACAACAGCTATTATGTTAGCCAGGTGTGGTATCACAGACATACACCTATGGGACTTCGACACAGTTGAAGAACATAACATAGCCAACCAACAGTATGTGTGGTCGGACGTGGATGAGTTGAAGACAGTGGCTTTAACAAAACATTATAAGGCTATCACCCCAAGAGCACAGGTTGTACAACATGGTGCATGGGATGATGATACCCTTAGAGGAATTGTTATCTTAGCACTGGATCATATTGATACACGTAAAAGAATTTTAAATTATCACTACCATAAGCAAACAATTTCTGCTATGCTAGACATACGCATGAGATTAAAAGATGCAACACATCACGCAGCCGACTGGTCTAATGACAGACAGAAAGTCTCACTCAAAGAGTCAATGAACTTCACACATGAAGAAGCCATGGCTAACACACCAGTCAGTGCGTGCAACATGACACTAAGTATTATGCCTACGGTACAGACAGTATGCTCTGTCACTGTAGCTAACCTCATTAATTATTTCAAAGGACAACCACTAAGCCCATTGGTATTAGTAAACCCATTTGATTTTATTATGGAAGGATAACATTGCAACACACACACAGGTATTTAATTAAGTTGAAAAATTTAATTGCTTATGTAAAGTACATAAGAATCAAAAGCTAACAATGAAGAAGGATAAGGAGCAGCTGTGAAAATGATCAGAAACTCAGACACTATCCAAAAGCGCAAAAGTAATAATAATCCGTTGCAAAGGTAGGGGTCATCAGTTAGTTCAGCTATTAAAATGCAGAGGAATGTACAGTTCTCAGCAGCGGATGACAATACAAGAGCTTTCAAGATACAAACACCCAGGTTAGTCTCATCTCTTCATTAAAGCTGTGTGCTACAAGAAAGGATAACACAATGACAGTGCATCTATCTTATGCAACCAGAGGGAACCAAGTTAGTAACTCAGATATTCTTAGAACACTCATGGGTGATGCAGGATTTAGCCTACGTTCTAAGAATTTCTTTACCATCAATACTATTGAGTTAGTACAAGCAAGAGTACCAGAAGATTTCATAGAACAAGTCACTGCTCTCAAGAATATACTAAGAAGAGATGTAGAAAAGAAGTTCAGATACTTCAGGATACCTAAGTCTAGTGGGGGGACCCGACAGATAGAGGCACCTGAAGATGACTACAAGCTACAGCTCAGAGACATCACCGACTTGATTGTCAATGGATTAAAATGTTTACCACACAATGCATGCTATGCATACACCAGAGGACGATGTGTAAAGGATGCGATGGTCTATCACCAAGAGAACAAGGCACGATGGTTCCTTAAGATGGACATCAAAGATTTCTTTCCAAGTATAACTAAAGAAGTAATCACCACCTTACTACCACGTGTGTTCCCATTCAATCATATGGATAACAACACACTCAGTGAGTTAGCAGAGGTAGCAGTTAACCATGAAGGGGTACTACCACAGGGTTCACCTCTATCACCACTACTATCTAACCTACTCATGGTAGAGTTTGATCATCAGCTTACTATTAAACTTCAGTATCTTAATAGAGATAAGTATTACTATACTAGGTACGCTGATGATATCCTTATCTCTAGTCCATACACCTTTAGGTTCAGTGAATTAGTAGAGGCAGTCAATGAGACACTGAAGGTATGTGACTTGCCACTCAAGGTTAACAACCGTAAGACAAGGTACCAATCATTCTCTGGTTCTAACTGGAACTTAGGGCTGATGTACAACAACCAACGCAACATCACCATAGGTAACAAGAAGAAAAAAGAATATGGATTCTTACTTGACTTGTTCCTCAAGACATTCGGTACCTCAGAACAATGGGCATACACAGACACCACATCATTAGTAGGTAAGCTGTCTTATCTGAAGAACATTGAACCAATGTACTACAAGAGAATGATTAAGAAGTATGAAGTAAAATATAATAAGAACTACCAACACGCAGTCAAGGTAGTCTTAGGTTAATACCATGTGCTATTTATCTATCAGTAAACAATCACATGTTTATAGCAACTGCTAGGTAACTGTTACGAGGCGTAGCAGTATCACACTACAATCAATGTTCGTTAGTAACCCGTGATCTAAATTAAAAGAACCATGCCTACAGGAGCAGACAGCGTCCTTTGAATTGAGCTCTCGGGTGACTAACATGAATATGAGGAGACATGGTAAGAAAGGATACATCATGATAAACGAAAATATATACCTTAGGTATTATGAAATACTATTTCACAAATACATAATGAATTTGTATACCTCGCATAATATGAGCACAGCACAGCTATTCTTTCAGACATCCTTAGACATGATGAACAACATCAATGCCACCCTACTACTGGGTGCTGCCCGAAGGATACTATCATTAGACTCCACACTAAAAATATTTAGAGATGAGTACATCGTATGCATGGGCACAGTTACTGACAAGAGTAAGGCACAGATACGCAAGGACATCAAGTGCAGTCCCAACGTAGTGCTCAATGCTTACGAGGATTTCAAGCAAGGTAAGTTGTACATACAACCCAGGTTTGATATACTTACATCAAGGGACATCATGCAATACATGGAAGACATAGAGAATCTATTCAACATAAACTAGGAGGCGCTTATGAATATAACATTCACCCCAGAAGAACATCACCTGAACAGGTTACAATCCATCTTTGATGCTATTGATCCTGAAGATAGTTTGTTCATGAACCATTACCAACTCTCTAAGGAGACAGGGGTACCAGCACATGAGTGGAAAGAATTTATTACCCACCCTAAGGTGTCATCCTTTATAGACTCAGAGCTCGTACTCTTTCAGCAACACCAGCTGAGACAAATGATACGTGATGCATCAGATGATAAGCGTGCCGTAGGTGCAGCTCAGATGATCAACGCATTGGCTAAGCTCGACACCACCAAGGATAAGGTAGGGCCACACATCATTTATACCTATGTCCCACTTACTTCAGAACAACGTGGCACATCAGTAGATTACCAGGAAGAAACCACTGACATCTTATCCGAGTTAGATAACTGGGTAGATGAGGAACCAGTATAGGAGGTAGCATGAATAAATATTATGATAAGCTACGACCATACCAACAAGAAGATGTAGATAATATTCTCCGACTCAAACGAGTTGGAGTTTTTAATCAGCAGCGTACAGGTAAGACACCCACATCCATAGTGGCAATGACTGCTATGGCTAAGAAGATTGTAATAGTATCTCCTGCTTCCATGACATCAGTATGGGCATACGAAGTCGAACGATGGTCAGATCATAAGGTTCATCTTATGTCTTCATCGCTTACAAAGAGTAAGAGACTAGAACTCATAGAACAATTTAGTCAACAAGGAGGATGCTTTATAATATCGTATGATCTTTACAGAGCTGAAACAAATCAATCAGAGCTAAGAAGATTAATACTCAAATGTAAACCAGATGGATTCATCGCAGATGAAGCACACAGGGCGGTTGGGAGAAAAACAAAATCATTTACCTCACTAAAACAATCACGAGGCATAGAATATCTTTTGTTATTGTCAGGGACCCCGGCACCCAATCATCCCTCACAAGTATGGTCACTGCTACATGCTCTTCAGCCTACGAAGTTTACTTCTTACTGGAGATTTGTTGAGACTTACTTCGAGGTACATGATGTGCCGCTCCCTAGACATATCAGGCAACGTGCTGGTATGTCACACATACAGGAACCATCTGGTTTCTTACCTGACAAAGAGCAAGCATACGTACAGGTACTGGATGATAACTGCATCATGCGTAAGCGTGTGGATGTTATGCCATGGTTACCTGAACAAGAGGAGATTACTATTGTGCCCCTCGAACCTACCAGTGCGCAGACCAAGAGCATCAAAGAACTCAGCACATACTTCAAGGTAGGTGACATGAGAGTAGAGGCTATACTTGACCAGCTCACCAGAATGAGACAGCTATGCACAGTGCCTAGTACTTTTATTAAAACTAAAAACCCTAAGACCATATGGCTCAACCAATACATCAAAGACTATGAAGAGAAAAGTATTATTATCTTCAGTAGATTCACCACCTACCTACGTGAACTTGAGTCAGAGCTTAAGGTTGAGTGTGGCTTGTTCGTGGGTGGGTTGTCATCGGTGGAAAAAAGCAACTTGATTAACAGTTTTCAAAGTGGTAAGATTAGAGTACTCCTCATCCAAATAGATGCTGGCAAAGAGGGACTCACATTAGACAAGGCCTCCACCCTTATCTTTACTGATGTGTTCCCTCCTGTTGGCGACATTGATCAAGCAAAGGATAGGATCATTGCCACATCAATTGAGAAAGTTAAACCCTACAATATCATAGGCTTATGCCTGAAGAATACTTACGACCAAGCACTGTATGAATCATACTATGAGCGTAAGTCTTTGACAGATGTGGCCAATGATTATATAAATTATGTAAGGAGGAGTTAGGATGAGTAACATTTTTAATCCTGAATTTCAGGAAGTCCAACGTGCTCAGTGTAAAGCATCCATTGTTATCGAAGGCTTATCAGGGAAAGGTAAGTCAGGCTTAGCACTCATGTTAGCATGGGTATTAGCCGGCGAGAAATGGGAAGATGTATCAGCACTGGATACGGAGAACAGGTCACTGAATTTATTCAGAGGACTGACAACACACTTAGGTGGTGTCTTCGGCCCATTTAAAAAGTTTGATCTTACCAGAGTGCACGGCTTTAGACCTACACATTATGTTAAGGCTAAAGAGACAGCCATCACCAAGGGTGCTAAGGCACTAGTACAAGATTCAATCACACATGCATGGATAGGTTCATCAGGTGTACTTGAGTTAGTAGGTAAGGCTGAAGCAGCCAACACTAAGACTAACAAGTTCAATGCTTGGGGCACACCCGACATCACCAGAGAAAAGAATTCTATCTATGAGATGATACGTGACTCAGATATCCACATGATATCTACAGTACGTGTCAAAGAAAAACATGAGATGATAACAGGGGAAGGCGTTAAGTCTTTAGGTGTACAACAGATCATGATGCCTGACCTTAAGTATGAGCCAGACCTAGTACTGCAGATGCAACAAGCAGGATCAGTGTCGGGCAAACTACCCATAGCTAAGGTACTTAAATCAAGATACGCTCTCTTTGAAGAGGACCAAGTATATGAGTTTGACTTAGAAACTATGAGACAACTCAAGTCTTACCTAGAAGAAGGGGCAGACCCTGAAGTAATCAAAGAGCAACAACGCCAGGAGATGCTAAGAGAAATTAAATTTATATTAGACTCTTCAGGTTCTAAGCGCACAGTATGGATTGTCCTTAAAGAACAAGAAGGACACGCTGACACAGCCCTTGAAGATATACCTTTAAGTGTAGCACGTAGATTATTATCACAACTATTAATATAAGGAGGACACCCATGTCAGATTTAACAGGTACAAATAACGTAGATGAAATCAAAGCAAACACAGAATCAGGTGAAACTGTTGACACTGCTAGCACTGTAGAAAAGAAAACTAAAAAGAAAGCAGTTGCTACAGATGCTACTAAGTTAAGACAAGCAAGAGCAGAGCTTGGTACACTTAGAAAGCAAGTAGATGAATTAACAGAGGAAATTGATATAGCTAAGAACAAGCACTTAGTTCTTTTCAATAGCAATCAATCCTTGAAGGCAGAGAACAGAGCACTTATTAGTAAGGTGGAGTTGATTGTGAATACGTTCATGTCATCAACACAGTCAACGTTACAAACTACTGGTGCTATGTTCAATAGCATGATTAAGAAATAAGGAGGACAGTATGAGTATACAATTAGATGGACTACCTACAAGCAAGCCCGAATCAACGGGTGGTAATTACCCTATCATCCCTGAAGGTAAGGTGTTCTTAAAGATCATTGATGCACAAGTAAAACAAAAAGTAGATGGCAGTGGTGCTGTTATTAACCAATGGCTAAACGTATCATATGAGAATGCAACAGGCTCAAGAATGTGGGACAACGTCTTCATCACATCTAACCCTAATGTACAGTACAAGTTGCAGAGATTCTTAACAGCTTGTCGTATACCATTAACAGGATCATTAGAGTTAACTGACTTAGCTATGCTGGTTAAAGGCAAAGAGATATATGCAGACATCAAGCATAAGGAGAATGATTATTATAATCCTCCTAAAACAGAGGCTACAGTTGACATCTTTGAGAGTGACATATTCTACGCAGTAGGTGAGGTAGCATCTGCATCACATCAAGACACAGGCAGCTACTAGATATGTCCTTCTTCAGTTGGTACTTTGATATTGAATCAAACGGGGAGAATGCAGTATGCTGTCCTTTCCCCCATAGTACCGCTGATGGTTCTGATTACTATGAAGACAATCCTTCCGCCTCAGTGCACGATGAAAAGAAAGTCTTTCATTGTATGGCCTGTGATAGAGGATACAGCGAAGTAGATTTTATAAAAGAAATTACTGGGTGTCTCACATCTGACGCACACAATCTCAGACCTCACTTTCAAGGAGCTGAGTCCATACACATATGGAAACAAGGTGCGTCCAATGTTGAGTACCCTATACAAGCTGCATTAGATTATGGTATCTCTGAAGAAACACAGCGAGAGCTCATGATCACCACTGTTACAGGTAATGAACTGCAGTATCCAGTAACTATGTACGGTAAGATGCTTGACGCTAGAACATACATCCCTGACCAGCGACCTAAGTGCCGTAGTAGAATGGGTGCAGTAGCGGGACTTATCATACCGTTTGATTCATGGTGCACTACCTCTCCAACTAGATGGACTCTCATCTGTGCTGGAGAGAAAGACATGTCAGTAGCTAGAAGTCAGGGCTTCAATGCTATCTGTTTAACAGGTGGTGAAGGAACCCTAGCTACTACACCTTATTATTTCAAAGGCAGATATGTGGCTATATGTTATGACAATGATGAGGCAGGTTTCAGAGGTGCAAAAAAACTTGCACTTCAATTGGTGAAACACACCCCTCACATCAGGGTCATCACAAGTTTCCATGACGGTATGGAAAAGGGAGAAGATCTCACCGATTACTTTACCAAGTATGGCCACACAAAACAAGAGTTCATTACATGTATCGACACGGCAGCAACCTATGTGCCGACAGCCGAAGACATGTACTCAGCTAAATTAGGAACCTTACATGACGCAGCTCAACCGAACAACATAGGCAAGATGATGCTATCTAACATCCAAGTCACAGCTGTGACAGACAGTGTCTTCTCTATGCCTACAGAAATTATTGCCACCAAGATAAGAGAGTCGCAAGACCCTAAAGGAAACCAGTTAAGTGTAGGGGATGTTAAGTCCTGGACACTTAATGAGGTAACACTTGCTGACACACTGCATCTGGTAGACAGTAACTTTAAATTAAAACAGTTGACTGACAATAAGAAACTATTATGTAAGGTACCCTTCGGTGAACGTAATGTAAGCTATAAAGACTTTGCTAAAGCAACGGTCTATAAGGCAGTGGTCACTGACTTGTTTGACTCACAGAATGTGACGACAGACAATGCACCCATGGAGTTCATCTGTTACAGTATAAACCACAGATTAGATAGTGGTCAGAAGTATAAGATACTTTACAAGATTGTGCCGCACCCCTACCAAGGGCAACAACTTATAATGGTAGTGTACGATGTGCAGCAAGCTAGTGATACTGTCTCATCCTTCAAGATAACACCAGAAACAATTAACCACCTGTCAGCTTTTAAAAACCTGTCTGATACCATGACTGTTCCTCAAGTGATACACCACTGTACTGAATCAGTAAAAGGTTTGCTCAATTACAATGGCAATAACCAACTGATTCAGACCATAGACTTGGCGTATCACACACCACTAAAGTTTAATCTGGGTAACTTCAAACATGTCCGAGGTTACCTGGATACTTTGGTGGTAGGTGAGTCAAGGATGGGTAAGTCATCCACTGCTGAAACACTTAGAGATACCTATGGTCTTGGCACATTCGTGTCATTAGCAGGGAACTCTGCCACAGTACCTGGCTTAATAGGAGGCTCTAACAAACTAGGCAATGGTTACCAAACTAAGGCTGGACTCATACCACAGAACCACAAAGGCTTAATGATCTTTGAAGAGTTTGGAAAGTGCAGGTCAGATATCATAAATGAACTAACTGATATAAGGTCTAGTAATGAAGTCAGAATCACCAGGGTAGCAGGGTCACTTACACTACCTGCATCTGTACGAATGCTCACTCTAAGCAATGTAAAGTCTACCAAAGAAATCAGATCAATTGCATCCTACCCTAATGGGATAGCAGTTGTTACTGAGTTGGTCGGCAGTGCTGAAGACATAGCTAGGTATGACATCATGCTTGTCCTCGGGGACAAAGGCACCACAATCTCTGACCCCTACTGGCAAGCACAAGAACCATTTACCAAAGAGCAGTACCAAGCAAGAGTAAGATGGGTGTGGTCAAGAACACCTGAACAAGTTATCATATCTGAAGAGGTTGGTAAACACATTCAGGCTTGTGCCAACACACTCAACGCCAAGTATGATACACATATAAAAATATTTGGTACGGAGGCGTGGAAGAAAATTGCCAGACTAGCGTGTGCCACTGCGGGATATTGCGTGAGCACAGATGAGTCCTATGAGAACATCATAGTCGGCAAGGATCATGTTGATTTTGCTATGAATTATTACATAAGCATATACGACAACCAGGTCTTCAAACTTGCTGAGTATGTGCAACATGAACGTGCGTACACAAGTACGGATGATGAAGCAAAGAGAATGTTAAATGAAGTTTATGCTATGTCTCCTGGTACAATCCTCCATTTGGAACAGGAACACAAGACAAGTAAACAAATGCTAGGCGCAGCTGCTGGTGTACCTAATGAAAGATTGAATGCAATCATCAACCAGCTGGTACAAGGTAAGTTTGTAAAATTACAGAACAATGATATCATTGTGACAGAACGATACAGGCTCACCTTACCTAACGTTAACCGCACTATGCTAGGGAGGACTGAAATTGGATGTCTATAAGACGGAAATAATACACCAGAATCAAATGACAATTGTTCAAGAGCTATTTAAAAGCCAGCCTCCCAATGCTGCGGCCTTTGACACAGAAGCAAATAGCCTACACATCATTGATGGTAGGCTTTTTCTTTTCCAGTTTGGCTGGTACTCTACAGAACATGACGTCATGCATGTATACCTGGTGGATAAAAGCTCACCAGATTACAAAGAGATAATAAAATTATGGCACGGCATAGTAAAGTATTCCCCTGTATATCTAGGACACAATGTCAAGTATGACCTACACATGGTGGCCAATGAGGACTTACCCTATGCTGAAGATAATATAAGTGACACACTTTTCTATATACGTGCAGCCCATGACAACATATCCACAAGACATGGCGGCGTAAGATTAGGTTTGAAATACTATGCAAAGAAATACATTGACCCAGATGCTGATGCAGGTGATAGAGCTGTGCAATCTGCGAGGTCTGCTATAGCCAAGTTTCACAACAACCGATTGAAGCAAGCACTAGGCTGGACACTTAAACAAGTGGATGACTTCTTCAAAGATAGAACCAATACCACCGAAGATTTCCCCACAGTGAATGCCCTTGTGGCTTATAGCATATGGCATGACAGCTTACCAGAAGAACTACAGTTTGTATATGGTAGGCTGAAGACAGATGATATCCCTTACAGTATGGTAGACCCTGCTATCATGAAGGCTTATGCTTATGATGATATTGTTCTCACCCTACGCATACACATGTACACATCACCCGTCATCACTCAGCGTGGTACATGGGGTACCATAGAATTTGAGAACAAATGCATCTACCCTCTATGGCACATGGAGAGACAGGGACTACATGTAGACAAAGAATATGTTAATATGTCCTTCTTCAAAATGAAGAGATACATCAGACAAAGAAGACAGGACTTGAAAGACCTGACAGGTATGAACATCACAGCCAACCAACACAAACTATTCAAAGAGTACCTGGAAGAGCACGGTCTTGTATTGGCAGGCACTGGTGATGACGTACTAACCAGAGTGCCTATTGATCATCCCAACCACCCTACACTACCTGCAATCAGCTGTGTTCAGGAGTTGCGTACATTAGAGAAATGGCTAAGCACTTACCTCTTCCGTATGATGGGACAGGATAAGATGTACACACAGATCAATCAAGTAGGGGCAGCGTCCCTAAGAATGTCTTCAGACTTTCAGCAGTTCCCTAAGCATGGTATCGTAGACAAGCACGGTGCTGAACTCTTCAACCCACGTAGGGCCATAGTGCCTCCACCTGGAAAGGTATTCGTATTCATTGACTACTCACAAATTGAGTTGAGAGTACAAGCACTGTACACCATACTACTAGGTGAACCAGACTTGAATCTATGTAGGGCGTTCATGCCATACAATTGTTATATGAAACAAGTAAGGACACCTACATCTAATCCACTAATATTTTATCCAGATATATTCTTTGACTATAACAACAAAGAACATCTTACTAAATTTAATAACGCTACATGGTACCACAATGAAGATAATGAGCAGTGGCACCCAGTTGATGTACATGGTGCTACTACTAAGGCAGCATTCAATATCGCAGAAGACCACCCTGACTATAAGGACCTACGTTCTATGGGCAAGCGTGTTAACTTTGCTAAGAATTACGGGGCAACTAAGAAACAAATCTACATTATGTTCCCTGATTTATCAGAGAAGGAAATACGTGCCATAGATGGTGGCTACTATAAGGCATTCCCATCTATCTTAACCTATCACAGATACTGTGAAAGCCTTGCGGTTGCTCAACCCTACGCCACCAACCTATTTGGCATAAGGTATTGGGGAGTCAACGGACATACCCTGAAGAACATGCTCGTGCAGGGTAGCTCAGCTATCTACTTGAAAGATAGAATCAATGCAGTGCATGAACAGTATGCCAATCACCCTAGCATCAAGCTGGTTATGCCAGTACATGATGAGATCATATTCACTATGGAAGAAAAAGACTTACACTTAGTCCCATCCATAGTCACCATCATGCAGAAGTGGGATGATGCAAGCATACCAATCGTAGCAGACACAGAAATATCACGTACCAATTGGTACGATAAGGAGGATTTATAATGGCTAAGGTTAGAGACTTACCATACAATCAGATGTTAGTAGTTGAACTGCAAACCATTGCACACAGCTACGGCATCAAGGGTGTTAAGAGTATTGGCAACCGTGCTAACCTTATAGCCCTTATAGAGAACCATGTAACCAACTTGGAGAACCCTTACTATTACCTGGCCACCAGCAAAGGTCTGGTTAAAAAATTTAGGAGGCCAGATGATAGTCTTAGGCGTTGACCCATCGGGAGAATTTGAAAAAGGAAAAGGTACCACAGGTCTAGCTGTTGTAGAAGTAGATGGTAACAAGACAGCACTACACTACCACTCAGTTATAGCTGCCAGTGAATGCAACACAAGACTACATTACTGGAGGGCTATCTACACAGCCATAAGAGACATAGCTAAACGCTATGACATAAAAGAAATAGTTATAGAAGACTATGTACTCTATGGTTCTTCAGCCAAGGCTCAGATCAATTCAGGTATGGAGACCTCCAAGCTTATAGGTATGCTCATGTACAACCTCTCATACATCTGTGAGTTTAAGGTACACCTGAATATAGCAGCCAATGTTATGAACAGGTGGACCAATAAGATACTAGAACATGAGGGTATCATAAGCTTAGAAGGTACCAGAGCTTACGACAGTGAGCACAAGCACATAAACAAACACGCACTAGATGCTATTAGACATGCGACACATGGGGCAATCTTCCTGGTGAAGAAGTGTAACCATATAACATAAGGAGGACACATGTACAATTTAGAAATAGCTGTAGAAAATATGGAACAGATTAGACTGGAGCAGGGCAACCATGCCTTCTCAATCCTACGTAAGGTAGGCTTTGGTGCCAGTGATTCCTCTATACTCTTGGGTGTTAATCCATTTGATAAGAAGGGAATACCTGGGCTCATTGAAGCAAAGCAAAGAGACATACCAACTGAGGACGAGTTAGCCATAGGTAAAATGGTAAATGTTAGGAAAGGTGTAGACCTTGAGGATCTTATCTTAGAGAAGAGTGGCAAGATATTACAGTATGATGTGGAGAAACCCCCACACATGTACCGTATTTCTGGCACACACCTGACGATTAACTACGACGGCATAGCTCAGGTAGGTGAAAGCCTAAAAGTCCCTGTAGAAGTTAAATTTGTATCCATGTATGGTAAGAAATATTATGACTGGTCTAAGTTTCAGACAAGTACTGAAGAACGCACCAGGTTATACGACATAGAACCTCTGGGTGATGAGGTAAATTCTATCTACTTAACCAAGAGAGCTAAAGAAGCTGGCATCCCCATCTATTATTATACACAAGTGCAACAACAGATGATGGGGATCAATGCACCCTTTGCTTATATAGCTGTAGTAGATGACAAAACCTGGGAGTTTGGATACTTCATTGTCATGGCTGATGAAAAGGTTTGGCAAGAACTTCTTGATGTTTCTAATCTAGTCGGTAATAAAATATGGTAGATTAATATAGAAATATATATTTCTATACTACCTATTGTAAATTAATGTAATATAGAAATATATATTATTATATTATTTTATAGTATTTTAAAAATTAGTAGAGAAGTATTAAAAAAGCTTAGTATAGAAATATATATTTTTATACTAAGCTTTTTTTTATTTAGTAACCTCTCATTATTCTGTAGTAAACCAGGTTGGCTTTCAATTCTACAGTCCAACGGTTGGTAGGTAATGCATAAAGCTTGGCTCTTACGCCATTTTTATTTGTCATGATTCTTGACCAAGCCTTAGGTCTTCTTGCAAATCTACTAGGGTACACGTTACCATTGCTGCGCATATTGTATGTCGCACCTTTGATACTCGTGGTCATAGGACCATATCTGTTGCTGTCATAAGACTGCGGTATGATATACTTCCTTCTCCTTGTACCTGAGTTAAACTGCTTCATACCTACAGGCCCTGTGGTATTGTATTCTCCATAGCTTCCAAACTTTGAAGTAGTTCTAGGTCCATTAGGTGTCCATGTCTTAGACACACCACCACCTATTAACATGTTCTCAATCAAACTGAAGTTTGGATTTGTCCACCTGTTAAGGGTTGGCCCTATCAAAGGTGTTACGGACAGTAAGGTTCTTCTACGTCTGAGGTTAAATGCTTCAGTAGTCTCATTATCATAAGGTTCCATAGTAGCCCAAGCAAGTGGCTGTTTGGTGATTGGGTGGATACTGTTGCTGAGGTATTCTTCAGGAGCCCATATGAATTGTAATGAGTCAATCACAGATGGCATTACTTTATAAGCTCTGCCCTTCTCATCATCAATGACGTTACCTGCACGTAGATGGTAGTTAAACCCTCTATGTAAGGAGATGTCATCCAGAGATACTTCATCATGGTCTATCTGTGCGTTCTGATACTTACTTACAAATTGTGCTAAGTGAGGTTGTTCTCCTATCTCAGTCATCCAATAGACTAAAGAGTTTCTTCTAAAGGTAGAGAATGGTATTAACATCTCACCCCACATCTCTGCCATACTCTTATTAGAATAATCAAAGTGTGTCTTAGTAACTGAACTCGTTGCCTGTGCTATGGTTGACCCCGTGTCTCTCAAGTATCTGAACAAGGCAATCCTTAGCAACTCCTCTACATCACTATGCAAATCCAGTGACCTATCTATTAGAGGACTCTTCATAATCTTTGTGATTATATCTTCCTTGAAGCTTAGCTTCTGTACTTTCACAATGTGGTCATCGTAGAATTTAATAGCATCTGCAGACCAATAGCTCTTGGCTACTGGGTTCTTCATAGCATCTACTACCTTGTTAATTGTAAGCTCATGTCCCTTGTACCTATCCAGTAATGCGTAAGCTTTCTTATGCAATTGGAAATCCATTCTCGATCCCATCAACTTACGCTGATAGATGGCTGACTCAGGGAATCTTTTCTCTGCCCAAGACAGGGCCACGCCAGCATCAGGGAATCTTAGGAACTCAGCAAACTCTCGCTTACCTAAACCCATACGTTCTCCATTCAAGCTGTCATATACTTTCTTCAGAGAGTCACCGTAATGTTGTTGTAAGGCTCTGATCATGCCTGAAGAAGCAGCGTTCTGTTTAAAGAAAGTTATCTCATCGTAAGCCTTACGACTTATTCTCTGCTTATTCTTGAACAACATATTGGTCGCTGCGTCTATGGAGATGTTCTCCTTCTTGGCCAGGGTTACAACCTTAGCACCCAAGGCTTTGTAGTCCCAGTAATTCTTAGTTGTCTCAGCCATGTACTTGAATATTTTAAAATCCCCCTCGGCTGTCACAACGTTCTTCAAACCAGAGTCAATCCAGTTACGAGCAACGGTAAATAAGTTGTAAGCCATTGTGCCTATCTTCCATGGTGTAAGAATAACTTTGTTCAACATACGGAAAGCAGGTGGCAATCTATTATTGTTAATGGTCTGCACTGTGGTAGTGTAGGTATGGTGGTCTAATACAATAGCACCAAACTCTTTAGCCTTGGCTACATCCTTAGGACCCTTCAATATAAATTTCTTTACCTTGTAGTCCTTACCATTGAGAGCACCCAAGAAAGCTAAGTCTAAATGTTTGTTGTTGTTGAAGTAGTTATATACTTCCTGGTCTGTCATCTCTGCTGTTAATGTTGCCAGCTTGTACTCTCCTGAGAACATCATGTTCAAGTACTGTACCTTGGCGTCCAGTACCTCATGCAATGTCTGTGAAGCATTGTACATTAACTTCACTGGGTTGTAAGATGCAAAGTCTAAGCCATCTCTTATGGTGTCAATGGAACCTAAGTAAGTATGGTTAAAAGGCACACCATCAAATCTGTGGTGGTCCATCAACTGTTCAACAGTGAAGGCCTTATCAGAAAACTTACCTAACTTATTCTCTGCATGTCTCCATGCGGGAATGTCTAACTTCTCTAATGTAGATGTAGCCCCTGAAGGTGCTAGGTCTACTAAGTTTCTTCTACTCTCTACCATCTTCTCTAATGCTTTTCTTAAAGATGCTAAAGACTCAGCACTGATGGCTCCCTCATCAACAAGGATGGGTGTTAACAACGCATCGAGATTGTTGCTGAGGTCCATGTCTGATTCAATCTTAAACTCAGGCAACTTCATGTAGTCATCTACTCTGCTAGCGTCCAGCTCAAAGCCTATCTTCTTACCCTTCTTGGTAATGATAATTCCCTGTGCTTCAAAAGCTTTTTTGTTTGCCATGAGCTTGTTGTAATAACCAGACAAGTCATTGTTGATTAAATCTAACTTCCTGCCCTTGTTGTGGGATCTGAAGAAAGACTCACTCCTTAAATCTCGCAGGTCAATGAACTGCTTGGTCTTACCCCAGTGCCATAAGTAACTGGCCATGTTCTCTGGTGACATGTCTAGGAAATTCTTCAGCTTGTCATAAGCAACCAAGGCATAAGCCGCTTCAAAGCTGGCCCTTGCTGTGTCAAAGAAGATTGCCTTTGCTTGGGGTTCTAGACCAGCCAGTTCTCTTGTCATGAGTTCCATACTCTCAAGCATATCCCTGTAGACTGGTAACATTCTTCTGATAGGTGTGGTAAACTCTAACTCACTTGTTACCCTATCGAAGTCTTCTAATGTTTTGATATTGAACCCTAACAAGCCAGACACATAATCATATATCTTCTGTGTCTTATCATTTAGTGTAGGCGTAAAGAACGTAGGGTCATAGGTACGTTCAGCAAATGATCTAACTAACTTTGGGTTGTCCAAGCCTGTGGTGTAAGAGTACATATCCTGACTACCTTCTTTTACTACACGTGGTGGTGCTAGTTTGTCAATGGCATGTCTGATACTTTCAAACTCATGGGGGTGCACTGTGTGCTTGAGCATATTAAATCTTGAATGACTCTGTGCATAGGCCATGAGTGGATCTTGTGTCACTTTAAACTGTGTCATGATATGTGCGTAAGCATGGTCTATGTTGGTGGTGCGTATAACATTCTCTAGATATTTGTTAACAGCCACCGCATTTTCCATGTCTATATATTTTAAATCTTTAATAGACTTGTGCAGATTGTTAACCCTCTGTCCTAAGGTAGTCATATAAGATACCATACGTTTAGGAAGGTTAGCATTCTCTGTTACATTAAACATTTTGTATATGATGTCTTCTTCTCTGACCTTACGTACAGTTATTACAGGGACACTCAATCCAAACTCATCCGCCACTCTCATGAGGTGGGACATGATGTTGTTCTCTGATGTCATAGCAGTAGGTACACCCTCATAATAGATGTCCTTACCTGACACCCTATTCAAGTGCATGTGCTTAACATCTTCTGAAGAAATACTGTACTTGCTTAATTCTTTCTTGACGTTGGCCAGGTTCTCAAATACATCATGTCTTTCCTGTTTGAATTTCTTTATGTCCACAATTTGTACAGCCTCTGTCTGCATCACTACCCCAGACTTTGTTAAATGACTTGTACCATTGCTATCGAAAGCATCAATCATTTTGTTAAGGGCTACATCAAAGTCTTTGTTCAAGCCAGGTATCAAAGTACTGGTAGATTTCACGGGCAAAGGTTCTACGATACCGTGTACATCATTGTTACCTAAACGATAACCGTCTGTTATGTGGTCACCCTTACGTATACCAGCGTACTCTTCAAGTAGGTTGCCCATTGTTTCACGTTCTTTGGCTGTCATCTTAGTGACACCATAATCTGCACGCATATCTATAAGGGAGTCTTGTATGTTAGACTTGTTGAACATGGGGTCTTTGAACAATCGGTTCAAGACGTCCACGTCAAACTCAGTACCATTGAACATGTCTACTACCATACGTCCTTTGTCTGGCTTAACTTCTGTCATTAAGTTTTCAACATAGTTTGCCAACTCATCTTCACTCTTAACAGGAATGATTTCAACACTACCCTTTTTAAATTTGAAGAGGTCATACATGGCATCCATGTTACCATCATAATGTATCTGGTTGTAGATGGCTCTTGCCTCTGCCACTGTGTGCGCATAGTTTCCTGTGCCCTTGTCAATATAAGAATAGAGCTTAAGCAAGAGGGTGTCATCTTCTAACACATCCGGCCTGTCAAAGACACGCACAAATAATCTTGATCTCTTGCTCACATTATCATAAGTACCCACCTGGTGGATGTTGGTGAAGGGCTTATTCAAACTGTCCGTCTCCACATCCACTGCAAATATCTTTGATATGGTTGGGTCATACTTTTCTTTTAAGAAGTGCTTACGTAAAAGTACTGATGCTATGGAATCGGCAACGGCTGTATGTGCTGCAATCTCTGGGTTCTCAAAGATATCAAGGAACTCATCCATGAGCTCATCTCTTATCTCTCCATTTTTATGCATACTTATCAAGGTGCTTGTAGCATTCTCAAGCTTGAAGTTATACTTGCTTGTCTGTGAAGACAGGGTGTCTACCTGGTCCACAACCTTAGAGATGTTAGCAAGTTGCCAATTTGATATCTCAAGGTCAGTCGTTGTATCTGTAAAAGTGTTGTGCACTGGTAGAAACTGTGAGTCCATATTCCTGTTAAAGGAATGCATGGCATCCATCAGCTTGTCCCGGGTACCTATATCTAACTCACTCTCGTGTAGCCTACCTAGGAATTTTCTGAAGCTACCCATAGCATTCAAGTCACTATACACCTTAGCAGATGCATCTCTTAAGTGTTGGAACTCTAGAAGGGTAGACAGTAATTTGTCTGGGCCATTCTTGGTTACCAGCTTCTGAAGAATAGGTATGCGTTTGATCCTTGCTAGGGCCTCAGTATTACCACCACCAGCAATGAGTGTTTGTATTTCCTTTAGTTCTTTACTACCTATGTTTGCCACACCTCTCACGGCTGTCATGAATGGCATGTCTTGTTTGTTAAAGGCCACGTTGTCTATGAGGGCCTTGGTATGCTCACCACTGTAGATAGAGAACCATTGGTACATCTTAGCCAAGGTGAACTCATACTCTTTCAGGTTCTTACCTATGTCACCTAGAGTCACGTTGGTATCTTTGGTGTACTTGCCTACGAGATTGTCCAGGCTTTGTGCTAAGTTCTCAACACGCTTATGTGTTTCTAGTATGTCGTGGACACCAGCGAAAGCACCCGTCTTGTTTTGT
>Ga0136588_1000156_pt1 | contig 25832 bp, 28 predicted proteins | sample AntRauMFilla1564_FD_104782 | JGI IMG/M metagenome (GOLD analysis project Ga0136588, IMG submission 104782) | Saline lake microbial communities from Rauer Islands, Antarctica - Metagenome Filla 1 #564 | ecosystem: Environmental > Aquatic > Non-marine Saline and Alkaline > Saline | place... | reverse complement strand
GAGAAATTCTAGGTAGAGTGTCTACTTGAACATTCGCTTTACTCATTGTCTGCAAAGATAAGTTAGTACGTTATATATGTCATTCTTGTCATTTAACCTAGCTGGTTCCACAGAGATTCCGAGATCCAATCATTTGTGTCATTTGATCTGCCAAGTAAATAAATCTAGCTTTGAATTCGTCATTCTTGTCATTAGCATTGGCAAGTAGTAAAAGAAATACCCAAAACCCTAACCTACTTCCTTCTTGAAAACCAACACAAACGCAGACGTTTTAGAGCCCATTGTCATATAAGATGCTTTTTCGATAGACTCCATTTTTATCAAATCCCAGCCTTCACTGCCCCATTTATTGAAAGCATTGTTAAGCTCATGCAAAAAATCTTCATCTGACAAATCCTTTGCGGTTAAGTTTATAACCTTGTACTCAAATTTTTTCATAAATAATGTTTTTGCTTAGAATTTTAGAATCCAAATTATGATATTTATAAGGCCTTGTTGCGTAGCTCTTGGTATTGCGGTGGATGCGGTTATATCGGCTATGCTCAATAACTAGAAGAAATCTTGGGTAGAGTGTCATTCCGGAAAGCTAATTGCGTCAGCAATTTGTTTAAGCCGGAATCCATGGATTAATTAGTAAATAAAGCTTGAAAAAGGTAGTGGATATTTCAAAAATTCAGCTATCAGCTATCATTTCTTTGGAATAGCGACATTTGAACCGTCTCTGTTTGACTGGTAATGTGGCGACATAATTTCAACCCCAGATGCGTTAAAGCCATCTAATATGTGGGAGTGAAGCTCTGAATAGATATGCGCTGAAATTCCTGGTTGATCGGTATAGGCATTAATCTGATAGCTTACATAAAAGTCATCTAAGCTGGTTTGTAACACAAAGGGAGTAGGTTCTTGTTTTATATGCGCCGTTTTCAAGGCTGCTTCAATAAGTAGCTGCTGAACGGTTCTCCACGGAACATCATAGCCAATAGTGATAGACGTATTTAAAATTAAGCCTAATTGCTTAGCGCTAGTACTGTAATTGATAGTACTTCCACTCAAAATAGCTGCGTTAGGGATGGTAACATCCTCATTTTTAATAGTCCTAACTCTTGTAACCAACATGGTTTTTTCAACAACGCTACCCGTGGTATCACCAATTTTAACCCTATCACCAATCTTGAAAGCGCGCATATAGGTAATTACTAGTCCAGCAATAATATTACCAACGGCAGAAGATGAACCCAAGGATATTAACAAGCCTAGAAATACACTAACGCCACGAAATATTTCCGAATCACTTCCCGGTAAATACGGGAAAATAATGATAAAACTAAAAGCATAAATAATAACTTTTATCAAATTGAACGTAGGAGCAGCCCAATCAGGGTAAAAACCTGGAATTTGAAGCTTTCCCGCCTCAACTTCTAAAGAGAAAAATTTTAGTAACCTTACCACATATCTTGTTAAGTAAATGAAAACAATTACGGTAATTAATTCGGGAATATAGCTTACTACCGCTGTACCAAAAGATATTAATGGATCTAAAACGTAGTTGATAAGAGCAGAAGCATAGCCCTGAGTAGACGGGAAAATGCTCAAGGCAATTGGTAGAGCTAGGTAAACGATGAAGGCAATACTTAGCCATTTCCCGACTTTCATTAACCATTGAATGAATTGCTGCTGCCTTTGCTTTGACAAAAATTCATAGCCCTTGAACTGCACACCATTAAGTACAGGATCAACACGTACAATTATCCAATCATTGATCCATGTAAAAGACTTGTTTAAGTACTTTATACCTATATAAAATAGGAATATGATAAATATAAGCAGAGCTGAACGTAGTAGAGTTCTTATAATTCCCGTTTGCTTTTTATAATTTTCAACGGCATCAATAATTTCTTTTAAATGAAGATCAGCAACTTTTGGCTGGGTAGAGTTGAGCCAAAAAGCATCTCTTTCGGTGATACTTAATAAAATTACGTTGTTATGGAGTATGTCAAAACTATCTTGACTTTCTACAATTCGTAAGTTTTTTTCGTTGTAGAGGCCATCATCTACCAAAGTTTTTAGTTTTTGGGTAAAAATACTAGCACGTTCTTGGGCTGAAAAAGGACCTATTTTAGCAAAAAAGTATAGAACAGTGTCTTGATAGAGAATAGCAGGAATACCCGGTGTAGAAGCTCTCAAAGAATCTACCTGACGTTTAACGGCAACATTCCTAACATTCTGAGCAAACTCAATGGAATCTAATTGAGCTTTGAGTAATGATTTTTGATTGGCATCGTTGGCTTTTAGTGTGGCTATTTGATTTAAAATAGCTAGCTGTTGTAGACTGTCTGCCCTGTGTGTTGAATCTGCTACAAAAAGTAAACGCTCTTTTAGCGCCTCGGTTACTTGTAAAACCTCATTTAATTGGCTAGAAAGGGAGTCATAAACTACAGTGGCTAAACTGTCAGCACTATTTTCTGAGGCTTTAGTGAATGGATTAGTCTGTGCAACTACGTTATGGTTTAGCAGTAGTAGTAGAATGAATACAAAAAGTGGAATTGAGCGATTCAATGAAGTAGTTGGTAATGAAATGTGAGATAAAACGCTACAATATACTGTTTATCAAACAGCTTAATCATTATCACATCATGCGCTAAAATAAATTATTTTACGAAATAGGTAAAGTGATATAAAATGAACTTCCCTGCTTTTCAGTACTTTCTGCCCATATCTGACCGCCAAGCTTCTCGATAAACTCTTTGCATAGTATTAAACCTAATCCACTACCTCTTTCATTTTCTGTACCATTCATAGAAAAGCCTGATCTACTAAAAAATTTTTCTGTAACCGAATGGCACTAATACCAATACCTGAATCTGTGATACGCACTACGACTATATTATCTAGGTGTTTGTGAGCTGAACAACTAAGTGTCTAAGTTCATCCTTACTTTTTTCTAAAAGTAGTTTTGCTTCCTTTTGTTTAGTGATATCTCTGCTAATACCATGAGTTTCTATACTACCATGTTCATTTACAGAAAAATAGGCTACAAATTCTAACCAAATAATATGACCGTTTTTATGGTATTGCTGCATTTAAAAGCGATAATGCTCTGTAGTCTTATTTTGTTTGAATTCTTTTGTTTTAATATGTGCTTCAAGTCCACGATTTAGAAATATTAACCGGTTTATCTAGCTCTCAATGATGTTTTGTGCAAATTTTCCTGAAGTTTTACTTATTGATAGAATATCATTTTTTTCTTCATTGAGGCGGTAATACATCAACGATTCAAATAACACTACAAAGTTTAGGGGTTTAATCACGGCAAATAGAATTAAAGCGATATTATTTGTTAATAAATTGAACATGCAGGATATCGTATAGGATTAGACGTTTATGAAGATAGCTTTCCATCAATATCTTTCACAATTTTATCTAACTCTATTGAAGCCTTCCTAAGCATTTTAATCAACTCTTTCTCTTCTTCTCTATTAGCATTTTCATCAACTATATTATGTTCAATCAATTCTATTATACCTATCAACTGCGCAATAAGTTGTCAAATTTTATGAGAATTGGTATCTGCATACTCTTCAAGTCGTATATTTTTTTTAACTAATTCTTTTGTCCTAGCAGCTATTATAAGCTCTAGATTTTCATTTAATTGCGAGATATGTTTGTTAGCATCACTTAATAACTGATTACTTTTTTTCTTATCGAAGTAGAACCAAAGTGTTAATAGAACGATTATAACACTAAAAATTAGACCAAAATAGGTTAATCGTTGGGTTAGAGCCCTACTTTTACGTTCAAGTTCAAATAACAAACGCTCTTTTGAAAATTCATATTCAGCTTGTTGACGAATTAAGGCGTTTACTTTTTGTTCATTTTATATACGATTAACATATTGGTAGTATAATTGAATTTTATTTAACGCCTCTCTATACTTTTTTGCTTTTTCCAAAAGTGCAGACTCTACTTTTAACGCATCTCTAATACCTTCTGGGAAATTAATGTCCATGGCCAACTCATAAGATTCTGAAGCAACGTTTAGCCCCCAATCTATTACATTTTGTGCCAATAATACCCTTGCCATAGCATTTAAAATAGATACTTCCAGCGCTCTATCGCCTATTTGCTTAGCTTGGTCTAATGCCGATGCTAGATATGCTTCAGCTTTGCTGTATTCTTCGTATTCAGCATACAAATTACCTAAGCTTAAATTGCTGTAGGCTAACTTCTATATCTTGATATTTCGTGTCAATGGCTAGTGCATCTTGATAGAAATATAGGGCAGAATCGCTCTTACCTTGATATAAATAGGCATCACCTAAATTACTAAAATAGGTAGGCAAGGAAGGGCTCTAATTTTCATAGCTATTCATTAAGCGTAAAGCTATCCTACTGTAGGAAATGGCTTGTCGGTAATCTTCTTGACTTGCAAAGATAATACCTACATTATTATAACAATCGGCCATGCTCATAGTGTCTTATAGTTGTTCGCTTAAACGTAATGCTTTAAAGTGATCATCAATGGGCTGCATTGGTCTTTCCGCTTTCATCTAAAGCAATACCAAGAGCGGTATAAACCTTTGGTAGCATTTCTATTTGTTTTTCAACTTCTGCAATATGTACACTTTTCTTATAATTTGTAATTGCACTATCATAATTAGCAATGGTCAAATAAATAGATCCAAAATTATAATATGCCGTAATCACTCCTTTTCTATAGCCAATTTCATGCGACATTTGAAGCATAGAGTCTGCTAAGAATAACGCTTTATCTACATCCTCATAGATTGATACAAATATTTCATTACCCAGTAGATCTATCTGCTGTGAAGCATCAACCGATTCATGCTGTTGAAAAGCAGCTAGTCCATCTATACTCAGTAGATGAATTAAACAAACAATGGTTATAATTAGGTTTCGGATAGGAGCGGTTCCCGCGTAATTTTTATGAAATATGCGGTTTAGTAGGCTAAAACCAAATTTTAATTGGCTTTAAATCTGGGTAGGCTCTGTTTAGCTCTGAGAGATTAGGTCTTTAGTGCGAATGAAAGCTCGTATTTTCAACCGCTCAAATACAAATACTAAAAGAAAAATTATACCAGAAACTGTAACAATAGCGCCAGCAATAGAGCCATTTATAGCAACGGCAAGATAGTATCCAGCTACTGAGTTTATTAGCGCAATGACTACAGTAACGCCAATCATGTGGTGTAATTTTTCTGTAAATAAATAAGCTGTTGCGGGTGGAACCACCAATAATGCTACGATTAAAATAGCGCCAACCGATTCAAAAGCTGCTACTGTGGTTATAGACACAGCGCCCATTAGTAGGTAATTCCATAAGCCCAAAGAAATGCCAATTGTGGCTGCATAGGAAGGGTCAAAGGTGGTTATATGCAACTGTTTATAGCCAAAGCCAACAAAAACTAGATTGATCAGCAGTATGATAGATGCCACATACAATGCTCTGGGTCCCATATTTACCCCATTATCATTAAACCATACATCTAGCGGTACATAAGCGATTTCTCCGTATAGCACACATTCTTGATCTAGATCAATTTGGCCCGCATAAACCGATATCAAAATTACGCCTAAGGCAAATAGCCATGTAAAGGTAACACCAATAGCCGCATCTGTTTGTAGTTTGGCCTTTTTATTTAGAAACTGAATAAAAAAGGTGGTAAATAGGCCAAGTAGCGCTGCGCCTGCAATCATTTCAAAGGAATCTCTGCTTCCCGTTAGTAAAAAGGCTAAAACAATACCAGGAAGAACGGCATGAGAAATGGCATCGCCCACCATGGCCATTTTTCTCAGAATTAGGAAACATCCCAAAATCCCACAGGAAATAGAAAATAGAAAAGCGGTAGATATGATTGCTAGTGCGTCCATAGTAACTTAGTAAGGTATTGAACTTTGGTGTGGATCTTCTTGTGGGAAGGAAAGCATTTGCTCTAATCGGGCTTCAATTTCTGGCGTAATTACGTGTTCAATGGTTTCCGCGTCTTCGTGCACATGATCTGGGGCAATTTTCAAGTATTCAGATAAATATAATTCCCAAAGTCTATGCAATTTCACCATCCGCTTTCCTTTTTTGTGGCCCACTTTTGTAAAAGCCCAAGAACCATTTTTGTGGGTTAAATAGCCTTCAGTTTTTAGGCGCTTAAGCGATTGAAGCAGGACATTTTTCGGGAAGTAGCGCTCTTCTAGTATGGCTTTTAAACTTCGTGCTTTAAACGGTTGATGATCCACTTCCCCTATGTGAAATAACTCTTTGAGCAAGTTTTCATCCATAATGGATTGCTGTAATTGGCGTTGTTGTAAATAGCGGGAAACAACACCTCTTTTTGGCGCGAAAAAGAAGGAAAATAGCGCTATAGCGGAAATTACCATTACAATCCAAGGACCTGTTGGCATTGCAGGCGCAATAAAACTTACATAGGCGCCTGTTAAACCAGAAAATGCACCCATAATGGCAGCTATAATGGTCATCTTGAAAACAGAATGGGTCCAAAAACGTGCAGCTGCAGCGGGAGTTATCAATATAGCGGCCATCAAAACAACGCCCACAGCTTGAATTCCGGTTACCACAGCAAGAACGGTAAGGGTGGTTAAAAGTTGGTCTATGGCACGAACGGGCAAGCCCACAGATGTGGCAAAAGCACTATCAAATGCTATGAGTTTGAGTTCCTTAAAAAAGAAAGAGACGGTTAATAATAAGGTGACTGAAACCCCACTAAATATCCACAAATCTCTGCCAACTAAAGCTGCGGCCTTACCAAATAGAAAGGAATCTAAACCGGTTTGGGCGGCATTGCCTGAATGTTGAATATAGGTGAGTAGTAAAATGCCCACGCCAAAAAAGACCGATAAAACCAGCGCTATGGCGGTGTCTTCTTTTAGCTTCGATTTACTGGTGATGTAATCGAGGCTAATGAGGGAAAGCCAACCTGTAATGAATGCGCCTATCAATAGTATCACCGGATTTTTATTTCCCGATAGAATAAAGGCTAAACAAATACCCGGAAGTACAGCATGAGCAACGGCATCGCCTACCAAAGCCTTCTTTTTTAAAAAGGTAAAGATGCCTACAACAGCTGAAGATGAGGTAAGTAAAACAGCCCCAATTACCACCGAAATGATATTTGGGTCGCTAAAAGAAAAAAAAGTTTTGAAGGTCTCTAAATCCATAAAGATGCAGCTTAATACTTTTCTCTATTTGGGATTTGCCGTTTCCTAACCAGCTCGCTTACCTCAGCCAGTACGGTTAGCTTGCCGCCATAGGTATCTTGAAGTAGCTTGTGATTAAATACTTCAGAAATAGGTCCACTTGCTATCAAACGCATATTTAGCAGTACAATCCAGTCAAAGAATTCTGCGGCAGACTGCAAATCATGGTGAACCACAATTACGGTTTTGCCTTCTTCGGTGAGTTCTCTGAGTACAGCAAGAATAGCTGTTTCTGTGGCCGCATCTACGCCTGCAAAGGGTTCATCCATAAAATAGATATCGGCCTCTTGGGCTAATGCTCGTGCCAAAAATACGCGCTGTTGCTGTCCACCAGATAATTGGGAGATTTGTCGGTTCTCGAAAGCTTGCATGCCCACTTTTTTTAGACAATCGTGGGCAATTTCTATATCTGCTTTTCTCGGGCGTTTGAATAAGCCTAGCTTACCATAACGGCCCATTAAAACCACATCAAAAACAGAGGTGGGGAAGTCCCAGTCTACCGATTCTCTTTGGGGCACATAACTTACTCTGTTGCGCACATCATTTAGCGATTTATCAAAAATGCGGACATAGCCCGAACCCAATGGAAGCAAACCCATTGCCGCTTTTATGAGGGTAGACTTCCCTGCGCCGTTGGGCCCAATAATGCCAATTAATGCGCCTTTTGGTAGGGTCATATCTATATTCCATAAAACGGGTTTTTTTTCGTAAGAAACCGTTAAATCGTGGAATTCAACTGCTGGATTATTCGCTTCTATTCGGGTCATAATACATGCTTTTTTAACTTATAAAATCTTATTCTAGCGAGGAAACGATGGTTTCTACATTCGCTTTAACCATTCCAATGTAGTTGCCTGAGGGTGAGCCCTCTTCGCCCATGGCGTCAGAATATAGCGAGCCACCAATGCGCACCTGATGCCCTTTTTGCATACAACCTTCGATAATAGATTCAATATTCTTTTTCGAAACAGAAGTCTCCACAAATATGGCTTTAATTTTCTTTTCAATGATAAAATCTACCAGCTCTACACGGTCTCTTAGTCCAAATTCTGATAGGGTAGAAATTCCTTGTAAACCCCGAACTTCTATACCATAGGCTCTGCCAAAATAGTTGAAAGCATCATGGGCGGTAATCAGAATTCGTTGAGATTCTGGGAGTTGGGCAAGCTGCTCTCGAACCTTTATATCTAAAGCGGTTAGTTCCTTTAAATAGGCTTCAGCATTTTGGGTATAGTAGCTAGCAGATGCAGAATCTAGTTCAATAAGTTGATCTCTGACTACAGCAATACCTTCACTCCATAATGCAACATCGAACCAAATATGTGGATCGTAATTTCCTTGATAATCTGCATTTTCAAATAAACGCTCTTCGGGAATGCGTTCTGCAACGGCTATAACGGTTTTGAGTCGGGCTAGTTTTTCAAAAATCTCACCCATTTTACCTTCTAAATGCAGACCATTATAAAAAATGATATTTGCTTGGCGTAAAGTCGCTAAATCTCCTTGTGTAGCTTTAAATAAGTGTGGATCTACACCCGGTCCCATTAGGGCTTTTACATTCACAGAGTCTTTGCCAATATTTTGGGCTAGATCTGCCAGCATCCCAGTTGTTGTGACAATAAAAGGCTTTTCTGCATTACTTAGCTCTTTTTTTGATGCATCTTGAGAGCAAGCACTAACCGATATAGCAGCTAGAAATAGAAAGAAGTATGGACATAAGTGCTTTTTTAGTTTGACGTACATGTTTAAACGGTAGGAAAAGTTTAACGCGTAAATAGGAAAAAGAGCTGTTCACAACAAACAACTAATCATTTAAGCAGTAATATATGAAAATTAGAGAACACTAATGAAATTTTTAGACGAGCCTAATTTGTTATAACCTCACTTCGTTCGGTGGTATTTCTTCGCTGGTGCTCAGAGGGATTACCTTTGGTAGGATTAGCCCTTCGCCGCGGCAAACAGAATCTAATTTTCAATAACAATAACAATGCCGAAGGTATGAAATGATACTAGCCCAAAAGTGTTGCCCCAAAACAAAACCCTGAAAGGGTGATATGATTGAGAAAGGGAAATTGGAAAGGAGAAATTGGGAAAAAAGTGGATTCAATTTGTAAATAAACCTTGACAAGCGAATTTGAAGCTGCAAAAATTCCGCTGTACGACTAAAAATCTAAGTCATTTGCCATTTCTCTAACAACGCCATCTAGTTGTTTAGAGCATCTTATAAGTTGGGTAAGGTAAGTTTTTGCTTGAGAAAGATCATCAACATGATTTCCTTCTATCAAGCGGAGTAAACCCAACAGACTAGCTAGGGGCGCCCGTAAATCGTGAGAATGTTTATCAGCATAATTTTCCAGTTTGTCTGATTTTCTCTGGAGCTCTTGCTCTAGCAGTTTGAGGTCTGTAACATCAAGAATTAGGGTATGCCAAACTGTGCTACCATCATTTTGTTTAACTGGCATGCCTCTGCCATTTAACCACTTAATTTTGCCGCTTTCGGTTTTAATACGATACGTATGATCCCAAAATAATTTTTCTTCCTTAGACTTTAAAATAGAACGTGTTACCGCATCAACATCTTCAGGAAAAATTTGTTCCCAAATAAGCTTAACATTTGCCAATACATCTTTGTGATTTACTTCCCAGAGGTTTAACGCTGTTTCGCTTACAAAAAGCAGCTCTTCAGAACCGTCTGTATTTAGTTTATAAACTATTAGTGCGCCAGGCAAGCTGTTGGCAAATAGCCTAAGATTACCGTCATCGTAGAAGTGAGTAAACACGAGCGTTGTTTTAAAATAATATCGAATAATAATGATCCCACTCTAATAACTACTTAAAAAACATTAAATCAAAATTTTGGCATTATTAAAAAGCTGTTCTGATATCCAAGCTCTATCATCAGGATGGGCAATTTCTACCATTTGTTTGGCGCGTTCTTTTAGATTTTTAGCATAAAGATTAGCTATTCCATACTCGGTGACGATGTATTGAACATGTGCTCTGGTAGTAACTACAGATGCGCCTGCTTTTAAAATGGGAACAATACGAGCGGTGCCATTACTGGTTCTTGATGGCAGAGCAATTATACCTTTTCCCCCTTCAGAAAGCGTTGCGCCACGAATAAAATCCATTTGTCCACCAACGCCAGAATATTGTTGAGTTCCTAAGGAGTCGGCACAAACTTGGCCATATACATCTACTTCAAGTGCGCTATTTATGGCGGTTACCTTCGGGTTTTTTCGAATAACTCGGGTGTCATTTACATAACTAACATCTTTCATTTGCACCAGGGGATTATGGTCAATAAAATCATAAATTTTGCGTGTTCCGAAGGCAAAACCCGCTATCAATTTCCCAGTATCTGTAACTTTTTGGCTATTGTTGATTACGCCTTTTTCCACCAAATCAACCACACCATCTGAGCACATTTCTGTGTGTACGCCTAGGTTTTTGTGGGAAGTTAGAAATTTAAGCGCTGCGTCAGGAATTCCCCCAATGCCCATTTGCAAAGTTGCGCCATCTTCCACTAATGAAGCTATGTTTTCACCAACCTTCTGCTCAACTTGGGTGCTTTTTTTAGGTTTGTGTTCAAAAAGTGGCGTATTAACTTCAATTGCCGCATCAATATCATTTATATGAATTATGCCATCTCCATGAACAAAGGGCATTTGGGAATTTATTTGCGCAATGACCACTTTAGCTGAGGAAACCGCAGCATGAGAGATATCAATTGAACAGCCTAATGAGCAGTAGCCTTTAGCATTGGGTTTTGACACAGAGATTAGCGCAACATCTAAGGGCATTCTGCCAGATCTAAATAAGGCAGGAATTTCACTCAAAAATATGGGAATGTACTGTGCTCTGCCAGCTTGAACATGCTTACGCAGGTTTGGCCCAACAAAAAAAGTATTTACTGAGAAATGATCTTTATATCGCTCTTCTGCATAGTTAGCATTGCCCTCTGTATGTACGGAAATAAACGATAAGTCTGAAAAGTGTTGGTATTCCTCTGTAATGGCATTCAACAAGATAGCTGGTGTAGCCGCTGCTGTATGGATAAAGACCCGTGCGCCTTTTCTAGGAATAGCTGCTAATATAGCTTCATTAGCGTTTTTATAGATGCTCATAGGATAAATAGGATTGAAAAGACTGACTTTAAAATAGCTGATGATTGAAGTGAAGGAAATTAGGTTATTTAATGAATAAAAGGAAAAGGCATTCCACGAGTTAGCGAGTGGAATCTAGTAATTTGGAAGTTTAACCAGCAAGTTCACTAGGGTTTATACAAAGGCAATAAGCTTAGGTCTATTCCTTTGCAATACTCAGGGATTGGATGACGTTTTAGGGGTTCAATGTCAAAACCTAGGAAATTCTCCGAATTAAAGTAGTAGTTTTGACGGTATATAGAGAAGATTTAGGGTAACCCAGACTATAGGAGTGGAGGTTGAAACCTTTGCGTATGGTATAAATGATGCATCGAAAAACCCCTGAGGGATTGTATGTTTATTGCTACAATTTGGGTTCAATCGTGCGACCCCGCTGGGGTCGTATTGGTTTGATTGGGGTTCTTTGTTCTATAAATATGTGACCCTTCCAGGGTCTTTGATCCTGACAATTTTATGTCAATAAGTAGGGTTAATCCAGCACAATTTAGTATAAAATCGAATCCATAATCAAAAAAAGTAGCGCCACTTTTGGTTGGCACTACTTTTATTAGATAAAAAAACAGAACATATAGCTAAGAATTTAGCTCATTAAGGCGTTTTTTTCTGAGGCTTCCTAGCCGGGCGTTCTCTAGGTTTTGCAATTTCAAGCATAGTTTCAGAGGTTTGTCCGTCTTGCTCAATTACTACACTATATTTGCCAACAGACAGATATAGCTGGCCATTTTCTGCCATTTTCGGTGCTTCTTCTGTTTTGAAGGAGGCCATATATTTAGCAGTTGCGCTTTCTTGAACGCTTAGATCATAGCTAATTGCGTTAAGACCGTTTTCTGCATCAAGTTTTTGCTCATGTAAGACTAAGCCGCTTTCATGCAGAACTTTAAGTGTTGCCGCACCTTTTTTAGGAGCAATTAACCAACTATCAACGCTTGGCTCAAACATACGTCCAAAGCCAAAGTCCATGCCCCAGCGTGTGTTAGCAGTTTGCTTATCAAAGGCAAGTAGTTTTAAACTGCTGCTGTTTTCAACGAAATCATAAATAGGTTCAAGATCTGCAATAAATATAGAGCGACCGTGTGTCCCTAGTATCAAGTCTTTATCTCTTGGGTGGATAACCAAATCGTGAACAGCAACGTCAGGCAACTCTTGAGAAAATCCTACTGAAGTTTTACCACCGTCCAGAGACATATACACCTGATGGTCGGTTCCCACAAAGAGTAGGTTCTCATGATGTGGATCTTCTTTAATTACGTTAACCGCCTCAGCTGGTAAGTCGGTCATAATTTTTTTCCAGGTTTTCCCCATATCATCAGAGCGGTACACATAACTATCTGCGTGGTCGAAACGGTAGCCATTTAAGCTGGCGTACACACGATTTTTATCATGATGACTAGCATAAACACGGCTAACCCATAAATCTTGTGGTAAAGCATCAGAGATTCTATTCCAAGTATAGCCAGCATCTTCGCTACGGTGAATGTAGCCATCATCTGAGCCTACATAAAGCAATCCAAATTTAAGGGGAGATTCTGAAATAGAAGTCAATGTTCCGTAAGGCACATTTCCCTTTTTCCCGCCTTTAGTTAAATCATTACTAAGGGCTTCAAAATCGTTGCCTTGGTTCAATGACCGATGAAATTTATTAGAGCCGAAGTATACCACATCTTGATTGTGGCTTGAAACTATGATAGGCGATTGCCAGTTCCAGCGTAGCGGACGCTCACCCAAAGTATGCTTAGGCGTGATGTATTTTCTTTCATCTGTTTCAGTATTTACTCTGAAATAATTCCCGAATTGGTAGCCGGTATAAACGGTAGCATTATCACGAGTGTCGATGGCTACTTGCATACCGTCGCCGCCCATGATGCTGCTAAATGGATGTTTCCCACTTTGGTGCCAAGCACGGTTTTCGTTGGTTCTGCTAGAGCCAAACCACACACCGTTATCTTGAAGACCACCGTAGACATTGTAAGGTTTTGCCATATCGACATTTACCGTGTAGAATTGCCCAACTGCCGGAGAATTGGCTTTAAACCAGGTTTCACCGTCATCATAACTGATGTTCACGCCACCGTCATTACCGTTCACTAAATGGCCTGGCATTTTTGGGTTTACCCATAATGCATGATGATCTGCATGCACATTTTCTTGACTTATAGATTTCCAAGTTTTGCCACCGTCTTTAGACTGAATGAGTGGCACGCCCATGGTATAAAGTACATCTGGATTTTGTGCATCAACGCGAACTTCCCCAAAATAGTAGCCATAAGTATTTACCAGGCGCTCAATATAGTCTTCATGGGTTTTTGCCCAAGTTTTTCCGCCATCATTTGAGCGGTACATTTCACCGCCTTTAATGGGTGTATCAAAAAGCATGGCATTGGCGTCTTCGGTATACTCAACAATAGCAACAGGCTTTATTTTGCCGGATTTTACGTCTTCTTTTATATCGTAGGCGTTGAATTCATTTGGGAAGTTCATTCTGTCTAGGAAGTCATTAATGGCTTCATCTGACAGTTTCAAAAATGCTTTATCGCTCATTTCGCGAAGTTTGTCTTTGGTAATTTCGTACTTCGCTTCTTCTTTAGATTTATCTCTAAAATCTTGATTATCTAGCATTGCATAAACAATATTCGCATCACTAGGCGCATAAGCTAAGCCAATACGTCCCACCCCTTCAGTGGTTGGGAAGCCCGAATTTTTGGTAGTTAGTTTTTCCCAAGTGGTACCGCCGTCAACGGTTTTCCAGATACTAGAGCCTTCCCCATTTCCTTGAAAATGCCAAGCTTGGCGTTTTCGCTCCCACATTGAGGCCATCATCGTATTTGGGTTTTCTGGGGAAACCACTAAATCAATAGCGCCAGTATTATCGTTTATGTAGAGCGTTTTAGCCCAAGTTGAGCCATTGTCTGTGGTTTTATAAACTCCTCTATCGTCAGAATTGCTGTATAAATTCCCGATTGCGGCAACATAAACGGTATTTGCGTCATTTTCATGAACAATGATTCGGCCAATATGCTGTGTATCTCCTAAACCTTTGTGTTCCCAGTTTTTTCCGGCGTCGGCTGAGTAATACAGACCTGTTCCGGCATAAGAAGATCTAGATGAGTTATTCTCGCCGGTTCCCACCCAAATTTTATTGGTTTCGCCCCAAATAACGGCAATATCACCGATAGTCATGCTAGCTTGGTGGTCAAAAAGTGGCGTAAAATCTATACCGTTGGTTTTGGTGTACCACAAGCCACCAGAAGCGTATGCTACATAGAATTCACGTGGTGCATCAGGGTTTACAGCCAAGTCGGTTACTCGTCCACTCATCACAGTAGGACCCACATTTCGGAAAGGCACCGCTTTGACGGGGGAGTTTTGGATGAGATTTTTTCGGCTCTCAAAAGCCTTCATTTTTTCTTCTGCCGTGGTTATAGAATAGCTGCTTTGTGCAGAGAGTAGGCCAAAAATGCCTAGAAAAGCACATAAAAGGGCTAAATGTTTAGCGTAATAGCTCATGTTCATTAAGGGATATGAGGTTTTAGTTTAGGAACTATAAGAAACCGCATTTTTTGCTATAAATGAAGGGTGCTGAGTAACTATTGCAATTATGTGGGAGTAGGAGGGTGGGAAAAGGTTCTAATCTGCAAGGAACTCGGTAGTAGCGTAGCACAAAAAAGGAAGCTAAGGGTCAATTCAGCTTCCATATTTGCATTTGGTTTATCCTGTTAATCAGTTTCTAATGTGCTTTCTATTATGGTCATTATCAAACTTTAGGTTCACAATTTGACCTTTGTTAAGGATTTAATTGAGTTATGATTTCTAGTTCGGTGAATTATAGTCTGGTTTACATCACAACAATGATTAAAAGTAGTTTTCTTATTTATAATGTGGGGACAACTGTAAAAATACTGCATAATTATACTAGCCAAGGCTGTTTAAAGACAAGGAAGAAAATAGTGCTTATGAAAAAAATCTAATAGTGTGACTAAACGGTAGTTATTTTTGCATATAAACTTTATACATCATGGTACTATCAGCCACTATAGACTTGTTCTGTGTTTTGTAGCCATAATACTTCACCTCAATCTTAAGTGTATCACCTTTAGTGAATGAGGCCTTTAATTGGCCATTCTGATCAGTGGCCCTGTAAATTTCTGGTGCCGACGAGGAGGCTATTTTCACACTTGCACCGAGCATAATACTATCTAATTCCTTATCTATTACTTCAATAGTAATTGACACAGTATCAGTAGCGATGTATTTGGGTAGCTCTGATGAAATGCTTAAATAATGAGGAGTATAGACTTTACTTTGGCTTAAACCACCAATTATGAGTAAAAGTAGAGGTAGGAATTTATACATAATCAATTAATCTAGGGTTATTATAAGAACTAACATTTATTCAATTTATAAAGATTAGTTAATTATCATAATATTATTCTAACAACTTTGACAAAATAAAGACTTCATTAATTGGAATAAGATGCATCTTCAGTCTGATGTTAGCCTTGTGAAGACTTCTGAGGATCAGTAGTTAAAACTTTGGGAGTAATGCTAATTTAGCTAAGACTTCATTTACTCCAAAAAATGAGTGATATTGTATTTGTATATACTATATATGATTTATTTTAAAAAAACAACTCATAGGGATGAAATGGTGTTAGCTACAATTTGGCATAAATCATAAGACTTCTTCTGGGTCGTATCATGTCAATCAAGCTTTGTGAGCAATAGAGATATACAACCCATTCATTAATTAATGATTATGCCATAAAATATTTTCTTCTAGTAATCTATAAAATTATTTAAGTAACTTACTAAAATTTAATCTTAAGATATTAGGGTATAAACGAGTGTATATATCCAAATTATTTTTTGACACAGAAATATTATCAATATATAATTTAGTATTTGTATCATCAACTATGATTACTTTATGTTTAACTAAATATGTATTATTATTTCTTTCGAGAAATAGAATATTTCCTTCAACTACGGCAGCTATTAATTGATCGTTTATTACTTCAAATTCAGCGAAAGGTATCAATGTAGGTTTATTAATCTCACCCAGATAGGGTACTATTGGTGGATTATCATAGTCTTCTTCATAATCTATTTCAATAGAGGCCTTATTTTTGAGTTTCAAGTTCTTTAAATTATAAGAATATAGCGTGTCAATAGCTCTGTATTTTGCGACTATCACATCCTTATGCAGTTCAATTTGTGTGGCATTATAAGCCGATGGTTGGTAACCACTTGGAATAATTTTTTTATGAAAATAGGTATATTCACCAGTATTAATATTATTAAACATTAGAGTGAAAATATTATCATTAGCAGCCATTATTATATTATCATCTATGACCAAAAAACCTCTCATTCCATTTCCTTTTACCTTAAATTCAGAAATAAAATTCAACTTAGTATCAAATTTTAAAATCTTACCATTTGATGCATCGTAAGTGTATAGAAAATCATTTATGATTTTAATTTTCCAAATTGAACCTATTTCCCCTGGTCCACGACCAGTCACATTATAAGTATACTTTATATTGTTAATAATATCATCTATAAAGATTGAATTCAGTTCAGAAGTAGCTATTAGTGTGTCATTTGAACTGACTTCGATTGAATTGGTAGTCATTGCTACGGTTGCAATACTTGAAGCTTTTATAACTTCTACAGATTGATTAGAATTAGCTCCTAACAGCAGAGCTAATTCGATTAAAAGTAATATGTTATTCATTTTTATATCCTAACTAATGAGGATCAACTCCACCACATATAGTACCACCATAGTTGCCACTACCACTCCATTCCTCAGGTGGTGAACCTAAGCAATTTACAGTGAGCTCCCAGGAATTTTCATATTGAACAACTGCAACTAAGCATTCGTTGCTCATGCATGCTGTTACACCTGGGTCAGCATTTAAGGAAGTGAAACTAACTAATAGTATCCCAAATACGAAAGCTAAACGTTTTAGATTTTTCATAATAAAAATAAATTAATTTAGATTTGGTTGTAATCATTTATTAATTAGAATTTAACCAAATAAAAAAAAACTGAGTTATCAAGCGCCTAAATGTAAAATTTTGTTAATTTTTTTGATGTAATTTTATTATCATCATATCGTATTTACGCTAATTATTATTCACTAATCAATTGAAGCATCTATAAAAATTATTAACCATGTTATACAAAATCACTACTTCATGCTAAATCCATTAGTCACCGGATTGGGTAATCTACTATGATTAGAATCCATAAATACTATGAACTTCATCAATATAACTTAATCTATAATAGTACATTCATAAATACATAAGGTTTAAATCTTCCAAACTTACTAGCCAACCTTCAGCATGAAAGTTGGCCTATTCTAGTTTATAATTGCGCTGTGATTTTTATGCTACCAAGAGCCGCTAGCGCCGCCGCCGCCGAAGCCGAAGCCACCGCCGCCGCTAAATCCACCGAAGCCGCCTCCGCCTCCACCGCCGAAACCACCACCGCCGCCAAATCCGCCGCCGCGTCCACCATTCAGCATACTACCTAATAGTAGGGCAGTCATAACACCGCCGTGACCTATGGTGCGAGTTCCACGTCCGCCGCCGCCTTTCCCACTGCCTTTCCCACCGCCTTTGCGACCAAATACTCTGGTTAAGATGAAGACAGCTGCAATCAGAAGAACAAAAATACTACCAAAATCGAAAGGCTGTCCGTTCTTTGATGCGCTTTTTGCCACAGCATCAAATTCGCCGGAAGCTGCTAGCATTAATGCTCCAAAAGATCTGCTTATGCCTACATAGTATTGATTTTCGCGAAAGGCTGGTCCTGCAATCTGATCAACAACTCTACCCGCAATTATATCAGGAATAGCGCCTTCAAGTCCATATCCCACTTGAACGCGAATCCTTCTTTCATTGGGTGCAACAACCATAATTAGGCCATTGTAGCGATCACCTTCCCAGGTTTTCCAACTTTCACCTACCTCGGCGGCTACTTCAGCTATATCTCTTCCCTCTAAAGAAGGAAGCGTTAATAGCACAAATACGTTTGAGGTGGTGTCTCTGTAATTTCTGAGATCTCGTTCAAGCTGTTGTCGCTCACCACTAGACAAAATGCCAGCTAGGTCATTTACTTGTCCGGTTGGTTTAGCCGGAAAAAGCGACTGTGCATTAACTGCTGAAAAAGAGATGGATAAAAGTAGAATAATTAAAGAAAAAGGCTTTAAAAAACGCATTAATTCTCCTCCTTAGGCTCATTCGACTCATCATTCTTGGGCTTTCCGTAGCTGATGTTGTCATCAAGTTCATTAACATCATCTTTTTGATAGGGGAAGAATTCCCGCAGTTTTTCACCTATTTGAGCAAGTGCTAACGATAAACCCTCAGCTTTTTTGTCTTCCTTGAAATACTTGATTATCAAAGCTATTTCTTCTTCCCAAAAATTTTGTCCAACTTTATCATGGATTCCTTGTCCGCCCCAGATCCCAATTTTCTTGTCATCGGTTGATATATAAAGTAGGATGCCATTTTTCTGTTCAGTTTCGTGCATTTTCAGAGCAGCAAACACCTCTACAACGCGTTCGTTTATGTCTTTTTTAGGGCATTTGTCTTCAATGTGAACCCGAAGTTCACCAGAGGTATTTTTTTCGGCACTTTTGATGGCATCAACTACCATTTTCTCTTCTGCTTCTGTAAGGAAATTCATAATGCGTAAAACTAGATGGGTAAAATTGACAACGGATAAGTTGCGTTTTGTGACACTTAATAAAGGAGAATGTTTGAGAATTCAGAGGAATAGACAAACATAGAAAAAGGCCAGCTAAACCGACCTTTTATTAAAAAATATGTTCTTATTAGGAACCGAAATCTACAGCCGGAGCGTTCTCGGAACCTTTATCTGCTTCAAAGTATGGGTAGCGATCAAAGCCTAAAATACTGGCCATTATGCTAGTCGGGAATTTACGAACTGCTGTGTTGTAGCCTCTAGCCTCATCGTTAAAACGGCTTCTTTCGGTAGCAATACGGTTTTCTGTTCCTTCTAATTGAACCGATAAATCGCGGAAGTTGCTATTGGCTTTGAGTTCAGGATATTTTTCTACCGTTACCAATAAACGAGATAAACTGCTGCTAACTTGGCTCTGAGCTTGCTGGAAAGCCGCCATATTTTCTGCTGTTATGTTAGATGGATCTATTTGAACAGAGGTTGCTTTACTACGTGCTTCAATTACCGCAGTTAGAGTTTCTTGCTCAAAATTGGCAGCTCCTTTAACCGTATTCACTAAATTTGGGATAAGATCTGCTCTTCTTTGATATTGAGTTTCAACTTTAGACCAAGATGATTCTACATTTTCTTGTTTTGTTACAAGACCATTATTGGCGCTAATTCCCCAAAAAACTAATAAAAGGACGATTACTATTGGTACAATTTTTTTCATTGCGGCAAAATTTATTGAATATGGAAAGGAAGTTGTGATTTAAATGGCGCTATAAAGGTAGTATTTATTAACGCTATATAATGTAGCATTTAATGCTACATAGGTGCAAAAAATGCGGTTCTACAACCTTTGTGGTTTGTTTGATTGTTTTAAATGTACCTATCCAAAGATGTACCCAAATGCTAAATAAGCCTAAAATTCAGAAGAGTTGGTTGTTTCATGACATTACGGCAAAATTTTTTGAGAAAGGAGAAAGGGGAAAAGAGAAAAGAGAAAGGAGAAAGGAGAAAGGAGAAAGGAGAAAGGAGAAAAGAGAAAGGAGAAAGGAGAAATTCTCGTTCAAAAATAAAAAAATACTGTTTCTGAAAATCGTATTGCATAAACCGGTTAGGTAAATAGAACCCATTTTTTCCGATTATACGATTAGGGTAAACGGAACCAAGCTTATATTTAAATAGCTTTGGGTGTTGAACGGATACAAGATAAATTTTACTATTCGTTAATCACTCAACAATCAACATTTACAAAGAATGAACAATCCGCTAGATTTTTGGAATGCAAGATATGCCAAAGCTCGCTTTGTATACGGAACCAAACCCAATGAATGGCTTGCTAGTTGTATAGGACACTTAGAGTCGGGTAGCCTTTTATTGCCTGCTGAAGGGGAAGGCAGAAATGCGGTTTACGCCACAAAAATGGGCTGGAAGGTAGACTCTATTGATTTTTCAGAGTCGGCAAAAGCTAAAGCGCTACTATTAGCTAAGGCCGAGAAAGTCAGTTTACATTCATACGAAATTGGCGATTTATCGAATTTCGTTTTCAAGAGCGAGTTTTATGAGGCTGTTGGCTTAGTCTATGTTCACATTCCAAGTGAATGGAGAAAAGACTTTCATCAAAAAATCGAGAAATCGTTAAAGCATGGTGGACGTATAATTTTAGAGGCTTTCGATAAATCTCAGTTGGGCAATAACAGCGGAGGACCTAAAAGTCTAGATCAACTTTATGATTTGAACGAGATTATGCAGGATTTTGGGACTATTGAATGGTTGCATTCAGAACATATTGGAAGCCATAAACTTAAGGAAGGGGATGGACATAACGGAAATGCATCTATTATCCGCTTATTTGGGGTGAAAACAGATGCTTAGTCAGCAGCTTAGTGCAGAAGAAAAACAGCTCTTTTCTTGGTTGCCAGATCAAGAGAAATGGCAAAGCAATCAGATTGTGGAAGGCTTGTTTTGTTCCTTTTTCCACACTGAAAAAAAACTATTGATTGTGGTGGAAGACGATGCTCACGATCATCCGGATGCGTACACTTATAGAGAAATATTGCAAAAGGAATTAGCTGCTAAGGGTTATAAACTTCTTTTCCTAAGTTCTTGGGAAATAGGGCATAGCTCAGATATAGTTAGAAAAAAGCTGGGAGAGTTTTCACCTGTTATTAATACTAAGTAGATTATAATGCAACGCCCCAGCGTTGTATAGCTAATGGATTCCGGATAATCTGATGTCTCGGATTTCCGAAAAGACGGTACTGGCCTTTAACCTATCCAACTTATCAAAAACTTCCTTTCTCTGTGTATCTGTGCCTCCGTGTCAAATAACTGGATTCCCTTTTTTCTTTGACTGGATTCCCTACGACTGCGTCTTAGGAATGACCTAAAGGCTTGCTATAATTTTTGGTAATTCACTGAACTCTTTGAACGGATAAACCAAGTCTGCTTTGTTGAAATCAGTAGGAAGATCATTTCCGTTTGGGTTGTACCAAGCTACTTTCCAGCCGGCATTGGTAGCACCATAAACATCAGAGGCTAGGGAATCGCCCACATACAATATTTCATCGCTAGAACGACCAACTAGAGAAGCTGCATAATGAAAGAGTTCTGGATCTGGTTTCATGCTGCCAAATTCTTCGCTAACTATCAGTGGATCAGCGAAATCGGCAATACTGAAATGATTAAATTTAATTTCTTGCACTTCAGAGAAGCCATTGGTAATAATGCCACAGGGTATCTGGGAAGCTAATTTCTTGAATACGGCTTCAGCGCCATCAATCCATTGCCAGTATTTTTGGCTAATGCTTAAAAACTGATCAGACATTTCTGTTACGGGAAGTTCTTTAAGGCCTAATGCTTGTGCCGTATCCCTAAATCTGCCGTATTTAACCTCATCTTTTGAAAGCTCATTATTGGCATAAGCTTGCCATTTGCCCCGATTTATTTTTTCATAAACGGCTATGAATTGCTCAATAGTTGGCTTATTGGCAAGAGGCTTTATATAATCATTGTATAAATCAATGAGGGTATGACGAGCCGCAATGTGATGGTCGGTAATGGTATCGTCTAGATCGAAGTAGATAAATTTTATTGACATGCCCTAAAGATATTAGATAATAGGGCTATCAACCAAATACTGTTTTTGTTGTTCGGGAAATGAGTATCTCGGCTACGCTAGATAACTAGGAAAAGGGAAAAGGGGGAATGAGAAAGGGGAAATAGGAAAAAAAAAGACAATTAATTAGTAAATAAAGCTTGAAAAATGTGGTAGAATTTGCAAAAATCCGTTATTCTTCTCCTACGTATTCCCAAGCATATGATCTAGTTGGTGCCCACCTTCTAGGGTTCTGTACCAGGTCATGTTACTAGCAGCAAGGCAAGAATGTACAGGTACAATTCCGACAAGTTCGCCAATGTTAAATTTGTTCTCATAACCAGGTGGAATGGCAATGGTGCCATGCTCTTGAGACAATCTAACCACCGGAATATCTACATCAGGGAATTCCCAACCATTCTCTGTCATAAATACAACACTTCCATAATAGGGCGCACCATTGACCTGAAGATGATCTTTTGAAAAGTGCACAGCACCGCCGTAAATAATGGCTTTCCCAGATTCTGGATAGGTGCCAATTATTGGACAAAAAGTAGCTACGGCTATTTCTTCTTTGGTACATGAGCCAATTTGTTGCTGCATTAAATCATAAAAAACATAATTACCAGGGCGTATTTCATCTACTCCTTTGAAATTGGTGGATAAGCTACAAGAAGGCGTATCGCCATAAGAAACTATCATTTCTGGGAATTTGCTTCTATAAGGTTCAGTAACACTGTTCAGTTTTGCCAAATTTTCTTCGTGAATAGCTAAAACCTCTTCTTTACTTTTTGCTTGGTAGGTTTGTCCGCCATGACACATAAAGCCTGCGAAGTTGTAATTCTCGTGGCTTGAGATGAAATCAACGATGCCAGCAATGGCTTTGGTGTCATCCCAGTTCATTCCAGAGCGGTGCTGACCCACATCTATTTCTACCATAATACTTATTGAAGTCGATAGCTTCTTAGCCATTATTACCAAGGCAGTCATGTTGTCTACAACTATGGTTAGGTTAACTCTTGGAGTTAGTCGTTGAATGATATCAACTTCTAGTACATTAACAGGCAGCGCAACAAGAATATCGTCCCATCTAGCGTGAGCAAAATATTCCGCCATTCCCAAACTGGAAACCGCAATTTTATGAACGCCACTCTCTTTAAACCACTCACCAATACTTCTTGATTGATGTGTCTTAAAATGAGGCCTTAGCTCTAAACCTAAACGATGGGATTTCTCCACCATTTTGAAGATATTCTGCCTACACTTTTTTTCGTCAACTAATAAAGTGGGCGTTTTTATTTGGTTGAGCTGTTTAAACACTGTGTTGCATTCTAAAGTTACTTATAAAAGGATATGTTCATCTTAAATATACAGATATATTAACAAAAATATGAAATTAGCTGCTTATTGTTTAATCAACGCATTAATTATTATGGCTATGATTAACTGCCAAAACAGGGAAATGAGTTCAGAAAGTGGCTTTACACTTAGCCAAATTTCGACAAATACCTCTGTATTATTGCAAGCATTTGCGCAAGCAGAAGATGGTAGCTTATGGGTGAGTGGACATAAGGCAACTTACGGTTTTAGCCAAGATGGTGGCAAGACATGGCAGTTTGAAACGCTAATTCCAGAGCCAGCCGATAGTATTTTACAATTCAGAGATATTGCACTAACTACAGAAGCCGTATTTTTGATGAGTGCAGGACCTGGGGAGCAATCTCGCATCTATAAAAAGCTATGGAATGAAGAGAATTGGAAAGAAATTTTTAGAGGCCAAAAGGAAGAGATTTTCCTAAATAGCATAGCTTTTTTTGACGCTAAACATGGCCTTGCTTACGGCGATTCCTTTAATAATGAATTATACCTTTTAGAAACTACCGATGGCGGGGGAAGCTGGAAACGAGCACAAAATACGAGTCTTCCAGCTGCCTTAGATGGGGAAGGTGGGTTTGCCTCTAGTGGAAGCTGTATTCAGGTACTTGATGAAAAAACAGCCATAATTGCAACGGGAAATGCGGCTACTTCAAGGTTACTGCTAACCAATGATGCTGGGAAAACATGGCAAACGAAAGAGCTGGCTATTCCTTCAGGGGAAGCAAAAGGCGCAACAGGTGTGGTTTTTGGCGCCAACGAAACAGCATGGTTTTTTGGCGGAGATTTGAATTCCCCAAAAAGTGCCGGAGAACGCATTCAGATGTATCATTTGGGAATGGAGAAGCTTTTTGATGCAACCGACCCAGCTTTTGAAGGCGCTATTTATGGTTTTACGCATTTTTATGACAAAACTACTGATAAAGAGCAGCTTTTTGCCGTAAATCCCAATGGTTTATTTGCATCAGAGGCGGATAATTTTTCTTGGAAAAAGCTAGACAGCTTGAGTTATTGGGCGCTGATTTCCACAGAAAACCATATATTTGCGGCTGGTCCTAACGGTAGAATTGTTAGGCTAAGTTACTCAATCAAATAAAACCTATAGTCCCAAATGATTAAGCATATTGTACTTTGGCGCACGAAATCTCAAGAAAAAAATACCCGCAAGCTGGGAATGCAGTGCATTAAAGAAGCCCTTGAAGGCCTAGTGGGCAAGGTGCCAAGTTTAGCAAGTATTGAAGTTGGTTTCAATCAAAACACGCTTCCGGCAGCTTATGATATTAGTCTGATTAGCACCCACAATTCTTGGGATGATTTGAAAGCCTATCAAGAGCACCCAGCTCATAAAGAAGCGGCTGCTCTCATTGGCAGCTTAACTATTGATAAAGCCGTTTCTGATTACGAGTTTTAGATTTATTGAATTTGCCAAAATTCTGTAATCGAATAACTGTATTTTGGTGATTGTGCTGTTTTTGGCAGCACGCACTTTTTCTATTTCCCACTACCCACAAAATCTACGCAAGCAACCTTTTCTATCATGTCTCAAGAACCAGAAGTAACGCTAGCATTAGCCAAAGAACACGGCCTAAGCGAAGAAGAATATTTGAAAATTCAGGAATTTCTGGGGCGTGTACCCACCTTTACGGAACTTGGGGTGTACTCTGTGATGTGGAGTGAGCATTGCTCGTACAAAAACTCCATTCTAGAGATTAAAAAATTGCCTAGAGAGGGCAAAGCCTTGCTTGTTGCTGCTGGCGAAGAAAATGCTGGCCTAGTAGATATTGGCGATGGCTTGGCTTGTGCTTTCAAAATTGAAAGCCATAATCACCCATCGGCTGTTGAGCCCTATCAAGGTGCAGCAACAGGTGTAGGCGGTATTCACAGAGATATTTTCACCATGGGTGCTAGACCTATTGCCAGTTTAAACAGTTTGCGTTTTGGTCGTTTAGAATCAGACCGCGTTAAATGGTTGCTAGATGGTGTAGTTCGTGGTATTGGCGATTATGGGAACTCTTTTGGGGTTCCGGTAATTGGCGGGGAAGTCTATTTTGATGAAAGCTACGAGGGCAACCCGCTCGTAAATGCCATGTCTATTGGTATTGTTAAAGTAGGGGAAACGGTTTCAGCTATATCAGAAGGTGTTGGCAATCCGGTGCTTATTGTTGGCGCGGCAACAGGTCGTGATGGTATCCATGGCGCTACTTTTGCGTCTGAAGAAATTAGTGAAGCCAGTGAAGATAAGCGGCCAAGTGTTCAGGTTGGCGAT
>Ga0136588_1000155_pt1 | contig 25915 bp, 20 predicted proteins | sample AntRauMFilla1564_FD_104782 | JGI IMG/M metagenome (GOLD analysis project Ga0136588, IMG submission 104782) | Saline lake microbial communities from Rauer Islands, Antarctica - Metagenome Filla 1 #564 | ecosystem: Environmental > Aquatic > Non-marine Saline and Alkaline > Saline | place... | reverse complement strand
TTTCTTGCAGTAAGCGCTTCGCCATTCCTTTCCCCTGATTGGTCTCTCGTGTCACAAAAGCCACTTCACACGATTTTTCGGGATATAAGTAGTAGCGCCCAACGGCTTCAATTCGGGTTCTAGAACCTTCTTGCTGCACAATGGTTAGGGCAATATCTTTTGATTGATCCACACTGACTAAATCGCAGGACTTTTCGCGCGTCATGTTTTGAGGAATATAATTATACCTCAACCTTAAGGTTTCTTTAGTATGTGAATAGAAGAACTCTTGCAGGCGTCTTTCATCGGAAGGGTTAAGCGGACGCAGGTAGAATTTTTCAGCGTCAATAATAATCGGCTGAAGCTGCATGTCACCAAACTCTGGCACGTCAGTTGGGAAATGTTTTTGATAATCAGGCACCCATAAATGGCGTCTAATCTGCTGTAACAAGCCTTCACGAAAACTAGGATGTGCAACCCGAATGAGCTCTAGGGCTCGCTCGCGCACGCTTTTTCCACGCAGACTGGCCACACCAAACTCCGTTACTACATAGTGCACATCGCCGCGAGACGTCACCACACCTGCGCCTTCACTAATGTTTGCCACAATTCTGGATATTGTGCCGTTTTTAGCCGTGGAGGGCAATGCAATGATAGGCTTACCGCCTATGCTTTTAGACGCGCCTTCTACAAAGTCGACCTGCCCGCCAATACCGCTGTGAAACTGATAGCCGATAGAGTCGGCTACAACCTGCCCGCTTAAGTCCACTTCAATGGCACTGTTAATAGACACCATATCTTTATTTTTAGCAATATTCGCTGGTTTATTAATATAGGAAGATGGATAAAATTCGACATGAGGATTGTTATGCACAAAGCGATAAAGCTTGTCGCTGCCCACACAAAAGCTAGTAACCGTTTTACCCGGGTGAAAGGTTTTTTCGCGATTGTTAATAACCCCTTTTTGCATAAGCTCGGCTATGCCGTCGCTTATCATTTCACTATGTACGCCTAGATTTTTATGGGTATGCAAATAGCGCGTCACAGCATCAGGAATTTTGCCTACGCCAAGCTGAATGGTTGCGCCATCGGTAACCAACATTGCTACATATTGAGCAATCCGGTCGCTAATTTTTGAGCCTTCAACCACCGTCATTTCCGGTATGTCTTGGGCATGCTCAATACAAGCTGAAAATTCACTTATATGTAAAAACGAATGCCCTGCGGTACGCGGCATCTTAGGGTTGATTTGTGCAATAATATACTTTGAATTACGCGCTGCCGACATCACAATATCGACCGACACCCCAAGTGAACAATAACCTAGTGAGTCCGGTGGTGATACCATAATTAAGGCAACGTCTAGAGGCAAAGTACTGTCGCTAAATAAGGTTGATATTCTGGAAAAAGAGCAAGGCGTGTAGTCGGCTCGACCTTCATCTACAGCTTGGCGAACCGCATCTCCATGAATAAAAAAGGTGTTTACTTTAAATCTATTCTTGTACTCAGGCAGCGCCCATTTGTTCTCACCGAATGTGGCAATGTGAATTAATTCCAGATCTTCTATTTTTTTGCCATCGGTAATTAAACTATCGATTAAGGCGTTAGGGACAGCAGCATTTGAACCAATAAACACGCGATTACCCGATTTCAACACGGTATGCCATTCAATCGCGTTGTTAAACTGTGATTTAACCATTTGCATGCAAACACCCCTTTATGTTTTATGAATTTTAAATATTTATACACCAGTATTATGGCTATTGGGGTATTTGTAAATAATACTAAGGTAGCCGATGTTTATTTCCTGCTGTTTGCTGTTTGCTGTTTGCTTTTTGCTGTAATATTACAGTTATAACATAACTATAATAGGCACAGCATGAAAATCCTCGTTCGCAATTTAGCGCGTACTACTACGCAAGAAGAAATATCGGTATTATTTACGGCCCAAGGTGAGGTGACTGAGTGCACCTTAGTGCTTGATCAAAAAACAGGGGAGTCAAAAGGGTTTGCGTTTATCGAAATGCCTAATGAAGAGCAAGCACATACGGCGATTGCCACTTTGCATCATGCCAATATAGCGAATAATAAAATTAGAGTGAAGGCGGCTGACTAAGCACTTTGGCTACTAACAACTTTTTTTGCCTAAAATTCTGTACATTTTAGGCTCTGCTCACAGTTCGCTTAGCAGGGCGAACGCTACTTTTTCTTTCTCAACAAATTTACGCCACTGGCGCGCTGCTGCCCGGCTGCTGTTAAACTCCTCGGCCTTGGCAAGTTCATTTAAAGCATTTACAAAATCTTGTGTGGAATATAACGATAGGCCAAGCACCATATGAGTATCGCCAGGTCTGTCTAAGCTGCCTTTTGTAAGCGCATTATTTGCTGTGTCTATCGCTTTTTCAAAATGGTCTAAATTGTAATACAGCAGCGCTAACTGGGCATCGAGTTTGCCGTCGGTCGACAAGGCCGCCGCTTCTATCATAACCGGCACTGCCTTTTCATCTTCTTGCGCCGACTGCCAAGCCTGAGCTAAAAATGTCAAGTTACGCAAGTTTTCATCTAGTAAGCCTGTTTTTATAGCGTGGTCCATCAGCTTAGCCCCTTTATAAGGCACACCATGATAGTAGTAAAGCTGCGCCAAATTAAAGGTGTCTGAAGCCGAGTTAATGAAGCCTCTGTGATAGGCAATTTCCATCGTAGCGAACTGCTTTTCTTCTTGTTCTAATTCGCCGTACATACCGGCAAGCTGAATCCAATACTTGGGTTGTTCATATAAACGAATTAATTTGATTATGATATCTTTTACTTTTTCAGGCGCCTGCATTTCAAAGTAAATAGCGCGCTGCAGCACTAGCCAGTTTTCATCCGGTAGAAAACCGTTGTCTTCGTGTCCTTTAATGGCGCTTTCAATATAATATGCGGCTTCTTCATAAGCCTTGTTTTGATATAAAGCCTGTGCTTTCAAAATGTAATTTCTGGGGGGAATAAGGCCATTGTTAAGTGCTTCCCACCTTTCTAGGTAAGTAATAACATCGCTAAATTGGCTCTGCGCCATACTGAGCTGCGCTAAGCTGTATAGCGCGGTTTGCTCAAAACTAATGGGAATGGGCGATTGCGCCGCCGCTTCTTTGAAAGAGGCAATAGTGCGTTGAATATCGTCTTGTGAGTAATAGATAAAACCATAAAAATTGTGCATGGTTGCACGCTCTATGCTGTTCATGCTGGATGATTTTTCTTTTACAGCGTCAAGTACCGCTAAGGCCCCGGATATGTCACCTTCATCGGCTATTTTTTGAGCGCGCGCAAGCTGCTCATACACGGTAGATCTTAGAGCGGGGACTGTGCGCGTTTCTCGTTCGTTAGCGGATGCGTCCGTTTGCCCCATTGCGCCGGTTGATGAAGAACCGCTGATTTGGCCAGATGCATAAACAACAGGCACAACCATAAACACGCCAGTGATAACCGTAAAGCCTAAGGCACTAACTGTGCACACACTGAATGCTAGGGCGTTAAAGCGCGCTTTGAAGAATTGACATTGCATCATAGTTTTTGCTGTTAACTTTTTTGCGCTGATACAGCGTAACCAGAATGCTCGCGCCTTTTTTGGTACATTCACACTAAGTGATTGATAAAATCTCATCGTCATCTAATGTCGCCTTACTCAATCTCAAAGGTGATACGGTTTTGAACCCCAGCAACGGCAGTTGGCTCACCATTAACCATACGTGGTTTGTATTTAAACTTTATTACTGCATCTAACGCAGCTTGCTCAAAAATACCCTGCGGATTTGCTTCTACCACCACGGGGTTTTGCACCGCGCCTGTTTTATTCACTGTAAATTCAACGATTACATAGCCTTGAATGCCGCGCTGCATAGCCCTGCGGGGATAAATTGCCTGTACTTTGGTAATAGGCACATACTCACCGTCTCCCGAGTCTAATGAGAGTCCGCCGTCGAGCGAAATATCACTGCTTAGGTCGGCGGCAAAATTTAGGCCGCTTTGCCCACCGTCTGGTGAGGCTGCATCCATTTGCATAGCCTCCATTGGCGGAGGCGGCTCTTGAGGCTTGGGCGGTTTTCTGGGCTTGCGATCTTTTTGCTGCGTCTGCTGCTCGGGCTGTATCCGCACAAAATCGAGCACTTTACCTTGGGCAGGCTCAGTTAACGCACTGCCACTGGATTGAATTAGCGACTGCATTAAAAAAAACAGGCCTAACGTGATAAGTGCTGCAGCAGCAAAGGCAATTACATATCGAAACATAAGCTAGTCTTGCGTCGCCACAGCGGCATCGTCAATGCCAGCGGCCCTTGTGGCGTCTAGTACTTTCATCAGCGTTTCAGTGGTCGACTTTTTATCCGCCTGTATTACCACTGACCCCTGTGGGTTTTCGGCGTGAAGGCGTTCAATATTAGCCTGCACCGCGCGAACATCTATACGGCGTTTGTTTATCCAGATTTCATTATTTTCGCTTATAGCCACCAATATACTGGCTTTATCCTTTTTCACCGCGGTAGACGCTTCAGGCCGATTTACATCAATACCTGACTCTTTTACAAAAGAAGCAGTTACGATGAAGAAAATAAGCATAATAAATACAACGTCTAGCATAGGCGTCATATCGATGTTTGCTTCTTCTTCGTCCATCAAATTTTGAAAATGTTGCTTCATAGTATTTCCTTTATTTTGCTGGCTGTGTGCCATTTAGCGTTATTGCAAAAATAATCTTAAAATCGCGGTGACGCTTGCTTAAGCATGCATTAACCAATATTTCTAACCAAGGGCAAAGCTTCTTCTAAGTGTGTGCGCTCGGCCTTTGATGTTCGCATTAGCCAAGCAGAGGCAAATACGCCAGACAGTGCGCCTACCATGCCGGCCATGGTGGGAATAGTCGCTTTTGACACACCCGATGCCATAGAGCGAGCGTCACCACCGCCGGTGATCGCCATTACGTCAAACACTTCAATCATGCCGGTAACGGTGCCCATTAAGCCAAGCAAAGGACACAAAGCCACTAGCGCCTGAATAATGGGAATACTGCCGTTTAACTTCATGCTAAGACGCGAAATATACGCTTGGCGAATTTGCTCTGCATTCCAAGAAGTGCGTTCTTTACGCGACATCCATTGGGCAACCACGCTTTTTTTAAGCTGCTTATGCGTTATTTGTATATACATAACTCGCTCTAAAATAAGCAACCACATCACGAAAATAAGCAGGCCGATCACGAGTAGTACTTGACCGCCGGTTTCCGTAAAATCCCTGATTGATTCAAATATTTCAATCATGCACTGACACCTCAGTTACGCTAACTTACGAGAAGTTGTGCTTGCTCTTGCGCTGACCTGTTCAGCGCGCTGAGCGATAACCCCAGACGCTTGCTCTTGCAAGATATACACGATGTTTTTACTGCGCGTATTAAGCATGGCGTAAAACAAGGTGGTGGGGATCGCCACCACAAGCCCTAATACGGTGGTCACTAACGCGGTTGATATACCACCGGCCATCAGTTTAGGGTCGCCAGTTCCAAATAGCGTAATAGCTTGGAACGTCACAATCATGCCGGTGACCGTTCCGAGTAAACCCATAAGCGGCGCCACTACCGATATAATTTTAATAATAGTTAAGAAGCGGCCTAAACGCGGGACTTCACCTAATATAGCTTCGGTTAAATGCAGTTCAAGTGATTCAACGTCAGCGTGCGGGTATTTATCGCGCACTTGCATAACGCGCCCAAGCGGGTTGTTGTCTGTAAAGGTAGTTGATTTAAGCTGTTTGTTGACCTTGGTGCGCACAATGGCTAAGCTAATTAAACGTTCAAAGCACAGTAATAAAGCAATCGCACCCACTATTAATATGATGTAGCCAACTAAACCGCCCTGTTCTACGCGCTCTTTTATGCTGGGCGCCTGCACTAATAAGCCTAAAATAGAGCCGCCTGTAGGATCCAAACCAAAGCGCACCAAATCGCCGCTTGAGGCTTCCACAGCAGACACCGTGCTTAAAAAGCGCCCAGCTGGCTGGCGAATAAGCTCTGCAACAGTGCTGGTGTTATTGTCAAACTCTAAGTATTTACCGTCAGCGATTAAAGCGAAAGGTCCTACTCTCGTGACTTCTTTATTCACTTTGTCACCGTTTGCTTCAATCACCACGGTATTGAATTTCGTGACTTTGCCGGCTTGGGTCATTTCGCGCTGTATTTCAAACCAAACTCTTTCAATTTCATCAATAGACGCCAGCTTTGAAGAGGATCCCATAGACTGCGCCATTTGGTCTAAGAAGCTGTCGCGGCCAGGAATTTGCGCACTAATAATAGAGTTTGCAAACTTATTTTTGGTATCGCCAGCTACCTGTTGCAATACGCCGAAAAGTTCTTTGAGCGAGCCTAAACGAGTGTCGAGAGCACCGTTTAAATCACCAAGTTTAAACTCGTTTTCTTCGAAGTTGGTTTCTAATTTTTCAGACTCGTCCAACAGCGCGTCGCGCTTGGCTAAGGTTTCACGCAAAATACGATCTTGGTCGGCGCGCTTGGCGGCAAACTCGTTTTCACGGATCTGATTTTGCTGGGTTTGTGAAAAATTGCCTTCTTCTAGCTGCTTTAGTAAGGCATCTAAATCTAAGGCTTTTTCATTGTCCTGCGCGTGCACGCCTAACGCTAATATAGCGCTTAATGAGACTATACAAGCCAAGTTGGCTAATGGTTGTAGCAAAGTGTGGATTAATTTCATAATGCTTCTCTTTCGCCCTAAATTAGTCGGTAACAGCCACCGGCACCATGATCAAATCGGGTGCAAGTTCTTTTCTGGCCATACGTAGACCTTTCGTAATTTGTGTGCGGTAGCTGGAATCTAGCGCGTCGAACTGCCGAGTTTGCTTATTGTATACACCCTGAGCGCTGCCATCGCGGGTTTGATATAGAAGTGCGGTGCGACCGATGCGTAAAAAGTCGACATTAGTTTCGCTGCCGTTTATATTTTGAAATCCGCTATAAGCTTCAATAGTGCGCCCATAGTCCATCTCAACTTGGTAGGCTTCCATCACACGCCTAAATTTCTCTGATGGCGCCACGCTTGCCCTGTCCATCATAGCGTTCAAGTCGGCGATTCTATCGCTTCGCTCTTGCGCTAAAAAAGGCACATCAAGCTCAACAAACTGACTTAGACCACTTATCATGTTTATCATAAGCGGGGTTATTTGGCGCTCAATAACACTTACCTCATCAATTGATGAGTTTATGTCGTCCATTTCTTGCATTTGACTCACTATTTGTTTGTTGAGTTGACCGTTATAAACGGCCAAGCCATCAATCTCTTTCATCAAGGTTTTGTACTGTGCGAGTTTGCTGTCAATTTGCTCGGTAATGGCGTTTATATTATCTTGTGAACGCTGAGCAGACGCATTTATTTGCGTTGCGGCTTTATTCGCTTGATCTAAGTATTGCGCTTCTTGCGCATTTGCATTTGGCGTTACTGCAGTGACTGCAGTAACTGCCAGCGTGCTTAATACCGTTGCAGTCAATAGTGGTCGTAAAACCTTCATATGCGTTCCTGAAAAGTTGAAAATTTAAGGTAAATAAGTGAACGCGATGAGGATAGGTATTTTCTGTGACAGTTTTATTACACTTTTGCGCAAAGATGATACCTTCACAAATCTGTCATAATTGACGCACGGGAGTGACGCTTGAAAAAAAGGGTAAATCGGAGTTTAGAAAGACTTAGGACGGGCCCAAAACCAGCTTAATACAACAAGTAAGGCAAATGCACTGTACACAAATACAAAAACCCACGGTGGGGCGTGGTAATACAACAAAGTTGATAGCCAGTGAGAAATAAAGGTGCCTGCATAAACCGCTTCACCCGCCTGTTCTCGCAGGGCCATTTCCCATGTAGTGAGCGGGCAAATTATCCCTAGCCAAGACTGCACAACCACAATGCCAATGCCTATAAGATGTGCAATACGAAACCTAGCAGACCTTATCCATTGCCAGTGGCGTACTTTTCCTACAAAAATTAGCAGCAAGCCAAATACAACAAACATAACAAACAACACGTGGATTACGAGTAAGGCGTCTGCCGCTAATAGATAAAAGAAATTACTGTCCACAGCACTTTTTATATTTTTTACCGCTGCTACAGCGGCAGGGTTCGTTGCGTGCGGTCACTTTTTCTACCGTAACCGCGCGCTGCTTATTTAGCACTAGTTCAAGCTCATAAATAGACTCTACCGCGCCTTCGTTACTGTCCACGCTAATATGAGCATGCAATCCTGCCTCCTCCACTAGGCTTTGTACTTCTTGCTTGCGAGCTTCATTGATCACAATTAGCGTAAGCGGGTATTTTTTGCTTCCTGGAATATGGCTGACTTTTGCTTTGTAGCCAAACCTAAGAGTATTTTGACGCGCATCTTGGCGACCTTTGAAAAAGAACTTGTCTGACATGTGTGGGTCCAACTGTGGTAAAAACGGTGACCATTTAGGTCGCAGCAATAAATTTTACTAATTGTACCGCGAAGCGCACAAGCAGCCTACCGTTTTCACAATTGTTGGAGGAGTGTTAGCAATGCGCCCTAACTTTCTAAGATCGCCTGATTCCTACCAGAGCCTTTTGCGGCATATAGCGCGTTGTCAGCTCAACAAACACCAAAGCAATAGCGTTTGCGTGTTATTTCTTATGTTTTATTTCGACGCCTTAGCAGCAAAACTTTAGAAATAACGATGATTTAATGGCGTATTTATGAAATATATATACGATAATCTAAGCATTAAGCTCTTGTCGGGATTGACGCACAAAAATGAGCAATACTTGAAGCTGTATCTTGGCTAATATCAACACACGCGATCGGGAACACCTCAGTAGCATGAATAGTGCCCATGACTTGGCGGCATTTTGCATTAACGCCTGCTTTTAAAAGCAGTCGGTAAAAATTAATGCCTTCATCGCGCAGTGGATCACACTCATTTACGCTTATCATCGTGGGCACTAGGCCTTCTACGTCTTTTATATCAGCAAAGCCAGGCCAGGCCAAAGGATTACGATTAGTGAACTCGTCAATGCCGTAGATCATAGCGCCTTGATTGTTATGCAGATCGAGCAAAATACCGTTATTCTCGGTTGAAGATGGATTTTGCTTCAGCGGCCACTGCCCGGCAATGTAAGGACAAAGTGCATATATTCCGGCAATAATACCAAGCTTAGATTCTTGTTTTAACCGCAGCGCGGTCGCTATGGCCAAATTACCGCCGCCACTATCGCCAGCCACCACAATGCGCTTAGGATTGATCAACAGTGATTCACTTTCTTCACTCAGCCATTTTACACCGGCAACACAGTCATCTAAACCCGCTGGATAGGGCGCTACCTCGGGGGCGGATGAAGCCACTAAAGCATTTCTAAAATCGACCATGGCTACCGCTACTCCTTGCGCCGCCATTATTCTGCCCCATGCTTTATAATTGCCATCGAAGCAAGACATAGTGGCCATGCCGCCGCCGTGAATATAATAAACACAGGGCACTATTTGGTCATTATCGGGACGTATGAACAAGACCTTAACCGCGTTGCCATTAGGCTTTGACGAGAAAGTTTTGGTGCTAATAGCAAGACCCTTTGAAGGCGCTATTTGTTCATTATCACACATACTCAAAAAGCCGCTTATAGCAGTTCTGGTAGCGATGGCTCTGTCGTTATTGGCCGCTTCTAGGGCAGCCTCGCGATTTTCAACGTTACTGCTACCGCTCATTGCTACTTTGCCAAAAATAGCTTTAATACGAGGGTCTATTCTTATATCGTCGTTGATCTTACTCATTTTTTACTCCTGTTTTACGTGTGGGTATATTATCGTAAATAGCTTAGACTACCCACCAAAAGCTTGGATAAAAAATTTCTGAATTAAGAAAATCGCGCTATTTAAAATTATACTTAAACGATAAACTAAATTCACGGCCCCGGGTTTCAGAACGTAGTAATACGTCTTCAAATTCTAGCCTTTTTTCTTGATCAAGCAGATTTTGAAGTTTAACCGTAATGGTCGTATTGAAGTTAGGATAGTACTTGTATACCGTATCAAATGAATGAAACGGCTGCTCAAAGCTATCTGCAAAACCATCTATGCCAGGAATAAGGATCCGCTCACCAAACACGTTATAAACGAATGAAGCTGAATGCTCGCCGTTGTCAGAATCAAAACCTAGCTGCAGGTTAGCCACAAATTGAGAGTGCCCTGTTAAACGCCTTTTGGTGTTGGTTATAGCCGCCGACACGCCTGTTAGTTCAACAATGCTTTGCCTATCTAGCACTATTTGTGAGTCGCTTAAGGTAATATTCCCCGATGCAAATAAGTTGTCCCACACACCGTCGCCCATAATATCTAGACCTTGCAAAAACTCCATTTCAAGGCCGTATACAAAGCCCGATTCAGCGTTAGCTATGCGTATAAGCGGCGGACCATCTTGGGCGGGTGACTGCACTGATTCAATCGGATTGTCCATATCTTTATAGAAAAGACCCACCGAGATATTATTACCCGCCTCGCGATACCATTCCCAGCGCAAATCAAGGTTGATGATAGAGGTTGTTTTTACGCCCGGTGTACCGGCAATAGGAAAGCCTGTAAGCGGGTCAATATAAGTGGCTGAACTCACTTCGCGTAGGTCGGGGCGGACCACAGTTTTACCAATACTGCCTCTAAACTGCATCGCATCATCAAGTATGTAGGTCAGCGCTAGCGCGGGATAAAAGTCGCTCTCGGCAAACGCAAGCTCTTCTAAACCGTTTTCAGTTAAGTCAAATTTGCCAGTTCTGGGGTCAAACGGCGCGACTACTTGCCTGAAGTCCTCAAAGCGAACGCCGCCGCTTACGCGCCACTGGTTTTTATAGAAGAAATCACCTTCCACATAATAGGCATCCACTTTTTGACCAGCAACGTAATCATCCCCCGCAATGGTTGTATCGCGAATAACGGCGCTGCCGGTAAGCTGTGCATTTAACAAAACCTCATCACTAAAAATACTGGAAAAGGTATTGCCTTGTAATATCTCAGCGTTAGCAAAAGCGCGTGTATTAATATCAAAGCGGCGGTTTTGCGCCGTTCGTGACTTAGTCACAAAGTCAGCGCCAAACTTGAACTCCATTTCCCAATTTTCAATGCTCATTGGGTAGCTAAAATTGTAGCCAAAGTTTTCCAGCCTGTCGTTCAAATTTTGAAACGAATAGCGCGCAGCAGTAGGCGCATTAGTTAAACTTATTTCGCTGTTGATGTCAAAAATACTGTCTAGATTTGCATCTTCAATAATAAAGCGTGATTCAAAGTTTCCAGGAGCATTACGCAGTGAACGACCCAATGAATAGCGCCAGTCAAAGCCAATAAAATCATATTCGGGAAAGGTATGTTTACCTTTAAGCTGATTCGTAAACATTCTGCGTTCTTCATATTCAACCACCACATCACGAATACGCAGATTTTCCCCTACACTTAAATTCTCAGTGTTACCAAATTGTTCACGTATTTCGTCTCGGGTGTCACTCAATACAATTAAGCTATAGTCAAGCTGATGGTTGCGATTATAATCAACACCAAAGGTGAATAGATTTGAATATTGAACGGTAGTTTCAGTGGCTGATATATCGTCAAAGAGGCGCACTAACTCTATCTCATCGCCAATGCGATCGGCCTGCTGTAGTTCATACTGTTGCGTTACTCTTGTTTTATTACTATAAGCATTAGCTAACAAAAAACCTATCCGCCACTTGTCAGTAATATTGTAGCTGTTGCCATAGGTAAGATTGAAGCTACCGTCGGGGCCGATAGACTCTGCTAATGGGTCGTAGCTGCGCTTTACTGATATAAATATATCCCGCGCGAAGTCAGGGTCGAGGTTATCTAAAAACTGCTTATTTTCCCAGCGTTGCAAGATTAACGCGGGTGCAGCACGGCTGCCGTCGTCTTTGCCGCGCCAGTCAGAATCTCCGCCTTTATAAGTAAGACCATTACTGCCATTGTCTGCGTTATAGCCCGTGCCTAAACTAATGTTGAATACTTCTTGGGTAGGAATAGACTTTAAGCGTATATCAACGTTACCGCCGCCAAACGAGGCCGACATAGAGGGTGAGTATGATTTTTGCACCGACAAACTTTCTATAATGTCAGCGGGAAATAAATCTAGCGGGATAACGTTTCTTGTTGGATCGGGGCTTGGCACCGCCGCACTATTTAACGAGGTACTTGAATATCGTTCGCCTAATCCGCGCACGTAGATAAACTTTCCGTCTACTAAGGTTAAACCCGTTACCCGGCGAAGTGCCGACGCGGCATCGCTATCCCCAGTGCGTGATATTTGATCTGCGCCTAATATGTCTACCACGAAGGCTTGATTTTTGCGTTCTTCAATCACCGCCGTCGCGGTACCTTTAAGCCGCGTACCTTTCGTCACAACTTCTTCAATAGCTTCTTCATTTGTACTTTGAGCGCTACTAATATTTGTGACGGTAAGGGATGCTAGCACCATTAACGTGATTGTAGACAGCGGATACTGTTTTGCACCTAACAACATGTGTTACCTCATTCACTACTGATTTATGTGGACGTTCTTTACTATTTTACAAAAGCTAACTGCGTTTTTATAATGTGCAAATTCACGCTAGTAATCCGGTATGCAAACTCTCGCTAGTAATCCGGTGTGCAAACCCGTCTGATACAAAAGTACGCTGGCGTAATATCGTTGCTCAGCGTACTTAATTGCTTCAATTAATCCCCAAAGGCGCAGAATTAGTCTTCTAAACCCACGGTCCAATCAGCAGTCCAGTTATTATCAGCGCTTTTCACTGCGCCAATAAAGTCTGTGTTAATAAAGAAGCTATTAACAGCGCTTACATCAGTTGGGCTGGTGGTATCAATGGTGTATATGCCGTTAAGTACTGCCGCCATGCCGCCCGAAACTATGCTGCTGCCGGCTTGTGCAGTGAACCATGCTGTGGTGTCAAAGGCACTGTTGCTACTATTTTTCACCGCCTCATCGCAGGCTAACACCGAACTTTGAAAAACCATTTGAGGACTTGCACTGCCGTTAACGTTGCCAAGCAAGGTAGTGTCAGCATCGTTTGTTAAGTCTAGCTCTAAACATTCACCCATGCCGGCAGGACCCGTTACCACAACGTTGTATAGCTGTGCGTTAGTCTGGTCGCGCAACAACACGCCTTCTGAGTCGTTTTCACCGTCAAAGGTGTTACCAATTATAGTCATATTGGCAATAGTGGGGTTTGAAAACGGTGAGCCAGTGCCGCCATCTCCGTCGCCTTCTATGCCACGGTTAGCGTCGGAATTATCACTCGCATGTTTGACTAACACAAACTGTAGTTTACCCTGATAACCATTATCCCAATCGACCGAATCGTCTTGAATACCGGTTAATACAACGTAGCGAGCATTTACTGCACCGCCGAAGAACTCAATGCCATCGTCAGCATTTTTATGCACTTGTAAATACTCAACCACCGTGCCTGATCCAACACCACCAAAGGTAATACCGTTAAGTTCGTTGTCAGGCGCTATTTCGAATCCGCCGTGCATAACGCGTACATAACGCAGTGTACCTGAGCTTTCGGTGTTGTTAGATCCACCAAATACAGCGCCCTCTTGCGCGCCTTCAACCTGTAGCGAGCAGTCGCCTGTTTCTGGGCATTTCGTTGAGTAAGCATTGCCAAGTACTATCATGCCTCCCCACTGACCGGCTGCACCATTGGCTAAGCCAGCAACCACACCATTTGCTACATGCTGACTTGATGTGAACGTGATAGGTTTAGCGGCAGTGCCGTTAGCCTCAATTGCAGAGCCTCGACTAACAACTAAGTAGTCATTGCCAGATGCGCCGTATACTACTACGCCAGGATCAATCGTTAACGTTGCGCTGTCGCTGTTATCGCCGCCCACAAATACCGCGCCAGAAAGCGCATAGTGATTGCCTTCTACAAGGCGAAGATCACTGGTAATACGACCTGTAATTTCACAGGTGTTAGTGTTGCCATCAACCGCCGCTATGCTGCTTGTGCCTTGTGGACAGCCCAGTGGAGTTTGCACAACTGTTACTGCACCGCCACCAAAACCAAATGCCCAGCCGCTGCGCCAATCGTTCTCACCTATGGCTCCTACAAAGTTATTGGCGGTAAAAAATGCGTCAATGTTAGCCGGGTTGGTACCTGCGCTTAACAGTTCGCTTTGCGCAGTTAAGGTACCGTCTTGATTCAAGCCTAGCTGCCCGCGGTTCTCAAACGCCACTACCTTGTTATTGGCCTGTAAGGTGGAGAACCAGTTGCCAAGTTCCACACCGCCTTCAACCGTGTTAAACGGTTCAACACACGAAATATATGAGTGAGAAATAGTAATGTTGCCATTGCCAAGATTGCCCTGAACGGTATCGTCTGAATCCATTTCTAAACATTCGCCTGTCCCGCTGGAGCCCGCAATTAGCATGTTGTAAATTTTGGCGCCGCTTTGATCGCGCAGCAATACGCCTTCAGAGTCGTTTTCGCCGTCAAAATTGTTGGTAATAATGGTGATGTTAGCCAAGGTAGGCAGCGAGAAGTTGGGACCGTCTCCACCATCACCATCGCCCTCTATACCGCGGTTTGCATCAGAATTGTCGGCAGCATGTTCGATGTATACGTATTGTAATTTGCCTTTATAGCCGTTGTCCCAGTCTACCGAGTCATCTTGTATACCGGTTAATACCACGTGCTTTGCGTTTACGCTACCGCCAAAAAATTCAATGCCATCATCTGCATTAGCGTGCACTTGTAAGAAATCTATTTCGGTGCCTGAGCCTACGCCGCCAAACGTAATGCCGTTTAGTTCGTTGTCGGGGGCTATTTCAAAACCTGCGTATTTCAATACTAAGTAATTTAAATTACCCGAACTGTCGGCGTCGTTGGTGCCACCAAACACCGCGCCTGAAGCTACACCTTCCACCTGTAATGAGCACGTAGAGCCATCGGTGGGGCATTTAGTAGAAGGGGCGTTGCCTAAAATAACCATGCCACCCCATTGACCTGCCCTTACTTCATCGCCTAGTACGTCGTTTAGCGAGGTCATTATAACAGGACGAGCCACTGTGCCATTTACTTCTATTTTAGAATCGCGGCTTATCACTAAATAATCGCCGCCGGTTCTGCCTAGTATGATAGTGCCTTCTTCAATTTCTAAGGTGGTGCTGTCGGTTTTATCGTTGCCGATAAAAACAGGACCTTCAAGCGCCCATACGGTGTCGTTGGTAAGTGTAATTTTGCCGTTTGTGGCGTCAGCGTTTGTTAAACGACCGCTAATTGCCCGTACTTCAATTTGTTGACCTAACGCGGCAGACACTTGACCCGTTAAAAACGAATTAGCCGAACCTACCCTGTTATTGTCCACCGGCGGCGCTACTGGGGGCTGATTATCGTTATTTATAACGCTGTTATCAATAACATCGCCTTCTGAAATATTAATGTCGCCACCACAAGCGCTAAGTAAAATGGCCGCAGCCACTAGTGAGATGCTAAAAATTCCGTTGCGTTTCATGTTGCTCTCCAACTCATAAGGGTAAGAAGTATTCGAATTAATGAGAGAGTAGCGCAGGCAAATGACAGATTTGTTACAAGCAAACATTGTCACAAAACTTTCATACTAGACAGGGATTTGAATCATGCAAGTGTTGTCTGGCGGGAGTAATGAAGGGTTTGGATATAAAAGTCAGGCCTTAAAAAACCCAGCGAGTCGAGCTTATTTGTAGCAATGGGGTTACCAAGGGATCCTATCGGTCTCATTATAAGGCTTATTTGCAACAGGAAATATTCACCGGCCAAGATTGTCGGCCGCCGCGGCTTTCTTCAATCCAGGCGTTTGCGCACTTGCCGCATTGCCCACCAGACAATACCAACAATCGGTAGGGTTATCCCTGCCGTCATTACTCCTCGTGATATCTGCGCCATCTCTGCAGCCGGATAAAGCAGATAGGCCGCCAGCGACACTGCGTAATAGCTGATTGCAACCACCGACAGGCCTTCTACCGTCCGCTGCAGGCGTAATTGGGCATCCGCGCGCCGGTCCATACTTTCAAGAAGCGATTGATTCTGGGTAGAGCGTTCTACGTCTACGCGCGTGCGCAGCAGATCGCCTGCTCGCATCGCGCGGTCTGCCATGGCGCGCAGCCTGACCTCGGCGCTGCTTACGGTACGCATCGCAGGGGTATAACGACGTGACATAAACTCCTCAAATGTCTGACGCCCCTCAAATCGCTCCTCGCGCAGCACTTCAATACGCTGGACCACAATCTCTTCATAGGCATGGGTGGCAGAAAAGCGGAATGAGGCCTGTGAAACCATCGCCTCGAGCTCAGCCGAGACCTTCAAAAGCCCCATTAAAGTATCCTGCGCCGGCAGGGTATTACCACTCATTTCCTCAATCAGACGGGTTAGCTCAACGTCAACTTGACCCATACGCCCCGACATCTCGCCGACCCTCGAAAAACCTAGCATCGACATAGTCTTATAGGTTTCAATTTCGCACAGGCGCTGCACAACGCGGCCTAGACTTCGCTTACCGATATCCTTATCAGCGCTCACAGCAAAGCGAGAGTGTCCAGCCGCATCGATACGAAAGTCCCCCGCTATAGTCGCGGTGTCACCCAAAACACGGGCAACCGCTACACTCTCACCAACAAACCAGTCGGAAATTGCCCTGCTCAAAGTCTCTTGAGAGTTGCGTGTCTCAATCCGAATCAAAGCAGATGTGATCCGAACGCCAGGTGCCAAAGACAGCCAATCGGCAGGGAAAACCTCGAAATCGGCCGGATCGAAGGCCCGTTCTGATAGATGCTCAATGAACACAGTGTAGGTCACAAACTCGGAGTGACTCTCCCATTTTAAGGTATGACGGCCAATTTTGCCGAAATAATGATTGCTATTAGGTGACGGGTGCACTGCACCAAAGCGGTCAAGCAGGTTAAGCAGATGCGCTCGGTCTACGCCGCGATCCCGCGCTATAGCACGCATTGGCTGTTTAACCGCAAGAAACACAGCCACGCAAGGCGCCGACAGGGACGGAAACGGCCGTGCATGCAGCTCATTTGCTAAGCTAAAACGCAAAGGGTGGTCGGTAATTGACGGCATAATATCGGTTCCAGCAAGATTTACGGCACTATATGCTTACGCAGCAGATATGAAAATGGATGGTTACAAGCCTGCATCTTATAAAAAATGAGCTTACACGCAAAAAGGTGGGGAAACAATTCACGCTAATATTGAGTGATTATCGGTAATACGCAAATGCATTACCGAGCCAACTCAAACAATATAACTGCGCACAATTTCGAAAGAGCCTTAAAAAACTAACTATTTTTTGTTTTCTTAGACTTTTTCTTCTTAGCGTTCTTTTTAGATTTTTTGTCTTTCTTGTTTTTCTTATCCTTCTTTTTCTTTTTTTCTTTTTTATTTTTTTTGTCTTGCTTAGATTTATTTTTTTTCTTTGATTTTTTGCTCTTTTTCTCTTTCGCTTTTTTTACATCATCAGCAGACTCATTGTCTGCACTAGCGTCATCTATGGATGCTTCTTCTATATTAGCCACTGGCGTAATATCGGCTTCGCTCTTCGGCGATTTAGATGTTACCGAAATGGTTTTCTTAGCCTCACTTGTTTTTGTAAGTGTATTTTTTACAGATGTTTTTTCAGCGACTGCTTTTTTAGTATTACCTGATTCAAACATGGCCATACCTAATTTTTTAAAACGCGTAATTAGATAGCCAACCTGGACTTTGTTCAAAGATGATTTTTCAGAGGCTATGATCTTACTCTCTCCATTGTTAAGAGATAATAATGCCCTTGCGCGTTTTCCATTTAGGTTGGCATGTTGTGCTAATTGTTCACATTGCAGTAATGCAGGAGAATCGAGTAAGGGTTTAACAGTTGCAGAGTTGGTCATTGGTGCTCTCCATATCTTTTTAATAGTGAAATTGGGACTAGATTAACTATAGGTTCTATTTAATAGTTTAGATACTTATTTGTCTGGATCACCATCGCTAAGTAAGCATTAACGCGGTGTATGTTGCAATATAATATAGAGCTGATATTGCGCACCCATTTTAAGAAAAAATTCTCTAATATTTTCACCCAAGCAATCAATGACGGCTTGATTGCACTTTTCTAAATTGGGTACAAACATCATTTTATCTGGCCAATTCACAATGGTTATTCTTTCGAAGCACTGAGGGCTTGAAAGTGTGAGTGAATTGCTACTGTGCTACCTCTACAGCGACCGAATTGGGCTCAAGTTGCGCTAGCTGGCGCAAAATAACCCGTTCAGAAACAGCGAAATATCCATTTTCTTCCACTAAAGTCTGGCCTTCGTGTGACATTATAAAACGCAAAAATGTGCGTGGGAGGGTAGTAAGGGCCTGGTTAGGTGGCTTATTTACAATTATATAAAGATAGCGCGTAAATGGATAGTCACCTGCACGTAGATTATGTGGGGTTGGCCTAAAGTATTGGCCGCTTTCATTTGCAATAGAGAGCATTTTTACATTGTCGTTTTTATAACCAAGCGCAGCATAACCAAGCCCTCCAACGCTAGACGCTATGGATTGCACTACCGAAGATGAGCTAGGCATTTCGTTTACAGTTTGTAAGAAGTCACCGTTGCACAAGGCTTTTTGCTTAAATAAATCATAGGTGCCTGAGGCTGAATTTCGTCCGTATAGCTGAATTTTTCGGCTATCTCCATATTTGTTAATGCCTAAGTCTCTCCAGTCGACTATTGCGTGTTTTGCGCCGCATAAGCGGGTAGCTGAAAACATCGCATCTACTTGGGCCAAACTTAAGCGCTCTAAGGGATTATTTTTTTCTGTGTAAAGCGCAATAGCATCTATCGCCACAATAAGGGTGGTAGGCGCATAACCATGTTTATTAATAAAAGCAGCCACTTCTTGCGTGCTTAAAACCCGCGACATGGGGCCAATATCAGCGGTACCTTGAGTAAGTGCTTGGCTAGCCGTGGCGGAGCCTGTGGCCTGAATTTGGAAATTAATATGTGGGTACAGTTCTTGAAATCGCTGCGCCCATATAGCCATAAGGCCGGCTAGTGTATCGGAGCCCACCGAACTTAGAGTGCCGTAAACGCCAGGAGTAGATCGATAATCATTCGTATCGACTATCGGCCTCACTTGCAGCTCTAACAGACTATCTGTAGGAATAACTTCGTTTGCCAGCGTTGGACTATTTACCAAAAACGCGCATAAAATTAAACCAACGAAAAAAAGGTCATTATATTTTCCACTCAGCTTGTGGTTTCGCCGCGCGCTTCGATTCATGGCTACAAGTCTTCCCAATCATCGCCGATGAGCTCATTAGGCAATAAAAACGAAAACTTACTGCCTTTTCCCACCGTGCTGCTTATTTCCAAGCGAGCATTGTGGTGGTTAAGTACGTGTTTCACAATTGACAGCCCTAAGCCCGATCCGCCTGTTGTGCGAGAACGGCCTTTATCTACTCGGTAAAAGCGCTCGGTCAACCTGCGTAGGTGCTTGTCTTCTATGCCATCGCCGTTGTCGATGACGGCAAAATAAGCGCCGCCGGCTTTACGTTTGAATTTTACTTCAATACTGCCCCCCCTAGGGGTGTAGTGAATAGCATTAAAAAGTAAGTTGGAACATGCGCTGCGCAGCTCTGGTTCAACTCCATATACGCGTAAATCATTGTCTATCGTGAATTTTATGCTATGTTTTTTGATTTTATTAAGGGCGTTTGCTTCTATTTCTACCTGCCTTAACATGGCCTGCATATCAACCACGTTCTCAAAAATACGGTCACTTGAGGACTCAATACGCGATAAAATAAGCAGGTCTTCAATGAGCACCTGCATACGTTTTGTTTGCGAACCCATTTCTGACAGCGCCTTTCCCACAATGGGGGGGGAGTCGGTAGTCGTAGATTCTAGCACCTCCAAATAGCCATTTATAACGGTTAACGGGGTTTTTAGCTCATGCGACACATTCGCCACAAAGTCTTTGCGCATTTCTTCTAAATGAGACACCCTTGAGACGTCGCGTGCTATCAGCAGTAATTGGTCTTGTCCGTACTCCATCATTCTGTATTCGAACATTTTGTTTGGGTTAGTGGGAGCAGGGACTTCAATGGGGTATTGATAGTCGCCTTTATGCAAAAAATCGACAAAGCTGGGATGGCGAATAAGATTGTCTACCCGACGGCCTTTATCTTCAGGCCAGTGTAGGCCTAGCTCAATGCGGGCGTTACGATTACACCACATAATACGCGCGTCTTTATCAATTACCACTAAGGCATCAGGCAAGGCTTCGGAACCTTCACGAAAACGCTTTACCAGATCGCCTAAACTCTTACGTTTAGCCCTATTACGGCGCTGCAGATAGTATATGCCTTCATAAATATGATGCCATATACCAGAGGCATTTGGCGGCGACATTGTTTTGCTATGCCATAGCCATTTGGTGAGTTTATATAAGTGCACATAATTTATGATAAGCACTACAACCAGCGCTGAAATGAGCGTGAGCATTACGTGGTCAAACAAAAATCCCACTAGCAAAATAGCGCTTAGGTACAGCGTGAATCGCAGCAGCGTACGCGACCAAAACTGAGGATAGTACATTAACTCAACTCTTAACCGAAAAACGGTAGCCCGAACCACGAACCGTTTGGATTAGAGTGTCGTGTCCATTAGCAGATATCGCTTTACGTAAACGTCGTATGTGTACGTCAACCGTGCGGTCTTCAACATATACATTAGTGCCCCACACGTTGTCAAGCAACTGCTCGCGACTGTAAACTCGTTCAGGGTGAGTCATAAAAAAGTGCAAAAGTTTATACTCGGTAGGTCCTACTTCAACCGCCTCATCAAAACTAGTCACCCTGTGTGACACTGGCTCAAGCACAAGGCCATTAAATTCTATAGGCTCTTCTTTAGTGGTGGGCGTAACTCGGCGCATCACCGCTTTTATGCGGGCAACTAGCTCTTTAGGCGAGAATGGTTTGGTGACGTAGTCGTCGGCGCCCGCTTCAAGCCCTCGAATTTTATCGTCTTCTTCGCCGCGGGCGGTTAGCATAATAATGGGAATATCTTTGGCGACGTCATGTTGTTTTAACTGCTTTGCAAACTTTATACCACTGCCACCCGGCAGCATCCAGTCTAACAAAATCAGTTCAGGGTATGGTTCTTTAATTTTGGCAAGACCCACATCGTAATCTTGCGCTTCAACCACCGTAAAGCCAGCCTGTTCTAATACGAAAGTAAGCATCTCGCGAATTGGCGCTTCGTCTTCAACTACTAAAATGGTGCGGGACATCTTTTTCTTCACTCGCGTCATAAATTTAAGCCATAGTATTAGAGTGATGTGTGACAGTTTTATGAAACAAGTCACAAAAGATGTCAAGTAATGAATGATATTCACAGTGTACAACGTGTTGCAAAGCGACAACAGCAAGAAATTTTGATCAAGTCTTTGACCCATCGTCATGGTGTTGCTACTCTCTTGCTCCGTTTTTGTAAATCAAAGGGCTAAGTGAAAAGAGTATGTGGTTTAAAAATTTAAAAGTATATCGTTTTACCAGTAAGTTCGCCTTCAATGAAGAACAACTCCAAGCGATGCTTGAGAGCATGCCGTTTCGGCCCTGCTCATCACAAGACATAGAAAGTAAAGGCTGGATTAGCCCCATTCCCAAAGCTGAAAACTTATATCACAAAGCCAATCAAGACTTTTTATTCAGTCTAAAGCGCGAGCAAAAGCTGTTGCCTGCCAGCGTGATTAATAGTGAACTAATACAAAAAGTCGGTGAAGTAGAAACTGAAACCGGCTCGCCTATGCCTAAAAAAGCGCAAAAAGATTTGAAAGAAGAAATTACGCAGCGTCTTTTACCGCGTGCTTTTAGTAAATTTGGCGTAACTAACGCGTTTGTTTCCATCGATCAACAAATTGTGGTGGTAGACGCCAGCTCTGACAATAACGCTGAAGCAGTTTTGTCTTGCTTACGTAAGTGTATTGGCAGTTTGCCCGTAGTGCCTTTTTCTAAAACTCAGCAGCAAGAAGTATTAACCGACTGGTTGATAAAAGACGTCCCCGCTGGCTTTGAAATACTCAATGAAGCAGAGTTTCAGTCAACGGCGGAAGACGGCGGGACTATTCGCTGTAAGAATCAAGATCTCGACGCCCAAGAAGTGCTTAATCATGTGCAAGCGGGCAAAATGGTGCACAAGCTAGCGATTTCTTTTCAAGAAAAGTTGACCTGCATTATTGCTGAAGACTTATCTATTAAGCGCTTGAAGTTTACTGACATAGTGCTTGAGCAAAACCAAGATATTGAAAAAGAAAACGTAGCATTGAAAATTGACGCAGACTTTATGTTGTTTAGCAGTGAAGTGAAGGCGTTTATTGCCGAGTTAGATACTGTCTTTTCGCTTAGCGAAGGGGACGCTATTTAGCCAAGCGGTTTGATATTAAGCAAAGTTATTTGAGACAATCAATTTACATAGCTTACCTTGCGTAATAGTCTGCGATTGTTAGCGGCTTTAAGTACCGCATCGCAATGGCGCGTGACGGTATAGCTAAGCAAAGCTAAATGCCTAACAGTATTTGTGAAGGAAATAATAATTTCCCTACTGTTTAATAACATCATAACATTTGTAAAAGTAGAGTTGGCCGCATAAGCCGGGTTCTGTAGACTTCTTTCAAAGAATGACAATCATTCGTCTAGGCTATTAATCGCTTAATAGCTCAAGCAACCTACCCGTTCCCAACGCGGGCCGCGCCATAAGGGAACCTATTTGGTCTTGCTCCGAGTGGAGTTTACCTCGCCATATACTGTTGCCAGCAATGCGGTGCGCTCTTACCGCACCCTTTCACCCTTACCTGAGCCACTTACGCGGTGCAGGCGGTCTTCTCTCTGCTGCACTTGTCGTCGGCTCGCGCCGCCCAGACGTTATCTGGCACCCTGCCCTATGGAGCCCGGACTTTCCTCCCCTAATAGTCAATAATTTTCATTACCGGCTACTCGCAGCGATTGTCTGGCCAACTCTGGGCGAGAGTATAAACTATGTGTCGAATAGGATATATATAAATTGCTACTTTTATAGCGCTTACTTCACTGCTTAGTGTTACACATTCGCGTTATGATACACATTTTGCACGTCATCGCAGTCGTTCAGCATATCCATAAACTTTTCAAACATAGGCATGTCTTTTTCGCTAATATCTTTTGTATCTTGCGGAACCCACGAGATTTCCTCAACATCAAACTCAATATCTGGAAAACTTTCAAAGAGTGACGTCTTGGCTTTAAAAAATTCAGTATCAGGCACAAACACAGTCACTTTTCCGTCATCTACCTCTACGTCGGTCACATCTACATCGGCTTCCATGAGCGCTTCTAGAATGACCTCATCGTCGTCACCGTCAAATCCAAATATGGCGAGATGGTCGAACATAAATGCAGATGAATTTTGAGCGCCTAACTTACTGTCGGTTTTAGTGAAGCAGTTACGCACGTCGGTAATGGTGCGGTTTGCGTTGTCGGTTAAGCAGTCTACTATTACCATGCAGCCACCAGGACCGAAACCTTCATAGCGCGCAGGCACAAAGTCTTCACCGGCTCCACCAACGGCTTTTTCAATTGCTTTATCAATGACATGGCCTGGAACTTGGTCTTTTTTGGCTCTTTCTATAAGCCTGCGAAGTGACAGATTTGCGTCTGGATCGGGGCCGCCACTTTTGGCGACAACATAAATTTCTTTCCCATATTTCGAATAGACTTTTGTTTTTGCCCCTTGGGTTTTCGCCATAGACAATTTTCTTACTTCAAATTTTCTTCCCATAAATAATTCTTCGCTGTTTTATGTTTTTATGATGTTTTTATGATGCTTTTAATAGCTTTGATAAAAAAGCTATCACGATAATATTATATAATGTTAAAGGTAGTGTAGGCAATTTATGCGCAAATTACAGTTACTGACTATAATTGCAATTGAGTTTTCGATACGGTTTTATAGACTGTCAGCCTCAGCGCACCTTAGTTTAACGCTGGCCTAAAACAAATGAGCCTGCGATAAATATTCGCGTGACTGCATCTCTTGCAAACGGCTTAGGCAACGCTGAAATTCGAAGCTTAAACGGCCATTTTTATACAATTCTTGCATATCGACTTCAGCTGATATAATTAGCTTCACTTTGCGTTCATAGAATTCATCTACCATAGCAATGAAGCGACGTGCGATGTCGTCGTTAGTCTCATCCATTTGCATTACATTGGCTAACAGCACTGTTTGGTATTGTCGACTGATACTAATGTAATCAGTTTGGCTCCTGGGACCATCACACAGTGCCATAAATTCAAACATAATGACGCCCTCGGCCTTTTTCATCGCCGGTATTTTGCGCCCTTCAATGTCTATCGCTACGTTAACATCATACTTATCGGGGCTTAACTGCTCGAAATAATCGTTTAGGTTTGCTTGTGCCTGTTTATCCAAGGGAAAATGATAAATTTCAGCCTTCTCTAAGGTTCGCATACGATAATCATTGCCGCTATCTACATTAACCACTCTTGTATGTTGTTTAATTAAATCAATAGCGGGTAAAAAACGTGCACGCTGCAGGCCGTTTTTATACAAACCTGAAGGTGCAATATTAGAAGTTGCTACCAATACTATCCCATGAGAAAAAAGTTCTTGAATCAAAGTACCTAAAATCATTGCGTCGGTAATATCGGATACGAAAAATTCGTCAAAACAAATTATACGTGTTTCATTCGCTAGCTTTTTAGCAATGATCTTAAGAGGATCTTGCTGCTTGTCTAAGCGTGTTAACTCTTGATGCACTCTTTGCATAAAGCGATGAAAATGTACCCGCATTTTATTGTCAAAAGGCAAGCATTCATAGAAAGTGTCAACTAAATACGTTTTTCCACGCCCCACACCACCCCAGAAATAGATGCCTTGAATAGTCGGCTTTGTCATACTGCGGCCAAAGGTCGCTTTTAAGGTAACACGCCATTTTCGTTTCTTTTTAGGTTGAGTAAGCTCATCATATAGTCGCTGCAGTTCTTTAACCGCATTTTCTTGTGCTTCGTCGTACTGAAAATTTATAAAAGATAAGTCGTCTTGGTACTTTTCCCAAGGGGTCATTCATGCGCCTTTTTGTTAACATAATCCATCCTCCCATAATTATACAAGGCTAGCGCTTAATTGAATAGCGGTGTGCAAAGCATTGACGAAGATTAAGTTTGAGCATATGCATAAATTTACATAAATAAGCATAAATAGCGCTTGCAACTCGCGCCACTATAGTAAAAGATCTAACAAATATTTTTATTTTTGGAATTTTACATGGACCTTCTCGCATTATTTATTGGCATTGCTGTTGGCTTAGTTGTGGGTTTTGCAGTTGCTTGGCTATGGGCTAATTCACTTTCTAAAGCTAAAAGTTCTGCTTCTCAGTCGACCGAATCTGAGTTGAAAACGATGCTTGCTCAGCAGGCAAGAAATCACTTAGAAGCTAGTCGTGGCTCTATTCAAACACTTGAGTCGGAACTTAATCGTTTACTGGCTAGCGTAAAGGAATATGAGCAATCGTTAACTATTAATAACGACGATTTTTCAAAAAGCACATTTTTTGGTGAACACACCGCGATGTTCTTACGTAATACAGAAGGTAAGCCAAATAAAATTACAGTGACTGAGTCAAGTGAAAATCAGCCTAGGGATTTTGCCAACAGTGGTTCAGGGGTATTTGTGGGGTCACCTGCAACGCAAACAGCTAAGAAGGGTGAGAAATCATCCAATTAGCTTGAGATGTGAACTAATGCCCCTAAATTAAGGTCTGTACTAGGTAGTAAAATCCAAGGTATTTAAATTTAGGAGCATATTCATACATGAAACAAGCCATCCGCC
>Ga0136588_1000152_pt1 | contig 26515 bp, 16 predicted proteins | sample AntRauMFilla1564_FD_104782 | JGI IMG/M metagenome (GOLD analysis project Ga0136588, IMG submission 104782) | Saline lake microbial communities from Rauer Islands, Antarctica - Metagenome Filla 1 #564 | ecosystem: Environmental > Aquatic > Non-marine Saline and Alkaline > Saline | place... | reverse complement strand
TAGCGAACTGGTGAACTAGCGTTTGCCGCAATCACAATGTGCTCGTCGGTATATTCAACCACGCCGTCGAATGGTGCAATGATGGGGCGAGATTCACTCTCACCTGTCGCCAACACGTCACCGACCTTAACATCAGCGCCAGACTTAACGTTCTGAACGCGACCTTCAAGAGCGATATGCTCAACGTGACCTGCTTCAGGAGTAACTTGAACGATGTATTTCTTGCCGTCTTCCCACTGCTCAACAGAGCCAGTGACTTCAGTCATGAAGGCCTGTCCTTTTGGTGAACGAGCTTCAAACAACTCCTCAACACGTGGCAGACCCTGTGTAATGTCGCTTTCGGCAACACCAGAAGCGTGGAAGGTTCGTAGTGTTAGCTGCGTTCCTGGCTCACCAACTGATTGGGCAGCGATCACACCTACCGGTTGAGCCTTGGCCACAAGTCGGTTGGTCGACATGTCGATACCGTAGCTTGTTTGAGGCACACCGCGTAGGTTTTTAGTAGAAAGAACAGAACGAATCTTGACTTCGCTTATGTCTTTGTCGGCTTCAATCGCTTTAGACATCTCACGGGTTATGAGCTCGCCTGTCTTAACGTACCCGGCAACATTTTCAGCAGCATAGCGACCGTACAAGCGATTAGCAAAAGCGATCATCGTCAATTCTGTTTCAGCCCGGTAGATAGCAAAGCCATCGTCGTCGCCCGGCTTGTCTTCAACTGTAAAGACATCTTGTGACACATCGACGAGTCGTCGTGTCAGGTAGCCTGAGTCGGCAGTCTTCAACGCTGTGTCAATCAGACCCTTGCGTGAACCACGAGTCGCAACGAATTGTTCAAGTGACGAAAGTCCTTTTTTGTAGCTAGAACGGATCGGTAGCTCAATTTCTCGGTTCGTCGCGTCAACCATGATACCAATCATGGCGCTGGCAAGCTGAACGTTTGAAATGTCACCACGTGCACCGGAGTTCACCATCACTGATACGCTAGTGTCCATGTCTTTGAGCTTCTCTTTAAGGAAGTCCCCGACTTCACGGACAACGCCGCGCCAAGTGTTGATAGTAAGGGTATAGCGTTCTTCCTCGGTGATGAGACCCTGGCTATACTGCTCACTAATGAGCGTTACTTTGGCGTCACCTTCAGCGATGAACTCACTGGTTTCTTCAAACTCAATGTAGTCATCCTTACCAGTTGAAACGGCGGCGATCGTTGCAAAACGGAACGCAATGCCTTTCATTCGGTCAGCCAGTTGAGCGGTTGCCTCGGCACCAAATTGCTCAAAGACATCACCGAGCACTTTCTTGAGCTGCTTCTTGTTCTGGACGTTATTGTCATACGGGTAATCCGCTGGTAGAATATCGTTGAAGAAAGCGCGCCCAAGGGTTGTAACGCGGGTTTCGCCCTTTACGTGCAAGCGAATTGGTGTCTGCAGTTGGATAACGTGTTGGTCGTATGCCATCTCGGCTTCGTAAATTGAGCTGTAAGCTTTAACATCACTTGTTTGAGCGCTAGGCTTGTCGTATGTGAGGTAGTAGTTACCAAGAACAATGTCTTGACCAATTGAGAGTACCGGTGCACCGTCGGCTGGCTTTAGAAGGTTAGCTGTAGCGCTCATGAGCGTGCGAGCTTCTTCTTGCGCCTGACGACTGAGCGGAAGGTGGACTGCCATTTGGTCGCCGTCGTAGTCGGCGTTGAATCCGTTTGCAACCAGCGGGTGCAATTGAATCGCTTTACCTTCGACGAGTTTTGGCTTAAAGGCCTGGATAGACAAACGGTGAAGTGACGGAGCACGGTTCAATAGAACATACTTACCTTCAATCACCGCGTCGAGTGCGTCCCACACCACCGCTTCACCAGCTTCGATTAAACGAGTGGCTGAGCGAATGTTATGAGCGTACTCACCAGTTATCAACCAGTTAATAACAAATGGCTTGAATAGCTCAAGGGACATTTGCTTTGGCAGACCACATTCGTCGATCTTGAGTTTTGGTCCAACTACAATTACCGAACGGCCAGAGTAGTCGACACGCTTGCCTAGCAGGTTCTGTCGGAAGCGACCTTGCTTACCCTTTAACATATCAGAGATACTCTTGAGTCTTCGGCGTCCACCAGTCGCATTGACGGCGCGGCCACCACGGGCAGCACTGTTATCGATCAGGGCGTCGACTGCTTCTTGTAGCATTCGCATTTCGTTGCGGCGAATCACTTCAGGAGCATTCAGGTCGATCAGCTTCTTTAGGCGGTTGTTACGGTTAATAACGCGGCGATACAAGTCATTAAGGTCTGAGGTCGCAAAGCGTCCACCAGTCAATTGCACCATTGGGCGAAGGTCCGGGGGAATCACGGGAAGAACGGTCAACGTCAGGCTGTTTGGTTTGATGCCAGCTGACTGCATTCCTTCAAGCACTTTAAGCCGCTTAAGAAGCTTCTTTTCGCGTTGGCCCTTTGCTCCGGCAACATCTTCAGTCAGTTCAGCAATAAGCTTGGGTAAATCAATCGCGTCGAGCAAATGCTTCAGCGCGATGCCGCCCATACCGACCTCAATGAGGTCTTGGTACTCTTCAGGAAGACCACGGTAATCAACTTCGCTCATTAGTGAGCATTTAACGAGGCTCTCGAGCTGCGTCTTCTTCAGGGTGTAGCTTTCTGTTAGCTCTTCAAGCTCGCGGGTCTGCTGTTCAGCCAGCGATTTAACGTCAGCCGTTTCGGCTTCGGCTTCTTTCTCGTAGCGCATCTTAATTGCGGCCGTGGCTGCTTCAGTTTCGGCTTCGAGGTCAGCCAGTTGCTTGTCTCGCGCTGTTTCGTCGGACTTTAACACCACGTAGGTGGCAAAGTAAGCGATTCGTTCGAGGTTGCGGACAGTGATACCGAGCAATAGTGACATGGCAGAAGGTGTTCCGCGCATAAACCAAATGTGGGCAACTGGGCTAGCTAATGTAATATGCCCCATTCGTTCGCGGCGCACCACCGACTTAGTGACCAGGTCACCATTTTTGTCGACGGCGGCTTCGCGTGAGCGAACACCTTTTAATTTGTTGTCGTGTGGGTTAATATCCTTAACTGGGCCAAAAATACGCTCACAAAACAATCCGTCTCGCTCAGGTTTCTGAGTACGGTAGTTGATCGTTTCAGGCTTAGCGACTTCGCCGTGACTCCACTTCAGGATGTCATCAGAGCTAGCGACACTTAGTCGAATAGCGTCAAAGTCAGCAATGCCGTTGTTGTTAGTAATAACGCGCGACATATTACGCCTCCTCCTTGATTTCTTCTATTTCATCAATGTCCTGAATCGACATTCCGTCTTCGATCTCTCCGATGCCGTCTGCTTCATCAAGAATCGTTTCAATTTCATCATCGAGTCCCATGACGCTTGCAGCAGAAACAGGCTCGCCGTTTATGACGCTCCCGATTACCTGCTCAGCATCGACTATGGCGTCTTGCGATTCGTCGAGTAAGTCAACTCGCAGACCAAGACCCTGCAGTTCTTTCACGAGCACGTTGAAGCTTTCAGGAAGCTTAGGACCAACGATTGGTTCGTTTTTAATGATCGATTCGTAGGCCTTCGCACGTCCGTAAACGTCGTCCGACTTGATGGTAAGCATTTCTTGGAGTGTTGAGGCAGCGCCGTAGGCTTCGAGTGCCCATACTTCCATCTCTCCAAATCGTTGTCCACCATTTTGGGCTTTACCGCCAAGTGGCTGTTGAGTCACCATTGTGTATGGACCAGTTGAGCGGGCGTGTATCTTATCGCTCACCATGTGGTGAAGCTTCAGAATGTGCATGACACCAACGGTTGTGCGCTCTTCAAATGGCTCACCGTTTCGTCCGTCGAAGAGCTGGCTCTTTCCGTCGCGGGGCAAGCCGGCTTTTTCGAGTTCATCAGAAATAGTTTCGTCCAAAATTCCATTAAATGGTGGCGTTGCGACCTTGTAGCCAAGGGCGCGGGCCGCCATACCAAGGTGAGTCTCGTACAGCTGACCAATGTTCATACGGCTAGGGACACCAAGCGGGTTTAGTACCACGTCGACTGGGGTACCATCTTCCATGTACGGCATGTCTTCGATTGGCAGAATTCGAGCAACGACGCCCTTGTTACCGTGCCGACCAGCCAGCTTGTCGCCGACTGAAATCTTACGGAATTGGGCAACGAAAATCTGGATCTGCATCAGTACGCCGGCCTTTAGCTCGTGACCATTCTCACGCGAGAAGATCTTAACGCCAAGAACCTTACCACCACCAGCATTATTCATACGCTGTGACGTGTCGCGCACATCTTTGGCTTTTTCGCCGAAGATAGCCCGTAGAAGACGTTCTTCAGAGCTGAGCTCTTGCTCGCCTTTAGGGGTAATCTTTCCAACCAGAACATCGCCGGCCTTTACCTCAGAACCTAGTGTCACGATACCATTTTCGTCGAGGTGACGAAGTGATTCTTCGGAAACATTTGGAATGTCGCGTGTAACAATTTCTGGGCCAAGTTTCGTTTCACGAACTTCGACGGTATAGTCTTTGATGTTGATACTTGTTAGGGTGTCGTCTTGCACCAGTCGTTGGCTAAGAACGATTGCGTCGTCCATGTTGTAGCCAGACCATGGCATGAAGGCAACCAGTAGGTCGCGCCCGACGGCAATTTCACCCTCGGCAACAGAAGCACCTTCTATTAGGATGTCGCCTTTTTTAACTTTTTGGCCTCTAGAGACGCGGACTTTTTGGTTCATCGAACGGTTGTCGTTCGACTTCACAAAGTGAGTTAGGTTGTACACCTTGACTCCGTCGGCATACTTAACGTGGATTTCGTCGGCATCAGCCCGAACAACCTCTCCGGTGCCATCTGCTTCAACAAGTTGGCTGGTATTTCGAGCAATTTCTGCTTCAATACCCGTTCCAACAATCGGAGACTCTGGAGTAAGGAGTGGTACGGCTTGCTTCTGCATGCTTGATGCCATGAGCGAGCGGTCGACACGGTTCTTCTCAACGAAGGGTACGAGTGAAGCGGTTGAGCCAAGAATCTGTTTGTGGGCAGCGTCCATGTAAGTCACTTCACTAGCATCAACTTGCTCAGGGAGCAGTCCGTTACGAGCAGAGATGCGAGCATCGGCAAATTCACCCTTGGCGTTAAGCTTTGCGCCGGCGTCAGCAATAACTTCGACAGCTTCTTCAGAGGCGTCTAGATAGACGACTTCTTCGGTTACCTTGCCGTTTACTACTTTAAGGTACGGAGTCTCTATAAAGCCGTATTCGTTAATACGGGCATAGGCCGCGAGGTTTAGCACAAGACCAATATTGGCACCTTCTGGCGTTTCAACTGCACAGAGTCGTCCGTAGTGAGTTGGGTGGGCATCACGAACATCAAAGCCAGCACGTTCACGGCTTAGACCACCTGGGCCCATTGAACTGAGTCGGCGCTTGTGGGCAAGCTCAGCCAAAGGGTTTGTGTCGTCCATGAGTTGTGAGAGCTGTGAGCTGGCGAAGAACTCGCGAACAGCCGCAACAACCGGACGAGCGTTAATAAGCTGGTTAGGAGAAACAGTTTCGATGTCTGACATAGACATTCGGTCCATGGCGTTGCGCTGCATGCGGAGCATACCGACGCGGAACTGACGAGCAACGAGCTCGCCGACTAATTTGACGCGACGGTTCGAAAGGGCGTCGATGTCATCTGGCAGTTCTTGTGAGTTGTTCAGGCGAATAATTTCGCGGACAATCGCGATTAGGTCACTAACCTGGAAGACACGGTTCTCGGTAACGTTTGGCAAATCTACCGATAGACGCTGGTTGAGCTTGTATCGGCCAACTCGGCTATAGTCGAATCGCTTGAAGTCAAAGAACATGCGCTCAATCATTGTTCGTGCATTGTCGACGGTCGCAAGGTCACCCGGTCGCAGGCGTCGGTATACTTCAATCAGGGCTTCGTTTGTACCGCGGGCTGGATCTTTATCAAGCGTTGCTTCGATGTGCTTGATTTCACCGTCATCTACATCAGCAAACAAACCTTTTATTTCGGTTGTCTTGTTGTACCCAAGGGCACGGAAAAGAGTCGTCACAGGCAGCTTGCGACGTCGGTCAATCTTAACGAAAATGGCGCCGTTAGAGGCGGTTTCAAACTCAAGCCAGGCACCACGGCCAGGAATTAATTTAGCGCCGTAGTTGTTGCGGGAAATAGTCTTATCGGCAGTAAAGAAGACACCAGCACTACGAATAAGTTGAGAAACAACGACCCTTTCAGTGCCGTTAACTATAAAAGTTCCACGGTCGGTCATCCACGGGTAGTCGCCGAGGTAAATTTCTTGTTCTTTGACTTCTCCGGTTACTTTATTAGTCAATTCAACTAAGGCGTGTAGCGGTGCGTCAAAGGTGAGGTTGTTTTCTTTGGCGTGCTGTTCGCTGTTCTTTGGTTCCTGAAAAGCATACTTTCCAAATCGAAGTGATAGCTTTTGGCCGGTATAGTCGTCGATTGGGTTAAGCTCTGCGAAAATTTCGCCTAGACCTGTCTCAACAAAGTCTTGCCAGCTAACCTTTTGGTGATCAATTAAGTTTGGTAGGGGGAGTGCGGTGTCGTCTTTTGTAAAGAAAACACGCTTCGTGGTAGCACGTTTGCTAGTTGCCATAGGCGTTATACGTTCCTCGCATTTAATTGATTTGTTACCCGTTCCGTCGAACGAGAAGGGTTCTTTGGCGCCGAAGATTCCCTTAACCGAGTTTTGTCATGTTGGGGCTGCCACACCACTTTTTGACAATAGAAAACCACGGCTACACTACTTCTTGTGTGCTATTATGCGTACTTTTTAAGAATAAATCAATAGTATTATGGTACAAATCTGTATATCGCCCCACTAGACTGCGGCAACGTCATGTACGACGTGCTGCACAGTCTAGGGGGACTTCTTTTGCACTACACACTCATCACCGCATATTATTGAAATAATAGTCATAGAATCTTTTCACCGCACCGACGGCCATCCAGGCAACAATCAAGGTCGTTAGTAAAGCGGCGATCCAAAAAGCAGGCCAGTTTTCCGTAATAACCAACCCTGCAAGCGCGGAGAACGCAACAACCAGCAGTACCGTTGGTATGAGCTGGAGCATTAGTTGCTGCCTTTTTTGCTTTGCGTCTTGCAGTTGGGCATAACGCAGCGGGTCAACAGCTTCGTTGCCCCAAACTGGAGGAGTATCCATTTCTATTGTTCCTTTCTTTTGGGAAAAGACGGATGAATAGGTGCGAGGTGCTTCCACGACCGTTCACCTTGAGTCGGAGAACTATACCGTGGTTGGTGTCACTATACAGATGTTACGAAGCTTTCTCAATAACTTCGTCGATAATTCCATAGGCTTTCGCCTCTTCGGCACTCATCCAGAAATCGCGATCAGCATCTTTTTCAACCTTAGCAAGCTTTTGACCGGTATTCTTAGCGAGAATTTTGTTGAGTTGCTGCTTTAAGTAGATACCTTCTTTGAGGGTGATTTCTTGGTCGGTAATTTTTCCTCTGGTGCCGCTTGAGGGCTGGTGAATCATAATGCGGCTATTCGGAAGCGCAAAACGTTTGCCTTTTGCTCCGCTTGAGAGAAGAAAGGCACCCATGCTTGCCTGTAGGCCAATGCCGATAGTCTGAACATCCGGGGCAACGAACTGGATTGTATCGTAGATTGCCAGACCGTCGTATACACTGCCGCCGGGGCTGTTGATGTATAGTTTAATATCTTTTTTTGGATCTTCGTATGCCAAGTGAAGAAGCTGAGCCACCACTATGTTAGCGGTGTGCTCATTTACGTCTTCTCCTAGAAATATGATCCGCTCTTTTAGGAGGCGCGAATAGATGTCAAAGGCGCGCTCCCCGTCGGCAGATTTTTCAATCACCGTCGGGACTAAGTAGTTTTTTGGCTTGTTCATTCTTCAATTGTATAAAAAACTAGCACTCCTTGCAAGTGAGTGCTAGTTCCAGACTACGCGGATTCCTAGTGAGTGTGCGCAGCGGCGCCACCGTTTAGCTCGACAAGGCGGCCAATCGTCTTCTCGGTCATATAATGGTTGGCAACATCGCGGCGAACTTCGTTTGTCTCAAAACGCTTTAGTGTCTCTGGGTCGTTAAGGTACTGTTGCTTATGAATCTCAACATGGTCGTTGATCTCTTTTTCAGTAAGAGTGATTGCTTCAGCCTTAGTCACCTCGGAAAGCACCAGCCCGGCCTGGACGCGCTTAACGGCCGTTGGCTTTACTTCTTGTTCCCGCCAATCGTCGGCATCTTTAAATCCCTGGGACTCAACGTATGCATCGATGGATAGCCCGCGATATGTCAGATTTTGCTGGAAATCTTGTTCAATAGACTTCATTTGGTCAGCCACCAATATCTCTGGAGCGGTCACGGTGCTTTTCTCGATCAGCTCTGAAATTAGTGCGTCTTTCCACTTGTCGCTCGACTCGCGTTCTTTTTGAGCGATAAGTTCGCGCATTATGTCAGCCTTCAGCTCTTTCATTGTCGTAAAAGGACCGGCCTGAGCGGCGAACTGGTCGTCGAGCTCGGGAAGTGTCGATGATGTGATACCGCTAAGAGTAACTGTGAAAACAACCGGCTTCCCTGCCAGGTCGGCTGCTTGGTATTCTTTAGGAAACTTTAGTTTAAGGTCGAATGTTTCACCAACCGAATGACCGACAATCCCCTCTTCAAAGCCAGGTATAAATTGCTGGGATCCGAGCACGAGTGCGTAATCCGTCGCAGTGCCACCGTCAAAGGCAACTTCGTCGCGCTTGCCAACAAAGTCGATGGTCACCTCGTCGGTGAGTTCGGCAGGTCGGCTGACCGCTTCTTTCTTCGCAAACCCAGCTTGCATTCGCTCTAGTAGGCCAGCAATTTCAGCTTCTTCAACTTTTATAACTACTTTTTTAGCCGCTAGTTTCTTGTAGTTGCCAAGTTTTATTTTAGGTAACACAGCGACTTCAGCTGTGAACTCAAGCATTTCACCCGGTACGTACTTTTTAATATCAACGTTGGGGCGATCAATCGGCTGAATCTCTTTTTCGACAAAAGCCTCAGCTACAGATTTACTAATCGCATCGTCAAGCAGCTGCTCTTGCAAGACCTGCGCGTCGACGTGCTTTGCGGCAACAGCTTGAGGAACTTTGCCTGCCCTGAAGCCGGGTACCTTAATATTTTTTGTAACCTTGCGAATTGCCGAAGCCTCGGCAGCTGCAAGCTCTTTTGGGCCAAGAGTAATCGTAAATTGTGTACTTGTGTCAGATAGATGTTTTACAGTAGTTTCCATTTGATTAACTATAACAGAGGTAAATGAGTGATGCAAATCAAGCCGCACTACTTGATTGCTCTAGCGGCTCAGACTTCTCGGATGGCTGTTTGGGTACTTCACGTACACGATGGCGAGCTGCTATAGACCTATCCCTAAAGGCAGATTGAACGATAACGAGCTCATCAACCACGCCTCTAGGGTTGCTCTCGAGGTAGCTCTGAAGTGCCTCTAGCGCTTTAGGGGCAGCATGACCACGTACTGGGTGCGGAATCTGATAACGAACCCCCAGTAAGCCTACGTCGCCCAGTTCAAAAAAAGGGGGTGCAATGACCCTGCGGGCGGCCTCAGCGCCTAACTGGATTTGTAACTCGATGACTGTTGAGGGCTTGTCTGAAATCTCAACTCGGCGCTTTACTACCGTTGGCTCCAATGAAAATTTCGACCTACTGAAATCGCCGACCTGTCTTTTATAGGCAGCAAGCACCATTTCTTTGCGACTTTCTCCATCGTATATGTCATCAACAAAGTGTCTGTAAGTCTGCGCAGAATACAGATATAAAAAGCCCGGCATAGCCGGTCTTACTTCTTTGTTAGTGAATGCAGCCAGAAGGCTATCGAGTGTCGGATCGGCTGCAGTTGCCCTCAGCTCGAAATACTTTTCGCCAGCAGGTTGCGGTTCATTCATGCTTTTATTATGAGCCGCTACCTGTGGGGTGTCAATACGTTTTGCGACACCCACATATAGAGTGCTATGCCAGCGGCCACTCCTACATTAAGTGACCTGGTTGAGCCAAATTGTTCGATGGATATAAGCGAACGGGCGCGGGCAAGAAGCTCGGCGGAGATTCCCCGCGCCTCTGAGCCAAACAGAAGCACGGCATTGATAGGAAGTATACTTTCGGCAAGAGGTAGTGCGCCTTCACCTGTATCTAGCGCAATAAGCACTTTGTTGCGGTCAGAAATGTCCGTAATAAAGTCTTCGATTGTATAGTGATAGACGACATTTATATAATGATCGGTCATCATCGCGCCGCGCTTGTTCCATTGTCGGCGGCCAATGACATGTACTTTTCTGACTGCGAACGCATTTGCGGTCCGAACGATTGTTCCCATATTAAAATCACGGTCAAGATTTTCAACCGCAATTTCAAGTTCGATTGAGTGCAGCGCCATATCTTCTTTTATAGCGGCGACCTTCCAGTAGCGGTATCTATCGGCCACGTTACGCCGATCTCCGCTTTCTAGCAGCTCAATATCTAACCATTCGTCTACCGGCCAAGGTTTTTTATGTGGGCCTATTCCTGCTGCGGTACTTTCGATCATATATACACATTGTAACTTATGAAGTTTTATTGGATCAGAAAAGGAAAAACACCAGGCCAACCTGGTGTTCATCTTGGTGCGCGAAAGAGGACTTGAACCTCCACGTTCGTAAGAACACTAGCACCTGAAGCTAGCGCGTCTACCAATTCCGCCACTCGCGCACACACTACTGGCGCTCAGGTTACGTATCTGAGCTACGCCAGTGTAGTATAACAACACTTCAGGTTGATGTTAAGACAAAAAGTCGCTGTCGTCGAAAGAGGATCGTAAGTTCGAGACTAGGCTTCGCACGTCGGTGACCTGCTTAACTCCGGGGTTCAGGGTCTTAAATGGGTCAAAAATATCCCTTAGGCCACCATAAAGCGCGCGTTCGTCGTCATCCATAACTCCCCAAGCAGCGTTAGCCTTGATTCTTCCCTCGGCACCATCACTAACAAACGCCCCGCCATAGCGGTGGACTAGCGCAGCGTACTCGTTCATTAAGCGAAAGATCTTTTGCTTATCACTTACGACATCAAGTTTTAGGTGGGGGTACAGCGAGTAGCACCCCGTTAAGATATTGAGACTATAAGGAAGCTGTAAGTGCTGTTTGATGCCTAGCTCGGTGAGCTGGCCCTCAAATTCTTCACGTCGATCGGCCGGTACAAATGCTCCGTCGATGAGAGGTAGCGTAATCGTCGCTTCCTCTGCTAAGCGGTTGTGTGAGATGGCTGCTTCTAGCAACTGGGTAAACTCGTCCGGGTCACGGTCTGACGAGTCGACGAATCCGACGCCGGCTTTTTTCAGTAACTTGTGCAGCTTTTTGCGTTTGTGTGTTTGTGTACGTTCGCTGAAGTCATTAAATTCGCCGTAAATCATTGCCCCCTGAGGCTCAGCATCGCCAATAAGGGCTAGCTGTTTGCCATGGGCTGCCAGCGACGCAATGACATGATGGTCAATTAAAAGTAACTTACTGGGCCGAAGAGCGGCGACTGTGTCGGCTACGTCGCGTGATTGTTGGGTTGTCGATGGTGTTATCACGAATCGGCTGACCTCTTGGCTAAGGAAATCGGCTCTTAAAACGGCCTCAGAAATAATGCCTAACGTGCCCTGGCTTCCTACAAACAGCGGAGTTAAGTCCATCGAACCGTCTTTGAGGCGGACAGAGGCAATGCCTTTGTAGCCGGCGCTATCGACAACTGGATCAGCCAACAATCGAGCAATGAGCTCCTCGTTATCATCTAATAGGCCCGACAGCTTGCGGTAAATCTCACCTTCGAATGTCTGCATGCCGAGTCGTTTGCTTACTTCTTTACGATCAATTCGGCCTGTTTCGACACTGTCGCCATTTGCAAGAATTACCTCGAGCTTTGTAATAGAGTTCGCAAGATAGCCGCTCGGGCCCGCGACGTTACTCGCTATCGCACCGCCCAGAGAAGTGTTGCCAGGTTCGTCGGGCACGCCGGTTACGGTCAGCCCTTGCCAGCGCAGCGCTTCTTGAATTGCTGCCAGTGAGATGCCGGGCTGAGCATGCGCCAAGCGATCCTTGCCCGCAACCATCAACAGCTTATTTAGCGATACGGTGGTGTCGATAACAATGCCCTTCCCAATAGCCCCTCCGGTAGTGTCGCCGCCGTAGCCTCGGGCGGTAATGCCGATAGGATGCCCTTTTTCGGCCAACTGCCAGGCAAAGCGCGCAACCTTACGAATATCGTTAGTCGTCCGCGGGAAAACAACCAACTCTGGTGTTATGGTGAGCACGCTTTTGTCACGGCTCATAGCCTTACGCACAATTTTAGACGCAGCGGCTTCGCCCATTATATGTTCATTCAAGTAGCTAGCAATTTTGTTCATGAACCGAACTTTCTCCTCTTTTCTCTATGATAGCACAAGCAATACGGCGACGCTGGAGCTTTATGTTTGTACACTAATTTGGTATAATGTTGACCATACGCGCGAGTGGTGGAATTGGTAGACACGCTAGCCTTAGGAGCTAGTGCCGCAAGGCGTGAAGGTTCAAGTCCTTTCTCGCGTACCATATGAAGAAGCAGATCGGCTGGTCTGCTTTTTCATTTGGCAATCAAAAGAACGCCGTTAGGCGCTCTTTTTTCGGTAGAAAATAAGGTATGCGTTACCATAACTACGATTGTCCACCACAACAACCTCCGCTCCAGTTGGCACCTCATCTGTACCTGGGTATGATAGTACCATAAGCCCGTTAGGTTTTAATAGCCCAAACAATAACGCAACTGTGGAAAACTGCGGATTATAGTAGGGAGGGTCGGCAAATATGATGTCGTACTGTTTGTCTAAGGTTTTACAGGCAGCTGAGACTCTTGCTCTGATAAGATGTGCGCGGTCGCCGGCTCGAAGTCGCTCTATGTTCTTTGCAATGATCTTCTGAGCGACACGGTCTCTCTCAATTAAGGTGGCGCTGGCAGCACCCCGACTTATTGATTCAAGTCCAAGCGCGCCGCTTCCCGCGAACGCATCAAGCACATCTGCACCAGGTAGTTCAGACTGAATTTTGTTAAACAATGCATTTCTGACCCGCTCGCTCATAGGGTGTGTCCGTGACGTGCCCGACCCCTCGATGATACGCCCACCAAATTCTCCAGCAATAATCCGAACGTTCACGTTGTCGGCCCTTTTGCACCGGCGTACCATGCCAGTGTAATGGCTTTAATTATCCTAGGAATAAGTTCTTTTTGCACCAATCGTGCGGTGGTAGCGTTCCAGCCGTGACGCCTAAATTCGTCGTACATAGAATAGCTGTCGACTTCCAATAGTAGTGCCTGGAAATACGACCGATAACCCTCACGCTCAAGTTTATCGATATCCGCAGTAGTAATGGTGATCTGGTATCGTCTTGCGAGTAAGGTGGTTGCGACCCCAAACTCAAATAGTGTGTGGGCCGAAAATATGCCGCTCGCACCCCAGTACTCCCAGTTTTTTGAAAAACTATCTCGGCGGCTGACGCCTTTTATGAGATTCTTTTCTTTTATCGTCTTTCGTTGGTGGTGAGGCATGCCAAATAACTCTTCAATCTTCTCAGCCAAAGGAAAGTGGTGAGCCGGCGTGAGACCATCGACGACTGCATGGGCCAGCCAAGACGCTTCAAAGGCAGCCCGGTGGTCATCTTTTTTTCTAATGGCAAACGAAAGGTTGGCAATATGATCATCGATCATTACCAGCAAAGAGTCGTCTTTCATATTTTTAGGATCTATGTAGTGCCAAGGTTCATCCACAGATGGGCTTTTCCGCTTAACGGCATCGGGCCCGTTGTTACCTTCAAACTGAAGGATCGTGGTAATTGAAGGAAACGGGACGCCCTGAACAAGCGGGGTCAGCATTCGACGAGCAATACGATCCAGGCGCTGGTGAGCGCCTAGCGTGTTGCCTGAATATTTTCCAATAGTTGTTCCTGAATACATAGGTGTTTGTTAATTGAGTGTTGTCAGTCGTTGATACTGCTCAACTTGCTTAGATAACTCTTTATAGTGTAACAAATCTTCGCCAGATTGGATAAAGAACTCGGCAGACTTAGAGGCCCGGCGGATTAATTTGGTATCGGCCAGGCTGGCTACTTGTAGGTTTAATTCTCCGTGCTGAGCCCGCCCATATATTTCTCCTGGGCCGCGCATCTCTAGGTCAATTTCCGCCAAATGAAAGCCGTCATTACTTTTTTCAACTTCTTTAAGTCGCTTGCTCGGTGCTTTAGACGAGCTCACCATTAAGTAGCAATAGCTCTGGAAAATACTTCGCCCGACTCTTCCGCGGAGCTGGTGGAGCTGGGCAAGGCCGAATCGATCAGCGTCCTCAATCACAATCACCGTCGCATTGGGCACATCAACACCCACTTCCACGACAGTGGTACTTACCAAGATATCGATTTCACCTGATGCAAATGATTTCATGACCGCATCTTTTTCGGTAGATTTTAGTTTGCCGTGAAGAAGGCCAATTCGTCGGTGTACAAATTCAGCCACCCGTAATCGCTTATATTCAGCCTGAACACTCTTTAGCTCATTATCAGGATTATCATCGATGAGGTTGCAGATCACATACGCCTGACGCCCTTCGGCGAGCTGCTGGTCTATTAAAGTGTATAGTTGAGGCCGACTGTTGGGCGACCATACGTGGGTAATGATGTCTTTTCGGTCTTTAGGGCGTTCATTAAGGATCGAGATAGACAGCTCGCCGTACACTGTAAGGGCTAAGCTGCGTGGAATTGGCGTAGCGGTCATTGCCAGCAAATGCGGCAGTTTTTCGGCCTTGGCCAGGAGTGCTTGCCGTTGCTTCACACCAAACCGATGCTGCTCATCGATAACAACGAACCCCAAACGAGCAAAATGAACAGTTGTTTGAATAAGAGCATGGGTCCCAACTACTACATCAACGTTGCCTTTGGCTATCGCTTCGTATAGCGCTATTCTCGCCGCGCCCTTGACGCTACCGGTCAGCAAGCTCACCTTGACACCAAACGGTGCCAATAGTCGATGAAGCGTTTCAGCGTGCTGAGATGCAAGTATTTCGGTTGGTGCCATAACTGCTGTCTGAAAGCCCTCATGCGCGGCTTGCCTGGCTGCCAATCCGGCAACAACCGTCTTACCTGAACCAACATCGCCCTGTAAAAGGCGATTCATAGGTGATTCCTTTTCAAAGTCTTGCAGAATTTCCCAGGCAGAAATTCTTTGAGCATTTGTCAGCTGAAATGGTAATTCGCTCACGAACTGCTTCACAACCGCAGCATCGAACGGGATTAACCAGCCTTTGAGCTGGGCTATTTCTTGTTTGTTAAGCTGACTGGCGAGCAGCAGGCTAAATAGTTCTTCAAAGCCAAGCCGCTCCTTAGCCTCGGCGAGCGATTTGGCTGATTCCGGAAAGTGCATCATCTGCAGAGCCTGCCCGCGGGGCATCAAGGCTTCACGATCGATAATACTCTGTGGCAGCGTTTCGCTAAGTCGCCCGATGAGCGGTTGGACCTGAGTCAGAAGCTTTCTAAGTAGTGCCACCTTTAATCCCTGCACCATGCGGTACACCGGCAGAAGCTGCTGATCAGTCGTCGGTACGTCGTCTGATTTTTCGGCACTCGGATTGGTCATCTGATAACGGTTGTACGTAAACTCAAACGTTCCAGTGAATAAAAATTCTTCACCCGTCTTCAGCTGCTTCTCGCGGTAGGGTTGATTGAACCAGACTGCCTGAATTTTACCGGATTCATCGTACAGCGTCGCGGTAGTAATTCGCATACCCCGTCGAACAGGCCTGGTAGCTACCTTTTCACAGCGAGCCTTGATAGTTATATTGCCTGGCTGGATATCGATGATGTGCTGCACATTTGAAAAGTCCTCATATGTGCGCGGTAAAAACGTTATAAGATCGTAGATGGTCGAGATACCGCCGGCTCGAAGCTGATCAGCAGTCTTTTCGCCAATTCCTTTTACTAGCTCAATCGAGGCTCCAGGATTCACAGGGGCCTAATGGACAAGAATAAAGCTATTCTTGCCTTTCTTTATGAGTGCGCGGTCAGAAATAACACGGTCCTCGACGACCTTATCTCCATTGACCGAAACTGCTCCACCTTCAATCAAGCGACGCGCTTCGCCGTTACTTTGAGCGTATCCGGCAGATACAAGTGCGTCAACAACCGTCACCCCAAGGGTGTGCGTTGGTATTTCTGCCGCCAACACGGCTAAGTCTTCGTCCAACAAAGTATCAAATTGGGCGTCGCCAAAGAGCGCAGACGTGACACGTTCGACGCTACTGGTCCGCTCTTCACCATGAACAATGGCTGTGACTGCCAGCGCCAGACGCTTTTGGGCTTCGCGACTACGTGGTTCGTCCCTGACCAATCGCTCGATATCTTCAATTTCTTCACGCGAAAGAAGTGTGTAAACCTTAGCATAGTCAACCACACCTCCGTCGTCGGCATTTAGCCAAAACTGGTAGAAGGCATAGACGCTGGTCTTCTTTTCATTCAACCAAATTGCACCGTCCTCACTTTTTCCGAACTTTCTACCAGTTGCCTTATTCATCACCAAAGGAGTTGAGTAAACATGTGCCTGGCCACCTTCGATCCGGCGAATCAGATCGACTCCGGCGATAGAGTTGCCCCACTGGTCGGCACCGCACACCTGGAGTGTTGCGCCATGCTCGCGGTACAAATGAAGAAAATCATAGCCCTGTATAAGCGAATAGCTAAACTCAGCGTAACTAATGCCCGAACCGTCTTCACCAAGACGCGACTGCACGAATTCACGGCTAAGCATGGCGCTCAGTGGCACGTTCTTACCAATCAGGCGCAGAAAATCAAGATAGTTAATGTCTTTGAACCAGTCGTAGTTATCAACTGTTGTAAAATCTTGGCCAGAGAACACCGTTTTGTACTCTTCGGCAATGGCAGCCTTGTTGCGGGCAATATCATCGAGGCTCAGAAGATTCCGCTCGTCTTTTTTACCGTCTGGGTCGCCGCCAATCATGCTGGTCGCCCCGCCAACCAAAAGGATCGCTTTGTGGCCTGCATCAATAAAGTGTCGAACCATCATGGCGGCAGCAAGGTTCCCGATCGTCATGGAGTCAGAACTAGGGTCAACGCCAAAATAAAATGTCAGTGGCCCTTGGTCAAGTTCGGTTATGTCATTTAACGTCGTTTGATTGACGAACCCGCGCCACTTAAGTTCTTCAGAAAGTGCCATTACGTTCTCCTTATCTGTTTTATCCTTGGTAGTATAGCAAACATTAGGACTTTACGCACCGTAAATAATGCTATAATACTTACTGAAACAGCTTATGAAAACGAGGAACAGTGGCTAAGAAACCAACATCACGCAAGTTAAGCGTTTATTCTAATCTGACAAAGCGCTTTAAAACAAAGAAAGACGTCGGCTCGCGCCGTCGGGCTGAGTATCTTTCGACTCTTCCTAAACATCCGCTGAAGCGATTCTTTCACCGTCTACACCCAAAACGTTTCTGGGCCTTCTGGTTTAGCAAACAGGGCATCTTAACGGCCCTCAAAATCTTAGGCGTCTTTATCCTACTTATGGCCCTTCTTATTGGTATTCTCTTTGCTTACTTCCGACAAGATCTCGATCAAATCCGACCAGGTGAAATCGACAAGCGTGTTCAGTCAACTGTCACTAAGTACTTTGACCGCAACGGAGAGTTATTGTGGGAAGACAAGGGCGATGGAAATTATAAATTGGTGGTTGAAAGCGGCGAACTTAGCGACAACCTGAAAAAGGCGACAGTAGCGATTGAAGACCGTGACTTCTTCTCGCATGGTGGCGTTAGTGTGTCTGGAACTCTTAGAGCTGCCATTAATAATGCAACCGGCGGCGATGTTCAGGGTGGGTCAACCCTGTCACAACAACTCGTCAAACAGGTATTTTTTGCCGATGAGGCAGCTGATCGAAGCTTTGGTGGTATTCCAAGAAAAATTAAAGAGCTCATCTTAGCGATCGAGATTGAGCGCATGTACAACAAAGATCAGATCCTAACTCTTTACTTGAATGAGTCGCCCTACGGCGGTCGCCGCAATGGTGCCGAATCTGCAGCTCAAACATATTTTGGAAAAGCCGCAAAAGAGTTAACTCTAGCCGAAGCATCGCTATTGGCTGCTATTCCACAGAATCCGTCAGTCTACGATCCCTATAACGTTGCTGGCCACGCCGGACTCATAAACCGCCAGCACGCCGTGCTCAATGCCATGCGCGAAGTTGGCTACATTACCAAGGAGCAAGAAGACGAAGCAAAACAAGTTGCAATTCTGGATACGATCAAGCCCGCCTCGAGTCAATATGAAGGCATCAAAGCACCTCACTTCGTGCAAATGGTACGGGCCCAGCTTGAAGAAGAGCTTGGCAAAGCTACCGTTGGTCGGGGCGGCCTGAGTGTCACCACCACCCTAGATGTGCGGATACAGGATAAGCTACAAGAGGCAGTTAACGATATGTTTGCATCCTTTGTTCCCAACTTTGCTGGCTTCACAAATGGCGCCGCGACCGTGGCTGACTCACAGACCGGCCAGATAGTTGCTCTCGTGGGAAGTCGTGACTTTGAGTTCGAAGGTTTTGGACAAGATAACGCCGCGACAGCTTACATTCAGCCGGGATCGTCTATTAAATCGCTCGTCTACGCCGACCTATTCGAACAAAAACCAGAGGGTCAACGCAACTACGGTAGCGGTACTATCCTCAAAGATGAGCCAATCGACGCCATTTACGGGGCGAAACTACAAAACGCCGATCGTTCATTTAAGGGCGATATTACTGTTCGCAGCAGTCTGGCGACTTCGCGTAATATCCCGGCCGTCAAAGCTATGTTCATTAATGATGTAGGCAAGGAAGGTGATACCAGTCCGACCCTGCAGAAAATTAGAGACCTTGGCGCCACCAGTTATTGTACCGTTGGCGACGACCGAACGGCTGGCCTGGCCCTGGCCATCGGCGGGTGCGGGCTAAGGCAAGTTGACTTAGTGAATGCCTATGGGTCACTGGCGAGAGGCGGCGTCTACAAACCGCAGTCATCGGTCCTAGAAGTTAAGAACAGCTCCGGCGAGACACTAAAGAAGTGGGCCGACGTTGAGGGCGAACGAATCGTTAGCGAACAGTCGGCCTTCATTGTCAGCGACATACTTACCGACGTGAATGCGAGCCTGGCGCTTGGCAACTACCCCGCCAAGAACATTCCAGGTGTTAAGACTGCCACTAAGACAGGTACCTCCGACAAGGGTGGCAACGCTAAAGACCTCTGGATGTTTAGCTACAGTCCTGCCCTCACCATGGGTGTGTGGCTCGGTAACCCTGACACAACAGTGCTCAGAAACGGCACCTCGTCACTTGGTAGCCCAATTATTGCCAAGGTGATGGAATTTGCCCACAAAGAAGTCTATGCCAAAGACGGTAGATGGAAGAGTGGCGATTGGTTTACGCAGCCAGCCGGGATCCAACGAGTTGGCAACGATCTATTCCCTGCTTGGTGGAGCCGAACGCAAGGACAATCGAACGACAAGCTGACTTTCGACCGTCTATCCAAAAAGAAAGCAACCGACTGTACGCCAGCCGGTGCAAGAATTGAGCTTGATGTCGTCAAGTCAATTGATCCAGTAACGAAACGGCCAGCCTTCAGCGGAGTACCAGCGGGCTACGATGCGACCGAAGATGATGACGTCCACAGTTGTAATGATGTGAAACCCTCGCTGGGTGCCAACGCTACCATTACCGAAGGGTCGGGCGGCAACAGCTGGATTATATCTATCACGGCAACGCCCGGTACCTTTGCAATACTAGCCGGCGGGATCACTATCGCAGTCAATGGAAATGCGCTAGCCGTTACGAAGGCCGGCAATGTATACACCGCAACATTTGTCGGCCCAGCCACACCAGCCGGGAAAATCGTCGCGACGGTGACCGATGGTGGATTGTATGCTACTTCTAAAAACTATTAAATAATTACTGATTAGCAAGTTCGACCAGACGGTCCTCGTTAGTCTTAGGCCCCCGGCGGCGCTGCGCACGCTGTGGCTGCGCCTGCTTCTGCGGCTTATCGGTTGGCTGACGGGGCGATCTCTTAGCAGGCTTTTGGGCCAACTGCTTCTTCTCGACTCCAACAAGACGAGCAAACATCATCTTGCCTGCAGCGGTTTGTAGGCTTCGGATGAATTCAACTTCAGCCGTCTTACCAATAAGTGCGCTAGCGTGCTCAACCACGACCATAGTGCCATCCGAGAGATGTCCGACTGCCTGGTGTGAATCATTACCTCTTTGATTAAGCTCGAGCATGAGTCGCTCTCCGGGCAAATATGCCATTCGCAGCGTCTTCGCTAGATCGTTGACGTTAAGAACCGGAATTCCCTCAACTTGAGCAACCTTGTTTAGATTAAAATCGATGGTACAAATTGCACCGTTGTACTCTTTAGCAAGCTTGAGAAGCCGATTATCGACACCTTCTTCGGCAGTTGTACTGTCGGAATAAATCTCTACACGGACTTGCGCCAATGACTGCAGTTCACTAACGACGTCAAGGCCGTGACGGGCTCGGCTACGTTTTTCAGTGTCTCCGTTGTCAGCTAGAAACTGAAGCTCTCCAACGACACTACGCGGAATAAACAGAGTACTGGTGATAAAACCAGACGCCGCAATGCTTACGATCCGGCCATCAATGAGCACCGATGTATCGACGAACACCGGCATGTGTTGCTTTTTAGAATGTTTCTGTTTCTTGTGAGCGTTATACACAAGGTAGGTTGTTTCTGCCGCGATCACCAATAGCGTCGCGATAATAAGTGTTTCCATGTAATTTCCTTACTTTTGTAGGTAGTCGACGAGCGCTGAACGCACATCGCTGACTCCCGTAATAAATGAATGTTTTTTATTAAATGAAGGGCCGACGGCACGGGTGAAGCCTAACTTTTTGGCCTCAGCTATACGTTTTTCAACCCCAATCACCGATCGGACCTCGCCGCCAAGCCCGACTTCACCGAATACGACGGTCTGGTCGTCGATGCGCCTGCCGGCTGCGGCACTGGCAATTGCCATGCAAATCGCTAAGTCAGCTGCTTGATCGCTGAGCTTCAGGCCGCCGACAACATTGATGTAGATGTCTTTATCAGATAAATTCAATTTTGTACGTCGTTCAATCACTGCGATGAGAAGATTGAGCCGATTTAAGTCAAATCCGCTGGCCGTACGCTTAGGATACCCGAAAGACGTCGGATGGACAAGTGCTTGAATCTCAACCAGAAGCGGCCTGGTGCCCTCTAGCGTGGCGAGAACGACTGAACCGTCAGCTGGGTTACGCTCGGCCAGAAGTGCCGCAGACGGGTTCTGAACGGCCCGTAGGCCGGTCTCGTCCATCTCGAACAAGGCTGCTTCATTGGTAGAGCCAAATCGGTTCTTCATAGCGCGCACTATTTTAAAGCCTCCGTAGCGATCCCCTTCAAACTGTAAAACGACATCAACCAGGTGCTCTAGCACTTTTGGACCGGCGATACTGCCCTCTTTGGTGACGTGACCAACTAGCACCACCGCAGTACCGGATTCTTTGGCGGCGCGTATCAGCACATTGCTACTATTGGTGATCTGGCTAACCGTTCCCGGAGCGCTACTAATTTCATCGAGAGCCAATGTTTGGATCGAATCTACCACCACTACCGAATACTGCCCGCCCCTAATCGAAGCGGCTATATCGTTGGCGCGCGTACTGGCAGCAAAATCAAGTTGCTCTGAAGCTTCAGCCCCTAACCGGCGGGCTCGAATACTGACCTGGCTAGCCGACTCCTCACCGCTGACGTACAAGACGTGGCTTTTCTTCGCGATATGTGCGGCAACTTGCAGCAGCAACGTGCTTTTACCTATACCAGGCTGGCCAGCGAGCAAGACAACCGCACCTTTCAGAATGCCTCCTCCTAAGACTGCGTCTAGTTCAGCCTCACCCGTCGGTATGCGCGAGGAACCGTCCTCTGGCGTCACATTTCGAATTGACTGTACCGCGAGAGGTTTACCGCTAGAGGCAGCCTTGGCAACCGAAGAGGTGCCACCATCGATGGCCTGCTCAAGTAGCGTGTTCCACTCACCGCAGTTTTCACAGCGTCCTGCCCATTTACTTGAAGTTGCGCCGCACTGTTGGCAGATGAACTTAGTTTTTGGTTTCGCCATACTATAAACTCGGGGCCTGCTGAAGATCAGCAATACTATCTATACTGCGATTAAGCGATTCTAGCCTCAAAGCAACCGCTTCATACTGCGCAAGGAGTGTGTTGTATCGGTCGATGTTGGCGCTTATTTGCGAACCAAATACTTCGAGATTGGTGGTCTGATTGACCAGTGAAGCCCGTTCGTTATTAAACTGACCGATTGTCGTAAAATTGCCACTGTCTGCTCGCCTGTTGAAGTTTGCGATTGCGCCGTCAAGACTATTGACGCGATCATTGTAGACAGACCGATCACTTTCTATGTTTGCACCAAGAGTCGTAATTTCATCGTATAAGCCATTAATTTGATCGACAATACTATTAAACACTGAGCTATATTGTTCGTTTAACAGCACGATTAACTGACGGTCTTGGAAGAAGGCGGCATAGTGATCTTCCAGTTCTGGCGAAAGAGTAGCGAATTCAGTTGGTAGAATCGAGTGGAGCTCATTGAAAAAATCGCCGGGTTGAGTTCGCTCATAGTAGGCCATCCGGGACGCAAGTTCATCATTAGTGTTCTGCTCATACGCCGTACGCAGCAGGGCCGACAGGCGGGCCTGTTCTGGTTCGCTCATTCGCTCCCATACGGCGTGTAACATTTCGTGCGCTGCCGTAACCTCTTTTATACCATCAAGCTCACTATTTTTTATATCAAATATAAACATCTTTCCCATCGTGAAGCACCCAAGAATTGGGCTTTCGGGCTCTTGTCTGGGGCAATCAACATTAAATGAATCGGCACCGGCAACGACCGGCTGCGTGACGTAAAAGTAAAATCTCCCCTCGTCGGTGAGCTTGATGCGCTGCTCGATAGACTCAACCGCCGCTGAGGGTTGGAAAGACCACACGGTAACCTGATCGGCAACAAATTGACGGTTCAAAAATAACCAGCCAGCTCCAAGAATAATCGTTAGACTTATTGCGATTGATACGACCGCGCCGATTATTCTACCCCTATGCTTCTTCTGCAACACGCAGCACTACCTTTCCTTTTTCGACTTTAGCCAACAAGACGGTGCCCTTATCGTACTGATCGGACAGTATTCCGTCGGCCAACTGATGCTCGAGTTGTTCTTGCATAGCACGCCGTAGTGGTCTTGCGCCGTACTTTTCATCGTGGCCTTCGGCGATAATCAGTCGCTTGGCAGAAGCTTCAACAACTAACCGTACACCCTTACGAACGAGTCGCTCTTGCAGTTCGGCCAAAAGAGTGTCGAAAATCTTGGCAACTTCTTTTTTCGTGAGTGCCTTGAACGTGATTAAGGCGTCGAATCGGTTAATCAGCTCTGGTCGCATAATCTTTGCCAGCGCCTCCTGGGCAGCCTGGGAATTTTCAGCATGAACCGTCTCTAGGCGCTTTGAGTCGTTAACAGACCGGGCCGTAAAACCTAGCTTAGACTCTTTCATCATGGCTTCGGCACCAACGTTGCTTGTCATGATAATGATCGCGTTGGAAAAATCGACAGCTCGGCCTTTGGCATCGGTAAGTGTTCCATCTTCTAATAATTGCAGAAGAAGATTAAATATCTCTGAATTAGCCTTCTCTATTTCATCGAACAGGACGACACTGTAGGGCTGGCGTCGAATCTTATCGGTCAACTGGCCACCGTCTTCGTAGCCTACATAGCCCGCCGGGGCCCCCAACAGGCGACTCGTAGAGTGACGTTCTCGGAATTCACTCATGTCAATTTTAATAAGCGCATCTTCGCTGCCAAATACTTCACGGGCAAGAACCCTGGCGAGCTCCGTCTTGCCGACTCCGGTCGGACCCATAAATACGAATGACCCAATTGGCCGCTTACTGCTAGCAACTCCGCTGCGGCTGCGCCGAATCGCACGGGCAACTTTTTCGACAGCTTCTTCTTGACCAATGACGTATTTAGACAGGTGCTTTTCAAGGTTGCGAAGAAGCTTCGCCTCAGACTTTTGGACACGGCTGACAGGAATACCGGTCATAAGTGATATAGCGTGGGCGATGTCTTGGTCGGTCAATGTCACCGGGGCCTTCTGTTCGGCCAACTCGCGGGTTTCGGTTAACTTTTGGTTTAGCTGGCTAATGCGCGTCTTGTACAGGGCGGCCCGTTCGTAGTCTTCGGCCACCACCGCGTCTTCCATTTTTTCGTTTAGATCTTTCAGCTGCTTCACATAATCACGGACTTTGCTAGGTTTATGACCAGATTTGACTCTTATGCGGGCGGCGGCTTCGTCGATAACATCGATGGCTTTGTCCGGCATGAAGCGCTCAGAGATGTAGCGGTCGGCCATATACACGGCATCCTCGATGACACTATCGTCAATGCTGACGCCGTGGTGTTTTTCGTAATAGGGCTTTAAGCCTTTGAGAATTGCGATGGTGTCTTTGAGTTTCGGCTCTGGGACGACCACCGATTGAAGTCGTCGCTCGAGCGCCGTGTCTTTTTCGATATGTTTACGGTACTCATCAAGGGTCGTTGCGCCGATCATTCGAATCTCACCACGGGCTAGCGCTGGTTTCAAAATGTTTGCCGCGTCAAGCGCACCCTCTGCGGCGCCGGCGCCGACTAACAAGTGAAGTTCATCAATAAATATAATGATATTTTTTTGTTCTTGCAGCTCTGCAATCACTTTTTTAAGCCGCTCCTCGAACTCACCACGGTATTTTGTCCCAGCGATCATTCCGGCCAAATCAAGTTGAATAAGCCGCTTGTCGAGCAGGTGCTCTGGAACGTCTTCGCTAACGATTCTTTGGGCAAGCCCCTCGACAATAGCGGTTTTGCCTACTCCAGGTTCGCCGATTAGTACCGGGTTGTTCTTAGTGCGTCGACTCAGGATGGTCACCAAGCGATCTTCTTGCTCGGCTCGTCCAATAACGGGGTCAAGTTTACCTTCACGGGCACGGGCGGTCAGGTCGGTACCAAAAGTTCCCAATGCACCCTTGTTGCGACTCGGCGGGCGTCGCTCGGTGATAGTGTCGCCATCTGGTCTAGAAAAAGAGTCACTTTGGCGGTCAAGATACTCTTCGAGCTCCGCGATAATATCGGTGATGTTGACGTCCATATCTTTGAGAAGGACTGTCGCTCGGGCATTTTTCTGGGTTAAGATGCTATACAAAATGTGCTCGGTACCAAGATGTTCTTGGTTAAACTCTTGGGCGATATCCCAGCTCATTTTCAGCGTTAACTTAGCGGTTTCACTGAGACTTTTGGTAGTGATGCCACCAACCATAGCTGAAACCGGTACCATATTCAGAGCAGCCTGAGCCCGGTCGAGCGTAACACCGGCATCGGCAAGTATCTTTGCGCCAACCGAAGCGCCCTGGGCCATAACGCCGAGCAGCAGGTGCTCGGTACCTATATAGGGGCTCCCATATCCTTGGGCTATCAATGTGGCGTGATGCAAGCTAGTCCGAGCGTTCTCGGTAAGATGTGCGATGAATTCAGTAAAATCATCTGACATACTTTTATTATCTCCCCTCCGCTATAAGAAGCGCAAGTATATTATCGTCACGTTCTATAAAAAGTATATCAAAAAATTAGCACTCGGGTCAAGCGAGTGCTAACTAGTTGTTCAGGAAATATTATTTGTCAGTAGATTCTTCGACCGCATCAAGCAAACTGTCCTCAATGTTCTTGCGGGGGCCTTTGTCGGCAGCTGGCTTTGCGGGCGTAGCTTGCTCAATGTCTAGCTCGTATCCAGTTAGGCGGCTGGCAAGACGAACGTTCTGGCCACCGCGACCAATCGCAATCGATTGTTGGTCTTCGTTAACAAACACAGTCGCCCGCTTGTCGGCTTCTTTGATCTCAACACGTGAGATCTCGGCCGGGCTAAGGGCGTTCTTAATGAACTGCTCAATGTTTGCATCGTACGTTACGATGTCAATCTTTTCTTGGTCACCAACTTCGTTCATGACAGCCTGGACCCGGGTTCCATGACCACCCACAAAAGTACCGACCGGATCGACACCGGGAACAGTGCTAGCAACCGCTAGCTTCGTACGCCGACCAGCTTCACGGGCGATAATTTTAATTTCGACCGCACCGGTTTCTAGTTCAGGAACTTCCTGGCGGAACAGGTAGTCAATAAAAGCTTCGCTACCACGACTAAGAATAAGTTGTGGACCGCGGTTGTCCCGCTCGATATCCTTAATTAATACCTTTATACGACTGCCGACGTTGTAGTACTCGCCTTGAATTTGCTCGCTTTGCGGAATAATTCCGTTGGCTTTGCCCACTTCAACCCGGACAACGCGCGGCTCAACCCGTGAGACGACACCATTCACAACTGTGCCAATTTTATCTTCAAACTCT
>Ga0136588_1000149_pt1 | contig 26730 bp, 44 predicted proteins | sample AntRauMFilla1564_FD_104782 | JGI IMG/M metagenome (GOLD analysis project Ga0136588, IMG submission 104782) | Saline lake microbial communities from Rauer Islands, Antarctica - Metagenome Filla 1 #564 | ecosystem: Environmental > Aquatic > Non-marine Saline and Alkaline > Saline | place... | reverse complement strand
GGAGCTTCAAGTTGTACGGCATCTAGGGTTGTTACAAGTGGTGATTATACGATAGCGGGTGGAAGTGGTAACTACACATATTTGTGGCAGTCCATATCCCCAACAACGTTTAACCTTAGTAGCAGTACGAGTGCAACACCAACGATGCTAAGAACTGCCAATGTGGGATCAACATATAGTGGAACCGGAAGATTGACGGTAACTGATACAATAACCATGGAAACCGTTTCTAGGCTATTTTCGTTCAACACCACTCATAATTTTATTGGTGTTACTAATACACCTACACCAACGCCAACACCTACACCAACACCAAGTAGAAGTGTGACACCTACGCCTACGCCAACACCTACCCCAAGTAATAGTGGTGCAGAGACACTAACGGCAACGGTTTCTGGTTCTTGTGGTTCGGTTATAACAACCTTTAATGATTCACTCTGTATGGGTGGAGTCTTTAACGGAATTTCTGATGCTGTAACGGTCGTACCATCCTCAATCGTTGTGCCATCTGGTGGTGTTGGACCATATACCTACTCAGTGAACCCTGCTTCTGTAGTCACAAATACTACAGGTAATGGACTTCTACAAGGGGTTAATGCCAACAGTCCACTTCCCGGCCAAATAACAGTCCAGTATGGAAACGGGCCAACACAAAGTAGCCAGTTAACGTATAACATAGATGTTACATGTACAATTGTGGTAACTGATTCTATCGGTAATACCTTTAACCGCACAGGAGTCTTGTGTACAATTGTTATTGATAGAAGTTGCAATGACCCTGAATAAGATGGTATAATGTCAGTATGAGAGAAATAAAAAATCTTAAAACCTCTAAGACTGAAGACCAAATAAGAGATGAAATTTTGGCACTACGTGCCAAGAAAGTGAGCCAGTTGGCATATACCGACTGGACACAACTAAAGGATGTCACATTAGAAAATGCTAATGATTTTGGGGCATGGAGGTCTGAACTCCGACGATACAAAATACGTCACAACGAAGACTCCAAAAAATTGGATGAAATAATTTCCAGAAAGCCAGTAGCAATACTATCAAACACTGCATCAACTGTAGTGGGTACGGATACCCCGCTCCCCAATTATGTGGGTCCACCAACTGACTTACCAGAACCAACATCGCATGGAACTCCTGTAATCACACGCACAAATGAAGAGTGGCGCAATTTTCCGGATAGAGCACCATTGACATCTATGAAAAATGCCATGGATAAACTTACTGAAATTTTGACAGCGGATAAAAGCATTGAATTAGAAAACGCAGATGTTGGTAGTTATAATTTGTTTAGGTTGATACAAGAAGAATTGATTGACTATGAAAACATGGCATCAGACAATCCTCCCAAGTTCCTCAAACGGTATATGGATGTATTGGGATATTCCCACACTGATCCCGAAAACCTTATACAATTAGATATAATATGTAAAAATTATTTCACCAACATCAACGAAATATTTTTTCGGTTTGAAGAAAAGATTCGAAGAGTTTACAATATGTCCAACGATGAACTAACAAAGGAGTTGGGCGAACGTGGATATAGATATAGACCTTCAGACTAGTGTAGACACACAAGAGCTTTTCCCACGTGCTATACGTGCCTCTATGAATGAAAGGGGTGAACTTAAAACACATTTAGTGGGAAATTATTTTCAACACATTCCAGTAGATAAGGAAACGGGCCTTGCGGCAATAACATATAAAAAAGCTCTGGAATATGGGTTTTTTAAAATTGACCTCATTCATCTAAAACTTTTAGACCGTTTTGAATCTAAGGATCAGTTGGAGAAATATATGTTTAGAGAACCCAAGTGGGAAATGTTCACTGATTCCACTGTTGTTTCCAAACTGTTTCATTTATATAAGTCATATGATTTGTTGGCAAAAGTTAAGCCTTGTTCAGTTTTGGAAGTTGCAGATTGTCTAGCCTTAATTCGTCCGGGCAAAGTACGTTTGATAAATAGTTACATCAAAGACAAAAAGGCGATCAGACAGGAGCTATACAGGAAAGAACAGGCCAGTGATTTGAGAAAATCTCACGCCATTCCCTACGCCTACTTAGTTATAGCTAATATTAATCTGATCGAAGACGGACTCTATGAAACTTTATAATATTTTTGAAGACCAAATATCATTGTCAGATAGACAAAAGTATGTATTGGCAAAGATAACAATGGCTGCAACACCACTATTGGCATATGAAGCCATTGTTGATTCGGAACCAGATGTAGAAGCCTCTAAGGTATTACACCAGCATGGATTTATTAATGTTTCTGTAACAGAAGGTAACGCGGCCTTAACCTCACGAGGAAAACAGGCCACTGTTGAATACGGTATTGCTGATGAATCCGGTCAGTTAACGGACGTTGGTACAAATTTAGTCAACAACTATGGTGACCGTAGTGAAGAATCGGGAGAATCGGGCGAATCAGGAGAGGTAGTCACCTAACGTTTTGAAGTCCGCAACAGAATCCTGAAAACTTTCAGTATTCTTATGAATCTTCCTTTTTCTTTTTCGAATTTTCCGAGGATTACTTACGTCAAAGCAAAAGACTGGGCCAATTACTCTTGAGACATAATCGATTGAGTAACTCTTCACGATTCTAGAAGCCTCTTGTTCGAACCCCTCTTTACAGAATTCAATAGAAACAGGGTATAGGTCTCTACTGGATGTATACCACTTCAACGCAATTGCAATTACTTCTTCTTCGGAAACTTTTTGTGGACCACACAAATCTAGACAAAAGGCTGTAATATGCCTCTTCCCTACATTATCTATGATTGACAAATTCTTCTCATCATTGTATTTTATAAGAGTAATGAACTCATACCCCTTATATGAAAGAGGGTAGTCTTCAACAACTAACGGGAATTCCGAATTACTTTTTAGTCTTTTGATTTCCATGTTATATTTTTATTATTGTCGGAATATGTCGGTATTTATACACCGTTCTGGAATAGTGAATAAATACAAAAGAATTAACAAAGGCACAATTATGTTCAAAATTTACCGATATGACGAAGATGAAGAATTGAATAACGATGACTTGACAGATTTCGATTTCGATGAAAGTGAGACGGATGATGAAAGTGAGACGGAAATATCTTCGGGTGGGGACGAGCTTAATAACGAAGAATCACTTGGAGAGGTTGATGGTGAAGAGGAGAAAGAGGAAGACCCAGATTTTGTAGGAACTATAAGAACCGTTGTGGGTGCGGCTCTAGTATATAAGCGAAAAGAAAAATCTAATACCTATGAAGAACTTTGGATTTATAACGCCGAAAACGAACTTAAAAAACTAGGTAAAATTAGAGACACCATATTGGCTGGAACGGATATTGACCCCCACACCGAAAGATCGGATGATGGAGAACAAACATGTGACACCACAACAATAGGCAATGTTCAATACTTACACATACGAGGATTACCAAACTAATGTACGCAGGATATCAACTAAGCGAATACTCAAAAAATAAACTACTGAAACTTTTTCCACCCAAATATTCTAGAATCTATGCTCATCACATTACAACAAGGTTCGGAACTAACAATAAAGATGACATCCCCCCATATACCGAGGATGTACAGGTTGTGGGCTATGCAGATTCATCGGATGGTATTGAAGCATTGATTGTAAGTATAAATGGGGATTCCAAAAAAGATGATGGAAATCTATTTCACATTACATGGAGTCTTGACCCCAATCATTATCAACCATTTGATAGTAACAAAGTGGTAAAGCAATTTGGTGTTACGCTACCAACCCCAACCCCTATTCAGGTAGAACCGAAATTGTTCACGGCCACAACCCCTTATACGGATACTGGTGTAAAAGAAACTTTCCTTGACTATCTCAAGAAGGTATAATATCGTAAACGGACTAGATAGTAATATAGTTCAATAATTGGAGAGTTGAATATGAACACCGAAGAGTTAGAAAAAATGTCCAACGACACACGATATGAAAAGTTGTTTAAGCATGAAGTAGCCCGTTTCGTAGAAATGCGAATGGAACTTAACAATGCTAAAACAAAAGTTAAAAAAGCTTATCTGGAGAAAAAAATAGCTAAACAGAAATCACATACACTTGACGTTGGTATGAAACTTGCCATGTTCAAAGAACTACAAGAATCGGCAACAGAATCACTAGAATCAACAGAAGAAACTACTGAATAATGATCATAACCTTTTCTGGTGCCATGGGTAATGGTAAGAATAAGATACTTTCTACGCTTGCCGAGCATGGACACAATGTTATTCCCATGAGGGGGTCTGATGGCTCTCTGGAGGGACAACTGAAGTTGGTAGAGCGATATGCTCGTCAAATGGAAGAACTAAAGGATGATGACGGTATACACATCTTTGAGTCTTCGTTTATAGATATCCTCATTTACACCACATTCCTATACGGAATATACTCAGACAGCGAAAGTGATGTTGATTTTGAAGAATTGTGTGTAAAGAACCAAGAAAAGTTAGTTGACTTAAACATTAGGTTAGATGGATTTTGGGGTAAACTTGAGGAATGTAACCATGGTTTACCAGTGATCGACATTTGGAACGTTGCGGCTGAATGGTATTTTGAAGTAGCACTATTGGATACTAAGGAGCATGTTCTCAGGGGTGTCCCAATTGAAGAGTTAATTGATGGTTTACAACAGGGTCCCAAGGCATTAGAATATCTCTCAAAGGAGACAATAAGAGTGGTAGAAGAATATGCATAAAAGTCCCAAATACCTCTCAGTCCACGTGGAAACCACTGGATTGAATTACGATATAGACGAACCAATCTGTCGCGGGCATGATATTGTCGTGGCTTCACTCGTGGTATGTGATTCCAACTTTAACCTATTGGACCAACTAACTGTTCATTTTAATCAGAACCAGAAGGAATATGGCCAAAAATATCATGGAATAACTCCAGCAATTCTTAAAGAGTGTGGAGTATCTAAAGAAGATGGATTACTCGACATATCTAATTTTATTTTAGCCCACTTTGACCCGGAGAAATGTATTGTTTGTTTGGGACAAAACGTACACTCGTTCACTCTACCGTTTTTAAAACAATTTTTGTATGACAATGGTGTGTACTTCAAGTTTTCTACAAACGCATTGGAAGTATTCTCACTAACATTACCAACGATTGGCCCGTATACGATAAAGGAACTGATTGCCGACTTTGGTGATGAAGATGAACTTGATATAGACGAAGAGGCGACTGATAAATACCTATCGTTGATGAAAGCTGTTACATTTGTAACTGTAATTAGGAAAATAAATAAATTATGGAAAAACTTGACCAAATAATAGCCGCGATTCGTACCTTATCGAGTAAGCAAAAACTTGCAGTCGATATGACTAAATCATATGAGCTAAGAATAAAGTCTCTGGAAGCTGGTACCAGAAGGTCTCAACAGTTAATACAAAACCAAGAGCGTATCATACGAAACCAAGAACGCACCATGCGTAGACTCATTGGTGATCTTAATAGCTTAGAGGGTGATTTAGCCAACCTCAAAAAACGCTCTGAAAAATAGTCGGTAGCACTAAATAACCTTATAATTGAGGTAGAAAAAAAATGCCACTTATCATAGGCTGGAAGACAGTCGGTTCAGCATTAGTTAAATTCCTAGCCGTCATATGGCCAATTCTATTAGTAATAGGTATTACACTTGGTGTAGCACACCAGTATTACTATAGCCCAAAATTAGACACCTTGAACTTAGAGTTGAAAATTTGTCAAAATGAAGTTGATGATGCCCGACAAATAATTAAGGAACAGAGTGAAGCTGTTACAAATTTATCAGAGACTTCAGTAGAAGTCACCCGCCAGTTCTTAAAAGATTTGAACACTGTTCTTTCCACGATGAGTGATGAGAACCGCAGAACTATACAGTCTATTTTAGACGCTGGTGTACCAGAAGGTTGTGAAGATTCTAGGCAATACTTGATCGATATGGTTGATCGCTTGCAATGGGATGGTGTAGAATGATACGTAAAACCATTAGTGTAGTTTTGTTAACTGTTGTTATGGCTGGCTGTAGTGTGCAAGAACCTAGAACTGTATATGTAGACAAGCCTGTACCCGTTTACACAGTCCCGGCACCTCCCCATATAGAGCGACCCGTCCTCCCAATACATTCCTCTAAGTATAGTGAAGTGAACTTTTTGACCAACCCTACAAACATTGGACAAATTGTGCAGGATTTTACTTTGTCCCTAAGACTGGTTCTCAATTATGCACAAGCGATGGAACAAATATTACAAACATATCAAGACCTTTCTGAAAGAAACTTTGCAGATCAACCGGGACTATTTTCTACTAGTAGTGGGGAAACCCCATTGTTTGCTAGTAGCCAAATAGAACTCCAATATAGAGCTTCAATAGCATTTTCCGATATTGTGGATAAATATGAAGAACAAAAGGAAGAAATTTTAAGCGATGAAACTGAATAAACTGTTGGAAGGTAAAGAGAAGAACGAGATAGAGTTCAAAGACGAGCATCCTGACGAGTTGTTGCCCGATATGGTTTACAGTAAGGTGCAGCGTAAAATACGTGACGGTGCCAAAGACTATGACGCTCAATGGAAGAGTGCCTTAGATTTGGTAGACTGGTCGCTCAATGAACTAAATATAATGAAACCTGTTGCATCTCAAGATAGGTGGTCACAGTACATGGATTTAATAAAAAAGGCCGTGGAAGAGTTGACCAGAGCTAGAGGTGGGAATGCAGATTGGACTTTAGGAGTTAAATAATTATGAATAATATTACAGAACAAATGTTGAGAATGGCGAGACTCTCGGACAATCCGGTTGATGTTAAAAAACTTAAACCTGCCGAGTGTGAACCACTTGAACTAACAGAACAAGAATGGAAAGACTTTCCTATGGATCATAAAATTGTCCTAGAAGATGTTAAGTATGTTGTAGACTTTCAGAACACTTTTGTTCTTAAGCCTGTAACAATTAAAACTGATGATAAGGGCAAGGCCAAGCTTAATACGACTGGCGACTATGACAAAGATGGTGGTGATGCCGAAAAAGCCAACAAAAAAATGTTGGATAACGACAAAGATGGTGGAACTGAGTTAGTCAAGGAAGATAAGAAAGAGTCCACGAAGGACGACAAAGATGATGATTCTGACGACGACAAAGACAAGTCCGACGATAAAGATGATGATTCTGATGATGACAAAGATGATAAAGACAAGTCCGACGACAAAGATGATGATTCTGATGACGACAAAGACAAGTCTGATGATGACGATGATGACGATGATGACGACGATGATGACAAGTCGGAAGAGGTTGACGAGTCTGTCAGTAATGCTCAACAGGAAGCCGGAGATATGATATATAACCATCTTCGCGGTAAGAAGGCAGAACCTTCTATCCAGAAAGGGTTGAGTAAAAAGGAGAAGGATGATCTAGAGTATAAGGAGCTAATGAAGAAAAAAAAGGCTAACCCTGATTCTATGATTAAATCTTACGGTCTGAAAAATGCAAAAATTGGAGAGGACTACGAAAACAAGCAAGAGTTTTCTGACAAAGATGCTGATGAATATTACGGATTGGATAGCCAGAGAGAAGACAAATTGGCTATACCACGAAAACTTATAACCATCATCAATAATAAAGTGAAAGAAATTTCCTCTTCTATCGACCATTATGATGACAAAGGTTATAATGATGGTGACGGTGAGAATTCCAACAAGATCAAAGCTATTGATGCACTTGAACAACTTAAACAGAACTTTTCTAACAGAAACGTGGAAGGTCTTAAACAAGCACAAGTGTTCCTCGGAACATTGATGAGTCCTATCACTGACCTTTTCCCGGCTGAAGTTATCAGATTCATTGTTACCGGCAGTCTAGAAGGCTCTGATAAGGCTTCCGGCACACTAGATAAGGTTGAACCTTTTGAAACCAAATTGAAAGAATCCACGGAGCGTAAAAGCTTCATGTTCACGGACAAAAACAGATTCGATCAATTCTTTAACCGAGAAATACTGCCGGAGTCTGGGGTGCAAGATGCTCCAACATATGCACAAGCGTATACAAACCACGTAGACTCTCTTGTTAATAGTGGCAAACTGGAAGAAAGTGCGCTTGGCTGGGTTCCACCCGAAATGACGGAGTTTCCTCTAAGAGAAGCTAAGACTCGCCGCCCATTGATGGATATACTGGAAGAGCGCAAGAAGGCTAAGTCCAAGTCCAAGCTAAACCCGTGCTGGGATGGCTATGAGCAGAAGGGTATGAAGAAAGGCAAGGATGGAAAAGATGTACCTAACTGTATTCCGAAACAGTAACGCGTAAATCGACAAGCATAACAAAAAGGGTCCTTGACATGGGACCCTTTTTTGTTTATAATTATCCCAAATATATGGAGAATGTAGATGGAAAACGAATATAAAAATATAGATTTGGTAAACACAGAGAATCGGTTGTACATGGAACACGCAACGGTGGCTGAAAAAGATGCAATTATCAATAAACAGGCACAAGAGATAAAACGTCTAAAACGTGCGGAGAGCTTTTATCGACGAAGATGTGAAGAACTCCAACACATTCAATCAAAGATGCGCGATCCAGAAAGACAAGCCGTTTGCGAAATTCTCGCAAACGGCTCAACAGTTGTTAAACTATGATTTCATACCACTAACTTTTCTGGAAGCTTGTAAAAAACATCTTCAATCAGGTGTGGAGGAATTCTACGAACATATCCACCCTTTTCCACTTTTAATCCATATTGTATAATTTCATTAACCCAGACCTCTGGACTACCTTGAATATTATACTTTACGGAATGTTCCTCACCCGTAGTGGTTTTAACCATTATTGTGTAATCTCTTTTCATTTTATTCCCTTTATGTTAAATTTAAATGGTCCCCTGTACGGGATTCGAACCCGTGCTCTCATGGCTGATCAACCACAAGTTCTACCTATAGAGCGGGGGACTGTGTATTTTATTCTGATCTAAGCTTTATTGCACTTTCACAAATTTGTAACTCACTATAACCCCCTATTATAGCGATGTCAAGGGCTTCTTTCACACATAATAGATAATTCACACAAGGGTTGACTTGTACTAAGAACTATAGTAGTATATGACTAAAGGAGATTAAAAATGGATAATAATTCAGTTAACATATCACATCTATCAAAAGCAGAAGTACTGAGACGACTTTATAACGCGAGTCATCCTCTTGGGATGGGATATTTACACTTCACTCCAGAGGACATGACCTTGGAGGAGGCCGAAGATATTATAGAGAATATGGATTCGAAAAAACTATATTTCGACTACTTAAATGGTCGAGTTATGAAAGTAAATATCACAGGTGATTCGGTTGACCCATGGGGATATGATCGTGATCATGGTGAAGGGGCACTTGAAAAATTAATAGAAGATTCGGTTGACGATTTGTAATAAAGGTTGTATTATATAAATATAGTTGATGGAAGGAGTTTCCATCTATTAGAAAATACTATACTACATAGGAGTTATGAGTATGAATAATGAAAAGAAATATGACTATTCCGTCTTTATCGGAAGGTTCCAACCCCCACACCTTGGTCACATCCGATCAATGGTACACGCATTAGAAATTTCCGAAAAATTGATTGTAATAATTGGAAGTGCAAATGCTTCACGAGATTTAAGAAACCCCTTCACGGATAATGATCGCGTTGAAATGATCAAATCATCTTTGGAAGAAATGGATGTAGATACCTCACGAGTTTACTTTGATTTTGTACAAGATCGGTTCTACCAGAATAAACACTGGATTACGGATGTACAGAAAACAGTAAACAGCCGTATGGCTAGAAACGGTTGGAAAGACAAGTATAATGTCACACTGATCGGCTATAAAAAAGATGATACTTCATGGTACCTTAACGCATTTAAGCATTGGGATTTCACGGAAACAAACGCCTACACACATGTTGAAGGTTTGCGAGATTCCCTTAATTCCACAGAGATTCGCAATTTGTTCTACCGCGAACAGTTACCGTATATTCAAAATGTTGTAACCGAATCAACATTCGAATATTTGCGAAACATGATGAAAGGCCCAGACTTTAAGTGGCTAGTCAAAGAATTTCAATTTGCTACTGCTTATGAAAAGAATTTTAGTATCCCCACCGGATGGTCTATGAATGCGTACACTGCTGACGCTGTCGTGATTCAGTCGGGGCACATTTTACTCATTCAACGTGAAGCTCCTCCGGGCGCTGGATTGTGGGCACTTCCGGGTGGTCACGTGGGCTGCAATGAAACGTCCGACGAGACTGTTATCAGAGAGTTGCGAGAAGAAACTAAAATTGATGTTCCTGAGAAGGTACTGGCTGGAAGCATAAAAGGTTTCCGACTCTTCGAACATCCTGATCGTTCTTTACGAGCCAGATTACCAACCGTTATGGGAAGAACCATTACGGTGGCATATGCTATTGTCCTGAATGATGCAAATCCCTTACCCAAAGTAAAAGGCGCAAGTGATGCATACAAAGCATGGTGGTTTCCACTTAGTGAGGTTGCACAAATGCGAAATAAAATGTTCGAAGATCACTATGACATTGCACATTGCTTTATTGATCAATTAGATTAACCGTACCCATTCTTACAATTCAGTAAGAGGTACATGTAAAAATACAGTTAGATAGGAGTTATCAACTATGAATACACTTACAAACAATCCTATCCTTAATACGGATAGTTACAAAACAAGCCACTTTACATTTATGGCACCCGGAACAACCAAACAATATTCTTATATTGAAGCCCGAGTGGGTGGAGAATATAGAGTTGCTACATTATTTGGTCTTCAACAGTTTATTAAGACTGCCCTCAGTACACAGATTAATCAGGCTATGATTGATCAGGCTGAAAAGATAATCATACCTCACGGTTTACCGTTTAATCGAGAAGGGTGGGAATATATTGTCCAAGAGCATGACGGATGGTTGCCGCTGGAAATCAGAGCAGCACCAGAAGGAATGCAGATTCCAGAAGGAAATGTTATGGTCACTGTGGAGAACACAGATGATCGTTGTGCGTGGCTAACATCGTATATTGAAACGCCACTACTTCGAGGGGTCTGGTATGGTACTACTGTAGCCACCCGCTCCCGCGAGTTCAGAGAACTGATTGGGGCATATCTAGATAAGACTGGTGATCCAACTCTTATTGACTTCAAGTTTGTTGATTTTGGTGCGCGTGGAGCATCATCTAAGGAGTCTAGTGAAATTGCTGGTGCAGCACACTTAGTCAACTTTATGTCAACTGACAATATTGTCGGAATTCTTTCAACTATGGACTATTACAATGCTGAAGATGTTACCGGTTTTTCAATTCCGGCGACTGAACACACTGTAACAATAGCAGAAGGTAGGGACAATGAGCAACAGTTTTTTGAACGTGCCATTGATGTAACCCTCAACGGTGATGGAAAAATGGTATCTGTCGTCAGTGATACCTACTCGTTTGAAAATGCTTTAGGTATCTGGGCGAATCTACGCGAAAAGATTGAAGCTACCGGTGGCACAGTGGTAATTCGACCCGATAGTGGTAATCCTACGGAAATGGTTTTATTGGCACTCGACCGACTATCAGAGTCGTATGGCTACACGGTGAACGATAAGGGGTATAAAGTTCTAAACCCGGCAGTTAGAATCATTCAGGGTGACGGTATAGACCTTCGCGAGGTTCAAAAAATTCTGGAGAATATGGAAGTAGCAGGATACAGTGCAGACAATATAACATTTGGCTGTGGTGGATTTCTATTACAAGACTTGACCAGAGATACCCTACGGTTTGCCATGAAGGGATCATATGTAGAAGTTAATGGAGAGGCGAGAGAAGTGTGTAAAACTACTGAAACTGACCCAACAAAGGCTTCTAAGGCTGGTCGCGTAACCTTGGTTAAACGTGAGGGTATTCGTGAACCTATTACTATTCGAGAAGAAGATATGCTTCCCACCGATCAGGAACTACTGGAAACAGTGTTTGTAGATGGTAAATTGGTGAGAGATATGACCTTTGACGAGGTTAGGGCGAACGCTAGAAAAAGTTGGTAAATTGGAAGGGGCTTCGGCCCCTTCTTCTTGGTTGACATAATGAGCGCAACATGTTATAAATATTAGTGAATTACTGGTTGACATTACGCGAGTTTTGCTGTAATCTGGTATAGTTAGATAGAGGGAGCAATGTTGCCCCACCCTATTACAGGAGAAATGTAATGATACATGACAGTAAGCCAACATTATTAATGCTAGTGGGACTACCAGCTTCCGGTAAGTCAACTGCTGTGGCACAGTGGCGAGAAGAGTTTGACTTTACTCTACTGAGCACTGATGATTTCATTGAGAATGCGGCACAAGGTGTCGGATTGACGTATGATGATGTATTCTCCCAAGAAATCAAGAATGCTAGTCGAGCGTTACGTGAAGACTTGACCATTGCATTATCTGGAGATTCCCATATTGTTTGGGATCAGACTAACGTTTCCCCCAAGGGTAGAAAGAAAAAGCTTAAAGGGATTCCAGATAGATATTATAAAGTGGCAGTTGTTTTTGATGTACCGGATGATGAACTCGAAAGACGTTTATCAAAAAGATCAGATGACAGCGGGAAAACTATCCCACGACATGTGTTGCGTAGTATGAGCGAAAACTTTATCTACCCAACCGAAGAAGAAGGATTTGACAAGGTTTTAAAAGGAAACTAAGAAGATGAACACACAAACTATGACAGTTGAGCAGTTACCGTTAATCTTGCAGTTGAATGCAGGTGGTGAACCTATGGGTTGGATCAACTACGAAAAGTCAGCATACTTTTACGCTAAAGACAAGGTAGTGTGGAGTTTGGGTCAGCACGAAGTTCTCTTACGTGGTGGCACCAGTGCGTTGACCGGAAAGCAGTCAACCCTTGAAATGGACACAATTCTTGCAGTTGACTGTAAGTATAGTCCAAACAAGTTCAAAACTGGAACCCCACCACTAACCAACAAAACGTTGTTTATTCGTGATAGAAGTGTTTGTGGTTACTGTTCTGTACAGTTTGTTAAGTCAGAGTTGACCAGAGATCACGTACACCCCAAGTCAAGAGGTGGTGAAGACAGTTGGACTAACTTGGTTACAGCTTGTAAGAAGTGTAACCATAAGAAGGCTGACAGAACACCTAGAGAGGCTAAAATGCCATTAGTGTATGTGCCATATGTACCCAACTATAATGAACACTTGATCCTTCAGAACCGCAGAATTCTTGCAAACCAGATGGATTATTTAATCAAAGGTGTTGGTCGAGACAGCCGCATTCATGAAATGATTAAAAATGGTTATTTTGTTAATTAGCTATAATCTCGTTCTTTGACCGTGGCTCTCCCATAAGCATCCCGGTGTTCCGCTCATGGTGATCCACTCTCAAGACCTGTGAAAACAGGCCACCCGGATTGATCACTGGGTGTATATTTAAAAACCCTGCAAATGCAGGGTTTTTTGACTTTATTGGTGCAACATTATATAATTGGCACACATGTGAAAAGGAATATCTATGAAATTTAAGAATATTACAAGAGAAGAATATTTGGAGCACTTTGATTTTGACTTCGAAGCTGGTAAAATATTTTGGAAGAAGCCCACTAAATCGTCAATCAGGGCTGGTACCGAGGCCGGTCGCACTATAGTTACGTTTAAACGTAACGCGATAATAACCCGTAGGCTTTTGTATTGGATGTATCATGAAAAGAATATTGACGGTTTACTGATTACACACCTCAACCAAGACCCAACTGATAATAGAATACAAAATTTAACAATTGCTTCAAAGGCCCAAGTTCTGGGGAACAGACGGGGTGCATCTAAAAACAGTGCTACCGGCATACGTGGGGTTTGTTTAAGAAGTGGAGCCTTTCCATATTATACTGCGAGGCTGTTCAAGGACGGCAAATATGTGTTTGAAGAAGTATTTACCAAAACTCCAGAGGGTTTAGAACAAGCAAGAATTGCGGTAGCTGAAGCAAGAGCCAAACATTTAGGAAAATTTTCAGGTGGTCAATAACATGACAAATTTTAACGCGATATATAATTGTACAACAAGTGAGATTACACTATGAGTAAAAATTCCAAGTTTGAAATAAAGAGTAGTAATAATGGACAAGATTATTTTGTCCTTAAGGCCCGTAATGGTAAAGTGATACTAGTATCTGAAACGTATAAATCACTTTCATCCCTCCGAAAGGGTATTGAATCTGTAAGACTTAACGTTAGTAGAAAAGGAGCGTTTGTAAAAAGTCGAGACAAATCTGGAGAGTTCAGATTTACACTACGAGCCAATAACAATAAAACAATTGGTCAGAGTGAAGGATATAAAACTAGGTTAGGCCGATGGATGGGAATCACCTCGGTGAAATTAAATGCACCCAAGGCTAATATTATTGAGAAATGAAAAAGCCCCCAATGGGGGCTTTTTTTAGCTGCTAGGCATATCTTCATACAAGAAGTAACTGAGATTGAGGTCCAATCCCCCATTTTGGACAGCATATCTAGCACACGCTTCCAAAGTCTCTGTATCGTCCTCTGAGCCTACTAGTACGATTTTCTTACTATCCTTTAACGCATTAGCGAATACCGGAAGAAATGCTCTTAGTGGCGCATTGGGGGCCTCTAAAACGGTTCCGTAACGATAATCTTCAGGACTTCTAACATCGATTACTGAATACTTTTTCTTTTCTACAAGACTTTCTAAGAATGAATAGTCTTTTATTCGCTTGGCATTTTGCATGTTGTTCTCCTTTATAAGTTAATAATAGCAACCTATTTAGCTTTTGTCAACCTTCAATCCTCCCAGAACAATTGAGCCTTTCTTCCATATTCATCTCTCCACCCGGTAAGTCGTTTCCAAATCCAAGTAACCAAGCCGTAATAGTATGGTTTTGGGATAGCAGTTTCCCACTCACCTGTTTCACTGTTCTCACTCTGGGTATTATTCATTTTCCAGCACCCCTCGTTCAAGTTCAATGTTTCTGTTAGTTGCTGCCTGATCACTGTAGGAACCATTGTACCGAGCCATAAGTTTATCAATGTTGTTCTGCCAACCTTCATCCCACCCGATTCCTAATTCATCAGTACCAATCGCCTTATACCAATCCATATCAAAAAATTCTTCTTTTAAATTGACTTCATCAAATTTTCCTGACAATATACCTTTCTCGAAAGCCTCGGAGAGTTCTCCAGCTTCAGTGATAAGACCTATCAACGAATGGGCTATACGAGTATTAACATCGGGTTTTGGAGCTTCACCTCCATACAAACAAATTTCTGGGTTGCCCCTGTAAGTCTGAAGTAGCTCCAATTCTAGGTGAACATCCTTGAGAAGTTGATCTATTTGCTCTTCTAACTTTTTGGGGTTATTGTAAAAAGCTAACTTTTTAATAGCATCTAGAACTTCTGCACTAAAATTATTGAGTCGCAGTGCAGCAATGAGAAAATCTTCATTAATGTTTAACTGTTCAATATGTGATTCAGTTACTTTCGCTTTTTCTATGTATTCTTTCCAGTCCATGGTAATCTCCTTAGTTTATAACCAAGGAGATATTATTGGGACTTAGAGGCTATCTGTCAATCCTCAATACACTCTATCCATGCTCTGACGAAGTCACTTCTGACGATATCTTGTTTTTGAAAATATACAGAATCAAAGAAGTTGTTGTTAGAAAGAACGTTATCCAGCATATCTATGCAAGATGAATCCCTAGAAGATTTATATAGATCAGATTGATTAGAATCACCAATTAGAATAATTTTACTATTTGTTCCAACCCGCGTCATTACAGTATTGATTTCATGCATATTGAGGTTTTGTACTTCATCAACAATGATTACAGAATCGTCCCATGTTTGACCTCTTAAAAAACTGGTTGGCAAAAATTCTACTTTGCCACGCTCTTTAAAGTTGTTGTACGAGGTCGGCATGTCAAATAAGAATGAAAATAGTTCTCGGTATGGAGTTTCATATACAGAAATCTTTTCTTCCACACTACCCGGAAGAAAACCAACTTCTCTTGTCGGAACTACACTTCTAACAATTTTGATATTATCCACTGGTTGATTCTTATCTAGCATATCAGTTAATGCCAAATACAACGCCACTAATGTCTTACCGGTTCCAGCACTGCCAGATGCAAAGATGGAACTTCCTTCAAAATAAGATCGCATCATTTGTCTTTGCGGTGATGTTAACGGTTTTATTTCCTTTAACGAGTGCAACGAGAGGTCTCGTTTACTATTATATTCATTTCTTGCAAGATTATCATTTTTTAGTACACGTAAGTTATTGTTTTTCTTAGACTTTTTCATTGTCTAGCAGTCTCCTGAGTGTTAGTTGAATGCGTCAAAAGGGCGTGAGGAAGTATTCCTCTGGGTGATTGTTGTGGATATGTTACATTTTCTACAATTGCCATAAACTGGTCACTTGTATCGTTGTTCAGATATATTTATAGATACCTTTACATACATCTGTAGAAACATGAATAAATCCCTAGACTATTGCATCTATGACGGTAAAGAGTTTATAATAACCGGTAGAGAAGCACAAAACCAAATGGGTTCTGTTGTTATTGAACTGAAACCCAAAATATGTGAACTATATGGAGTGGGTGATGAGTTCAATCGTTGGGTTTCACCAAAAGAGACTTACATGATCATTTCACCCCAAGATACTGATAATATATAATTATAGAAATAAAGGATAAAAAATGAAATACTTCAGACTTACTTTTACAACCACTCTTGCATTACTATTCATAACGTTACAATTAGTAGGCGCTATCACATGGTCATGGTTTTGGGTTCTGAGTCCATTGATATTGACTGTGGCTCTCAACTGGATGTGGGGAAAATATTATGCGTGGCTGGGTACCAATTCCCCCCTTGATAAATCAGAAGTAAGCGTTATGCTTAATGCAGTGAACGCACTAGCGTTAATATTCATAGCACTGAAATTGACAAATGTTATAGCATGGTCATGGTGGCTAGTACTATTACCAGTGTGGACACCACTTGCATTACTAGTACTATTGCTTATACCGTTTGCTATCGCGATTGGGTTTGGGCCAACAACGATGGAAGAAGTACGATTGAAAATGAAGCAACTAGAGAGTGAGAGTAGAGAGAGTAGAGAGTGATACTGAAATGAAAATAGGGGCAATACTAGCAATAGATGAAGATAATGGTATCGGTAAAGATGGCAAGATGGCATGGCACATTCCCGAAGACTTTAAACACTTCAAAAATTATACAAAAAATTCATTATGTATAATGGGAAGCGTAACCTATCTTGATATTGTTTCCCATAAAAGAACGAACACTGGTGAACTGTTACCCGAAAGAGAGTGCATCGTTCTTACCACAAGACCCGAACGGTTCAGGGATATGTGTCCCTTTACAGGCGTTCATTTCATGAGTGATGCTGAACTATTAAAAGATATTATCAGCCTTACCACAAGGTTGCCATATAATACACCATTGGCCAACTATACCAAAGTGTGTATTATCGGTGGTAGATCAGTATATGAGCAATTCTTTGATATTATTGATGAACTAATCGTGACAAGAGTGAAAGGTAAATATGACTGCGATACTACAATGGATTTGACACCGTTCACGGCGATTGCCGTTGAGAGTGCATTATGGCCATTAGAGGGTACACCCCACCATATTGAGTTTTATGGCTTCAATGAACTAGGTCAGTTCAATAGTAATCCGGGCCTCCACCATATTTTATAGATTCATAACCATCATAGTCATGAATATGTTGACACCCTCCCCCGGAGGGTGTCAATAAGTGCAGTTTTCTGATCATCTAAGTGTAGTTTTCTGATCATCTGGAGTTTCAAGTTCCTCTTGACAACTTTCTTGATAAGCCTCTTGTACCACTTCTACCAACCCTTTTACGAGTATAACTGCGACAACCATTAATAATATTGCTACTATCATAATAACGGGAATCCATAGTGTACTTAATACCCACCACCATGACCATGCTGTTACTCCTACCAATTTCAATGTCATGAAAGTTAATGTGGTTAATCCTAGAAGCAATCCACTCATTAATATCATCAACCGTCCAGCCTTCTTAGCATCTTCATCAACGTCTGGAGTTTCAACTTCCTCTTCCACCACAGCGGTAATCGAAGTTGCTTTTGATCTTAATCCGTCTCTTACTTGCTCCCTAGTAATCATTCCATTTTTAACAGCCATTACAACCGCCAACATGGCCAGTAACCCTAAAGGTACAAGGGTATATAATGGCGCTAGTATCAGCCACCATGAAGCAGTGATAACATTTGTAAGTTTCAATGTGATGAATAGTAGAACCGCACCGTTCACTAAAGATAGTTTGGGGATACTCTCATCAGGATAATCCATGCCCATAAATTTATAAAAACGTGAAACCGCTGCACCCAAAATTACAGTAAGCGCAAATGGTGCCAGCACCCATAACCACGGCCATGCTATAACACCCATTAACTTCAATGTTATGAAAATTAATGCCAGAGTGTTCCATGTGCTTAATTGTAAGTATTTTTTCATATTATTTCTCCAAGTTTGTAACGTTATCTTACACTATTAATTACCAATTTACAAGCAGTATCTTCCGTGATATTGCCACATTACGAGTACTCCAATGAGTTGTTGTATAGTTAATCGGAAGTTGGACGTTCCACCCATTTCCCCATACGTGACAAATGCCGTAAAATACTTTCTGAGGTTTTCAAATCACTCATTAAACAGATTGTAGTAATGTCATGAAGGTTTTTCAGCTTCTGAGCATCCTCTTTTTCTTTACGTTTACGTTTAATTGACATAATGTTCTCACATTCTGCTTCAGTTGATGTGCTCATATGTTTAAATCCTCTTTGAAAATTTTTATGTTTAAGTGCTTAAAACACTGATTATACATTAACCTTAAAGATATTGCAACAATTTTTATAAAAAAGCCCTGAATAATCAGGGCTATATTATTCCTTCTTGTCATCTTCTATGGTATCGTAATCATGTCCTTGACACCCTCCCCCACCTAAAGATGGGGGAGGGTGTCAAACTTTTTCTATTATTGAATAGAATTAGCAGTAAATCTCGCTTCCTCTTGGACACTTTCAGCCAATTGATCTTGTAAGAGTGATAACAGTTCTTTATTAGCTGTTACTGTACCACAACCTAAACAAATATCAAGCTGAATGTGATCAAAACCGAATGATCCCTTTTTCATCCCATGTTCAGTGGAACCATTTACATCAATATATGAATGCTCAACTCTACCATCACACTTGCTACAATATTTAAACACGGGGAAATCCATACCGTATATCATAAGTATCGAGTAACCTGTTGTATTCTTCCATAATTCCAGCAATTAGACTTTTAAGTAGCATTGTATCCATTATGTTCTCCAATTATTTACTTCTGTTTCTTCATTATACACAGTTTTAAGCTACTGTCAAGAAGCATTTTTAACTAGTTACAGATTACTTCTAGGACGCAAAAACTCTAATACATCATCCAATAAGAATGGTGTCTGGTTGGATGGCATATCACTTGAATCAATGCCCACATCCATTGATCGACCTACACCGGGCAAAAAACCATGTGAATGGCCATACAGCATATATGCACCACGATGCATATGATTCCATACTCGCATAGAATAATGACTCATTACAATAAATTCACCGTTGTAGCGCAACTCATGATAATCTTTAATATCTATCAAATATCCACCGTTCAAACATTTATCAATGTTCTGTTGTTTAAAAAAGGGTTGATCGTGATTACCACGAATTAGAATATGGTGACCATTTAATTGGCTCAATACTTCCAATGTTCGTTCCAATTTTGAAAAAGATAGATCACCCAAATTATAAACAGTATCTTCGGGGGATACAACACTATTCCAATTTGAAATTAGTGCCTGATTCATTTCATCCACATCCAAATATGGACGAGTATCGGGATTAAACTTCAACATATTTTTGTGGTAGAAGTGTAAATCTGATGTTATAAAAGTTTTCATGTTAGGGAGTCAGTATGGCACCAACATCATCCCACTCTGCCCACGTGGTATCATGCCCGTGAGTTTCTAATCTATATTTACACCCCACTGCTGGGCACAATATTCCATTTTCTATATTGAACAAGGTTGCAATTTTAGTGCCCCGCCCATCTACGAGTTCAGTACCATCTAACAATGGCATAGGTAGAACACGCACATCTTCATTATACATTTCAAGTATTTTTCGGTTCATCACAGTCTCCTTTTGACATGTTCTTTCTTTATACAGTAAAAACGATTCTTCAGCAACGGGGTCATCTGGTATAACACAACTCAAACCGATGCCTCCATTAAACCGCCCTGTTACCCAGCCCCGTATGGGAGATAGGACAACCCCAGTAAACTTCACTGAACTATTGTTATTGTTACCAATAAAAACCATTGAGTCCCTTATCATTTCTTTAGTGGGGGGTGGGAGTCCCTCTGGTAGAATTGGTATTAATCGATAATCAGAATACATTAAAAGCTTCTTATTAGTATTCCCCACCCGCACCCATGACCAACCACCAAGTCCCCATTTTTCAAGATGATATGCACCCGGAAATTTACCTAATAGTTCTTTTACTTTTTTATAATCCATAATATTTCCTACTCTATGCTTGATGCGACTGGTACTGGAGTTTGTTCATTTTGTTCATTAACCGCTTGCGATATTTTGTTGACATCAACAGGTTGTTCCAATATTACATTGGACTTCTGGATATCTTGTTGACCCGCAACAAGAATTCCATCAATTGCCACCGTAACACCGTTAATAGCATGAAACACTTTAAGGGTGGTCACCATGGCTCACCTATCAAGATCGTCCCATCATTGTCCCAGTATGCCCACGTGGTATCATATCCTTCATTTTCTAGAGCATTTTTACAAGCTGTTGAGGGACAAAGTTTTCCATCCATTATTGAGTATAGTGTTGCAATTTCCTCACCATCCTCATCAACTAACAGGTTGCCATGTAGTAAGGGCATGGGTTTATCCCCCACGAGTTTTTTATCTACGTATGTTTCAAGTATTTTCATAATAAATCTCCTATATTGTTACAACTGTATACCATTTTTGAACTATTGTCAAGAGCTATTGTAGAACAGTAAAAGAGTTGCTTGATAAATAATGGAAAATGTAGTACAGGAATACTGATGATACTTAAAGAACTGAAATATCCAAGCAGACCCATCGAGACCGATTCTGAACTAGGAGTGGATGCTGGCTCCTATGTGGGGGTTAGATTCACCCCTGATACAATAGAAGCGGTTAGAAAGATAATTGATGGTGAAGGAATACCTAACCCAACTCCTTCTGAAGATTATCACAGTACGGTGGCCTATAGCAAGACCCCAATTCCAGATTATAAGCCTGATGGAGACTTAGAGCAAGCGCAAGACGCATCTATTAATGGGTTTAAAATATTCAAGACTGCCGAGGGTGGAAAATGTCTAGTGGCATCACTTGATTCTGACTATTTACACCAGAAACACCAACAAACAATGGATCAGGGAGCCTCGTATGACTTTGATGAGTATATCCCACATGTGACACTATCATATGATGTTGGTGCTGATTGGGATGAAGCAAACTTGGACAAATTAACTAAAAAATATAAAGGTACACCAGTCCAAATATCACAAGAGTATATGAGTCCACTCGACCAGGATTTTGTGAAAAATCGTTCATAAGAATTGACCTTCTGTACGGCAAGCCATTACAATAGCTGATAATTAAAGGAATTTCTAATGATCACCGATATCGAAAAAACTATTCAAGATTTGCAGCGCTTTGATGCAGCCTATTATGACGGCTCTCCACTAATTAGTGACGATCAATATGACATGCTTCGTCAACAAGTCGAGACTGTTACTCCCGATCACGAGTACTTCAAATCACCCCCACATACCAAAGGTTCGCCCCAAGAAAAAGTTGAACTCCCATATCCATTGGGTAGTTTAAACCAAGTATACAAGGGTGAAGCAATAAAATGGGCTGAAAAATATGATTCTGCTCACGATGAAATGGTGGCTACTGAAAAATTGGATGGAGTTAGTATCCTTCTCACATATAATTCTAATAATAAAGGAAAAGCCACTATGGACGCGGCCTTTACGCGAGGGGACGGGATGTTTGGTGCTAATGTAACTCGCCACGTGGAAAAGATGACAAATGTTCCCAAAATTGTCAACTGTGATTATCTGGCCGTTAGAGCCGAGGTAATAATGCGACGATCAGTATTTGATGACAAATACCAACGACAGTATAAAAATCCAAGAAATCTTGTTGCCGGTTTTATTAACCGTAAAGAAACTAATCTTAGAATGATTAAAGATATTGAAATCGTGGCATACGAGATTATAGACATTTCTGGTGCCAAAAATGTTTTCACTAAAGAGGAAACCCTCCTCCAACTAAAAAAAATGGGCTTCAACGTGGCCCGACACTTGAAACTAAGAGGGTATCAGTTACATGATGAAAAATTAACCGAGGTACTTACTGACTTTAGAACTACTGGGAAATATGAACTGGATGGCATAGTTGTTACTATTAATGATTATTCCGAGTTTATGGAAGCCTCAGATTCAGATTCACTCAATCCAGAACATTCTGTGAAATTCAAGGTACAAACCCTGTTCCATGAAGTCGAAGTTAAGGAAGTTCTTTGGAAGCTTTCCAAGTCCAATTTCTTTAAACCACGGATACGCTTCGAGTCCGTCGATTTAGATGGAGCCTCTATCACCTACGCAACCGGACATAATGCCAGATTCATTCACGACAATGGAATTGGACGCGGTGCTCGAATAAAAGTTACCCGCGCTGGAAGTGTAATACCATATGTTATGGAAGTGGTTACGCCTGTAACACCAGCCATGCCACCTGTTGGAACATGGGAATGGGATAAAAACGAAGTTGAAATTATATCGGTAGAAGAAATATCTACACAACGAACATTAATGGAAACTGTACACTTCTTCAAAACGTTGGGTGTCGAGAATGTTCAAGAAACTTCTATTCAAAAACTAATTGCCGCACGAGGCTGGGGTGATAAAATATTCGACGACTTGGTTGTTGACCTTATAGAACTGTGGGATGAAGAATGGAAACGTGATTTAGGTGAGAATGGTAAAAAGGCTTTTATCAGTCTCCATACAACCTTGTCCAATTTAAAACCCGAAGTACTAATGGGAGCTTTACCATTTTTCGGTCGTGGCTTCGGTGTTCGTAAATCCAAAAAACTTTTAGAGCAGATGAGTTTTGAAGAGTTTAAAAATGTCGAATTGGAAGATTTGCAAAAATTAGAAGGGTTCAACACCACTTGTGAAGCTATTCATGATGGTATTGTACGTTTCAATGGATTCCTTGATAGGACTGGAGACTATGTTACCTTCGTCGAAAAGGCCAATGGGGATTTAACCATGAAGGGGCAGACTATAGTTATGACGGGTTTCAGAGATAACGAGTTAAAAGAACAGATAGAAAGCAGGGGTGGAAAAGTTACCACTTCGGTATCAAAGAATACAACTCTTGTACTAACCAAGAGTACCAAATCGTCAAGTTCTAAAGTTAAAAAGGCTGAAGAAATGGGCATTCCGGTGATGATGGTTTCGGATTTTGTTGTCGGCCAATAACGCCGACAATAAATAGATCGACAATTAACTAGGTGACTCACATATGAGTGCAACAACCGTAGATGAGAGAATGGATGAGGGCGCTTTTAGAATAGAAGCACCCAAGGTAAAACACTTCGTACAGAGTATACATCTGAACGTACACCACTTCTATGTATTTGGGGAAATTGAAGATGATATACATAAATATTTTGACCTTTTAAACATCTTAAAAACCGCAAATGAAGAAGATACAATAATAATCTACATCAATAGTGAGGGTGGGTCTCTTAGAATGGCTATACAGATAGTTAACTCTATGATGGCTTCTAGGGCCAAAGTTATAACATCACTGGACGGAGATGCACACTCAGCCGCTACTATGATCTTTATGGCCGGTTCTGAATATGTTATAAATCCAAACTGTTCTTTCATGATCCACAATTATTCAGGTGGTTTTATTGGTAAAGGACATGAAGTGAGAACAAGAATAGATCACGTTAATGATTATGTCGGTAAAATGATGAAGAGTTATTATGAAAAAATTCTTACTGAAAAAGAGATTGAAGACGTTATTGACGGAAGAGATATATGGATGGACTCCGAGGAACTTATACGGAGATTAGACATGAGCGAAGCTATTCATGAACCTGATGAAGTCATCCCGAACAGTGTGAAGTCTAGTATTGAGCCTAAACCCACAAAGAAGAAAAAGGCCACCAAGGTAAAAAACAAGAAGAAAAAGAAAAATAATACCGAAAAGGCTTGACAGATTCTATATAAATAGGTATAGTTAAAGAGTTCGATGACGTAAATGTTGAAGATATTGCGGACGCGGGTTTGACTCCCGCCAGCTCCACCATAATCAATCTTTAAGGCTTGGCCAAGCCAGCGTAGCGAATATGGCGACAGATTGATTATGATGGGGCTGTACTGATTTCGACGGGGTATTGAGTAGAGTTTACTGAGAATCGCCAAACAAAGGCGTAATAATAACAAGCAACAAATGCAGCTAACGATGCAGATTTCGATCAGGGGATGGTTTCCATCGCCGCGTGATCGATGAGGGTTTAAGCATTACCCTTATTACCCAAGCTTAAAAAAAGACGGGGAAACCCGTCTTTTTTTGTGGTTGCAATATGGGTTTTAAATCGCTATAATACTGCATGGCAAGAACTATAAAAGATATAAAAGATGCGTTGGCCGAAAAACAAAAAAAGTTGGCAGACGAACAAATATTCAGCGATCTCACGATCAAAGAAGCTGTTGACGCGGTCGTATCGTATGAAGAAATTGATTCCAATGGTTGGAATAAAGTTTATTGCCAAGTATGTGGGGATGGTTCAAGAACACAGGGTCCTAGGGGTGGTTGGCGATTTGAAGACGAGGACTGTTTTTACAACTGTTTCAATTGTAGTATAAGTGGGGCATTTACTCCAGAAAATGAAATATTCATGTCACAAGATATGAAAATCATTTTCGAAGCCTTTGGTATACCGAGTAGGGACTATGGGAAGATTTTGTATCGTCTCAGAAACTCCAAAGGTAAAGCGTTTATACCCAAGATAAAATCTAGTAAAGAGATTAGTCGAGAGAAAGCGTTCCAAGCCATGACGGAATCTGCCATGGACTTCCCAGACTATCTAGTTCCTCTACTGGACGTTCTAGAACAACCCATTGGTAAGAAGTGTAAAGCCCTTCTTGATCACAAATGTATATCACCGGAGGATTATACTTTTTACGTAAGCACCGGAAAGACAACATCTAAAGACCAACAAGAAAAAATAAACGCAAGAATAATGTTAAATCGATTGGTCATTCCAATTTACTATCAGGACAAACTACTCTTACTACAGGGTCGAGACCTAACAGGTAAAAGTAAACGTAAGTATATAAACATCGGAGAAATCTCTACCACTTTATATGGATTGGATCAGTTGAATGATAATCATGAACAGATTTATGTTACTGAAGGCTTCTTTGATGCATTCCACTTAGATGGAGTTGCAACAATGACCAACAAGTTATATAAAGGTCAACTGGACGTTCTGGACTCTTTCTCAAAAGAAAAAATAGTAGTTCCCGATAGGAAAGGGGATAGTAATGCACTGTTGGATAAAGCCCTTTCTATTGGATGGGGATTCAGCGCACCAAAAGCATTAGAAAATTGTAAAGACGTTACTAAGTCTGTTCAAAAGTATGGAAAACTTTTCACTTGTTATCAGATACAAAAATCTAAGAAAATTGGAGAAGAGGCACAATTTTTCAAAAAAATCTGGGAATGATAATAAATAACCTAGAACGATGTCCCGGAACGGAGAAACCGTTGAAATTAGAAATACAACAGATGCTTGAAAAGTTGGATGATCCCAGAAATAGTCAGACTCCAGAATCTGACTTACGTACATTAGTAAACATTGCCGAATATATGAGAAAAGATGGCAATTATAGTGAAGCTGATATGCGAGAGATTATCAAACGTGCCGATGCAAGAATCGAAAGAGTTTAACTACCACCTAGAGCGTAAACTAGAAACCCTTGGTTCAAAGAGGGATTCCGAAATTTTGTCAGAATATAGAATCACTGACACCCCCACCTTCACAAAAACCTACAATATAAACATGAACAAAGATGGTTCAATATTTGACAACGACCTACAAATGCGGTATGATATCCTTTCAGATTGGATAAAATCTGCTAAAGGAGCAAAAAATGAAATTATTTAAGATAGTATTTTGTATGTTATTTGTGGCTTTCATGAGTGGTTGTGTGGCCTATCCTGCTACATATTCATATGGCTCTAGTGCTTATGTGAGTGTTGGGTATTATGGAGTCCAGAGTAGAACCTACTACTATATGGCTCAAGATTATGAGCGTGGAAGGGGTAGATGTGACCTTCAGGGATACTTCTTCAACGGGCACACGGGGCATTGTGAGCATCGCGCCATTCATAGAAATGGTAGAACATACTACCATCGTGGAGATATAAATCGATACCCCAATTGTG
>Ga0136588_1000148_pt1 | contig 27031 bp, 24 predicted proteins | sample AntRauMFilla1564_FD_104782 | JGI IMG/M metagenome (GOLD analysis project Ga0136588, IMG submission 104782) | Saline lake microbial communities from Rauer Islands, Antarctica - Metagenome Filla 1 #564 | ecosystem: Environmental > Aquatic > Non-marine Saline and Alkaline > Saline | place... | reverse complement strand
TACTAATATTGCGCCATCCATTTGAGCAGCACCGGTAACCATGTTTTTCACATAATCGGCGTGACCAGGACAGTCTACGTGTGCGTAGTGACGCGCTTCAGATTCGTACTCAACGTGAGCCGTAGCGATAGTTATACCGCGCTCGCGCTCTTCCGGAGCGTTATCAATCATGTCGAATGCCTGAGCAGTTCCACCGTAAGTTTTTGCCATTACCGTTGTAATAGCCGCCGTTAGTGTAGTTTTTCCATGATCTACGTGACCGATGGTGCCCACATTTACGTGTGGCTTGGAGCGTACGAAACTTTCTTTTGCCATTTTATCAGTTGATTTATGTTGTACAGGTCGTAAAAAAAATATTTGGTAGAACTGAGCCGCTAAACGGATTTGAACCGTTGACCCCTTCCTTACCATGGAAGTGCTCTACCACTGAGCTATAGCGGCGTACTAGTAGTTTGTATTGAGCGGGCGACGAGGCTCGAACTCGCAACATTCAGCTTGGAAGGCTGACACTCTACCAGTTGAGTTACGCCCGCGATAGAAAAGTAAAATAAAAGTGGGGAGAGCAGGATTCGAACCTACGAAGGCTTGCGCCAGCAGATTTACAGTCTGCCCCAGTTGGCCGCTTTGGTATCTCCCCAACGTGAAAGAAAAAAAATGCTGAGCTGGTGAAGGGACTCGAACCCCCGACCGGCTGATTACAAATCAGCTGCTCTACCAGCTGAGCTACACCAGCATTCTTTCACAGTCTGATAATATAAGATATCACCAGAGGTATGTCAATAAATCAAAGTGCGATAATCACTTTTTTTTGTACAGACTTGTAAAATATCGACCTGCTATAACAAATGCAACTAAAATTAGTAACCATTTTGCATAAATAGTTAAATAGGTGCCTACAACTGCCCAATTCTCGCCAATAGTATAGCCTAAAAAAAGGAGTAAAGCATTCCAACTTGCTGAACTTAATGCACTTAGACCTAAAACTTTCCATTTATTCATGCCAGACATCCCCGCAATTAAGGAGACAACCGTTCTTGTACCAGCTAAAAATCTATTGATAACGATGATGCCATATCCCCATTTTCTCATTGCTCGGCGTACTCTATGTTCGAGTTTTTTGCTATATAATCGAGCAATAATAGACCAAGGCAACTTTGACTTATCAATGTCATTCCAGAGAGTTCCCACTTGGTAAACATTCATAAAGCCAACAACAGAAAAAATTGTTGAACCGCCCCAGATATATACCATATTAATAGAATCTATGGCCACTAAATATCCTGCAAAAGCTAAGAGTACATCACCTGGAATAGGTGGAACAATATTTTCTAGGTAGGCTATAGCAAAGAACACTACGTATAGCTGCCAAATCGGAATTGCCACTAACCATTGCAATAAAGTTTCTACCATAGCTTTTTACTCTTTCGATGGTAGTTCAATGGATGCATTAATCTCACTTACGTATTAGTATTTCGAGAATAATAGAATGCTTGCTGTAGCAGAAATCCCCTCTTCCCTTCCCATAGCACCAATTTTTTCAGAAGTGGTTGCCTTTATTGAGATTCTGCTGGGTTCAATAGATAAATCTTCACTAATTCTTTTGACCATTTCAGGGATATGCGGATTCATTTTTGGACGCTCTGCTACTATTGTAGCGTCAATATTGCCCACAAAATAGCCTTTTTCTGTTATCAGTGTGTTAGCTGCACGTAAAAGCACTCTACTATCAACATCTTTATACAATGGATCAGTATCGGGGAAATGCTTACCGATATCGCCTAAAGCTAAGGCGCCTAGCATTGCATCTGTAATAGCATGCAAAAGAGCATCGGCATCTGAGTGCCCGTCTAATCCTTTTTCAAAAGAAATATCTACGCCACCTAAAATGAGCCTTCTTCCCTCCTTTAAACGATGGAGGTCAAAGCCATAGCCTATTCTAATATCTTTCATTTAGCCTATTTGTTGGTTCATTTGCCAAGTAACCCAAGCAATATCTTCTGGGTACGTAATTTTGATATTCTTGCGCTCTCCCTCAAGCCAATACACATTAAAACCAGCCATTTCAACAATTGAAGCGTCGTCTGTGTATAGCAATTCTGGTTTCATCATACCAATAGCAGCTTGGTAAATGGTTTTGTTAAAGAATTGTGGGGTCTGCGCCAACACTAATGAAGAACGATTCAAGGTCTTCTTAATTTGATCGTTCTCAATTTCTTTAACGGTATCTCTAGATGCAATGGCAGGAACTGCTGATCCTCTTACCCGGCAATTTGTAAAGAGCTTAGTGATTAAGCTTTCACTTAGAAAAGGCCTTACCGCATCATGAATGGCTATCCAATCAGATTCTACTTTTCCTAAAGCATTTAACACGGAATGATGCCTTTCTTTACCACCTTCCACAAAATGCAGTTTAACCTCAGGATTTTCAACAAAAAATGAATAGGCTTGGATCTGCGGCTGCCATTCTTTCTCAGTGGCAATAATTACATTTTTTATGGGCAAACCAGAGAAAGCACTTAGCGATTTAGCTAAAATGTCTTCCCCTAGCAGCTTCATAAATGGCTTGGGTACATCTGACTGCATTCTTTTTCCAGACCCAGCTGCAGGAATAATTAAATCAAAATAGGTTGCAGCCATGTCTAGAAATTGAATTAAAGAATTAGCATTGCGTCGCCAAAAGTATAGAAATCGTATTTCTCTTTCTGAGCTACTTCATAGGCTCTCATCATAAAATCGTAACCAGCAAAAGCCGCCGCCAACATTAATTGGGTAGACTCTGGTCTATGGAAGTTGATAATAACAGCTTCTACAACTTTAAATTGGTACGGTGGAAACAAAAATTTATCTGTCCAACCAAAGCCCATTTTAGAAAGCCCTGTTGAGGTAATGCTAGTTTCTAGTACTCTAGCTGCTGTACTACCACAAGCCACTACTCTATTCTTTTTCTTTTTACGAGCCTTATTAACTCTTTCCGAAGTTTCATGAGAAATGAAATAACTCTCCGAATCGGTTTTATGCTTAGTTAGATCTTCAACCTCTACAGGCCTAAAAGCGCCCCAACCTATATGTAAGGTAATTGGCATAAAATCTATCTGGTTGCCTTTCAATTGGTCTACCAACTCATTGGTAAAGTGCATACCCGCAGAAGGGGCCGCAACAGCACCTCTTTCAGTAGCAAATATGGTTTGATAGTCTGTTTTGTCGGCAAGTTCAGGTTTCCTATCGATAAACGGAGGCAACGGCATCATACCTAATGCATCAAGTTTAGCGTACAAATCTTCATTAGGCCCATCAAAGAGAAAGCGAATGGTACGACCTCTTGATGTTGTGTTATCTACGACTTCAGCAACTAAATCGTCATTGTCACCAAAATAAAGTTTATTGCCAATACGAATTTTTCGTGCAGGTTCAACAAGTACGTCCCAAAGCATTTGCTCTGGTTTTAACTCTCTAAGAAGGAAAACCTCAATGTCGGCTTCCGTTTTTTCTTTCTTGCCAATTAACTTCGCAGGAAATACTTTGGTATTATTGTAAACGATTACATCGTCTGGGTGAAGATAATTACCAATATTTTTAAATAGGTCGTGTGTTATCTCTCCTGTATCTTTCTTAAGAACCATTAAACGTGCGTCAGCACGGTTTTTGCGAGGGTGGAGAGGGATACTAATATCCTCTAGTTCAAATTTGAAGTCAGTTAGCTTCATGTGGTATATTTACTAAGATTTTGCCACTTTTAGGGCATATAAAAGACAAGAATATAATTGCTTAATTTACCTACTACAAATAAGGGTAGGAATTTAGCGGGATTAATTATGAAGTATAGCAAATTTTTAGGCGTAATTGCCTTAGTGTTTGTCCTTAATTTAGACTCGGCCTTTGCCCAGCTAAAAGGTCTGGAGCCAAGCAAGTATGACTATACGGGAAGTGTATTGAGGCCTAATGACCATACCTCGAGAATTGGAAATCTTGGCGAACAAAAATTCGCATTCTCAATGAATCATGCCTACAGTATGAATTTTATGACCGGATTTGGTGGCGCTGCTAATGTTAACGCCTATACCAATATCATGAACTTTGGCTACGGAGAACGTTTAAGCGGGCAAGTGGCTCTCAGTCTTATGCATAGCCCATTTGGCGCTTCAATAGGCCCTCAAGGAATGTATGGCCAGAATAATTCTGTGAACTTTGTTGTTAATAATGCAGAATTCACCTACAGATTATCAGAGAATGCCTCTCTACAATTTGGCTTTAGCCAATTACCTAGAAATCAGTTTGGTTTTGGCCAAAGAGGGTTTTCTAGTTGGGAAAGAGACCCATTTACAGGAAGAAGAAACTAAGACACAAAACATTCATATAACTCTTATTTTACGCTTTATTTATGGCTAAATCAGCAAAGCAAGCGTCACCATGGTTAAATGTTTCTATTGGTTTTGCAGGAATTTTATGTTTGATACTAGTTGTAAGCTTATTGATTCGTATTTTTAGCCCACGGGTTGAAAATGAACGGACTGATGATAGCTTCTTGATACAAAACATCATACAAGTTGAAGTATTAAACGGAGCTGGTGCATCTGGCATTGCCACAAGGTTCACCAATACGTTGCGTGAATCAGGTTTCGACGTTGTAGAAACAGGTAATTTTGAGCATTTCAATGTAAAAAAAAGCTATGTTATAAGCAGAATCGATAATTCAGAAAACGCCCGTAGAATAGCTCAGGTACTAAATATCGACAAAGAACAGATTATTGTACTAGCTTCAAACGACTTTTTCTTAGATGCTACCATTGTAATTGGTGCAGACTGGAAAGATTTAAACACAGACTAAACACACATCTAAAATTATTATAAAAATTTGAACCAAGAAGAGACTACAAACCCATTGTTAGAGGTTATCCAGGAAGCATTGCTAGAACTGAAGGCAGAAAATATTGTTCGCCTTGATTTAAGAGAAATCACTACCCTAACCGATTTCTTTTTTATATGCGAAGCCTCAACAGACACCCAAATTCGGGCTATTACTCAGCATGTTGTCGAACGCGCCAGAGAAGCTGTTGGCGAGAGAGTTTGGAAAAAAGAAGGAACCCAATCTATGAACTGGGTTATCTTAGATTATGTGAACGTAGTGGTGCATATCTTAGACCGAGAATCTAGAGCCTTTTATAATATCGAAGGTATGTGGAATGATGCACCATCAATAGTCATAAAAGACTAAAATCCCATTCTAGCTTTGATTAAAGACCAAACCAAGCCAAAAATCCTGGTCACTGAGAAAGTAAACCCTAGCATACTTGAAGAATTAGAAGCCTATTTTAATGTTCAAGTTGGGGAAAGAGGCTACTTCGATATCGAAGAAAATTGGTTAACCATTGATAGAGACCTAAGTGGTATCCTTAGCATGCTCAGTAATCCGATTACAGAGCAAGTTATATCCCACTTTTCCTCTCTAAAGATTATTAGCAACAATGCGGTTGGTTTCAATAATATTGATGTAAATGCAGCAGCCAAGCACGGTGTAGCCGTTACAAACACACCAGATATTTTGAATAATGCTACAGCAGACGGAACCTTAGCTTTAATGCTAGCCACTGTTCGCAATATCCCTCAATCTGATCAATTCATTCGTTTTGGCAAATTTGACGGCTGGCATCCAAGCAATTTTTGTGGCCTTGAATTGAAAGGTGCAAAGCTTGGGATATTTGGTATGGGAAGAATTGGCATTGAGGTAGCAAAGAGGGCCAGCGCTTTTGGAATGGATATTTTCTATTGCAATAGAAAACCTGTAAAAGAAAGCCATCCTTTTAAACCCACTTTTGTTAAAGATTTAAAAGAACTTGCACAAGAAGTTGATGTCCTTATTGCACTTTGCCCACTTTCTGAAGCCACAAAACATGCTATAAATGCCGAAATTTTAGATGCTTTGGGTCCTAGCTCATATCTCATAAATGTTTCCAGAGGTTCTGTAGTTCAAGAAGAGGTTCTTGCCGATTACCTACTCACGAACAAAATTGCTGGCGCTGGATTAGATGTTTTCGAGTTTGAACCAAAAATACATCCTCAACTTTTCAAAGCAAAAAATTGCGTTTTAACGCCACACATTGCCAGTGCTACCCATGAAACAAGGAATGCGATGTTACGAATGTGCGCAAAGGCTTTAAAAGTTGCATTGATAGATAAAAAAATGAGTGAAATACCTCATAAAGTGAATTAAGGCAAACAATTAACGATGCTAAAAAACTTGTTTTCACCGGCGGTACGCAAAGAAATTGCCACGCAACGTAAGATTGGTCTTCCCATTATTATAGCCCAATTATTGCTAATGAGTATTACCGTAGTTGATACTATTATGGCTGGTAATTTCTCATCAAATGCACTTGCAGCTGTAGCAGTTGGTAGCTCAACTATGCTACCCATTTATATTTTCTTGCTTGGCGTTTTGATGGCTGTTACGCCAATGGTTGCCCAGAATAGTGGCGCCAGAAAGCTCGGGGCAATCGGCCTAGATGTACGTCAAGCATTAATTTTGAGTCAATTTTTGGCACTAATTTTCTTTGTGATAACCCGAGAACTCAGCATCGTTATGGAGTTAATTGGCCTTGACGAAGCGCTGATACCTATTGCAGACGGCTATCTGGATGCCTACTCTTGGGGTGCTTTTCCAGCTTTTGCCTATTTAGTACTTCGCTTTTTTAATGATGGCCTAGGTAATACAGTTCCCGCTATGTGGATAGCAGCCATCGGTTTAGTGGTTAATATTCCTGCAAATTATGTTCTTATTTATGGAAAGTTTGGTTTCCCAGAATTAGGCGCTGTTGGCTGTGGTTGGGCATCTAGTATTGTAGGTTTTGTGCTATTTGGAAGTATGGCTGCTTACACAGCGTTAAACCCAGCTTTCAAACGATTTGAGATTTTCAAGAAATTCCGGTTAGAAATTGATTGGAAAGTCATAAAAGAGCTTTTCAAAATTGGTACCCCAATTGGATTCACCTCAACAATGGAGGTTACAGCCTTTGCCGCAGTAAGCTTGATTATGGCAAGACTTGGCACTGAAACAGTTGCAGCCCATCAGATTGCCATAAATATTGCGGCCGTTGTTTATATGATTCCCTTTGGTTTATCTATGGCCATTACCACCAGGGTTGGCCAAGCTATTGGTGCTTCAAAATACAATGAAGCAAAATTTCGTGGCAATATCGGCATTATGCTTTCGATGGGAATTATGGTTTTTAGCGCCATTTTTCTTTATACAACAAGAGATCTTTTAATTGCCGTTTATACTGATGACGTTGCGGTTACTGCCATTGCATCAGGCTTACTTCTGCTAGCAGCAATCTTCCAGTTATCTGATGGACTTCAAGTAGCTGGCTACGGAGCGTTGAAAGGCTTGAAGGATACCACCGTTCCTATGCTAGTGAATTTTGTTGCTTATTGGATAATTGGTATACCTATTGGAGCTTATCTCGGTCTAACCCTAGAAATGGGTCCAACAGGCTTATGGATTGGCTTAATTTGTGGTTTGAGTGTAGCTGCGGTATTGCATAATCTTCGTTTCAAGTCAAAAATGGCTAAGTTGATTGCTAAGATGGCTATTTAATCAAGGTCATCTTTTTTTGTAGTTCTTCTCCGTTTTGTAAACGTATTCTATAAAAATACACGCCTGTTTGCCAGTTTTTAGAAGCTTGAATAGCAATAGTTTGTAAGCCTTTAGTGTAATACTTAGGTGCAATATCATAAACTAGTCTACCCAAACTATCGAAAATCTCAAATTGGGCTGTCGAGGCTGTGGCTAGCTCAAAGCTAATTGTTGTTGTTGGGTTAAATGGATTTGGATAATTCTGGTGTAATTTCAGTCGTTTTGGTAGCTGTTGATCTGTAATAGTTGTTGAACTAGCTCGTTTAAATTGAAGTGTAAACCTATGCGCATCCTCAATAATCTCGGGTATTGACCAAGAAGAATCCGTTGTTTTAGGGATCCGAGTATTTGTGAGAAAATCAACGAGTTGAACATCAAACTTCTTTGCCATCTCTTGTGAAAATGACAGTTTCAGATTTTTTGTAGCAGTTGGATTATCAATAAATACGTCAGCTTCAAAGGCAAAATCCCACTCACTTTCATTGATATAAGAAAGCTTTAGTGATGCCGAATTTCCCCTTTTTCCCAGATAAAACTTTAGCTGCTGTTCAGTGTCGAATGATCGATAGCTTATATCTTTTAACTCATCTGCAGAAAATTGTTTCCCTCTTTTTGCGATAATTACTTTCTGAGATAAATCATCTGCTTCAAGGCTAAATAGCAGTTGTTCAGAATTTGAAGAGGCGTCTTTGATTTCTGAATCCTTCTCTTGCTTTAATATCCTAGCTTTTTTGGCTTTTGGTATTATAGAAACGGTAGACTCAGCATTAACTCTCAGCCAAAAACCAGAGTATGGCTCAACAATGGTAGAGCTTAAATCTCCATTTTGCCCATTCCACACTTCGTACTCTTTTGCAATTGGATTCCATTTTGCTAGCTCTATAACCTCATCATAATCTGCTAATATTGGCTGAATATCCATGGGAATTGGGAATGGGTTAGCTACCAAATTGAGTCCTATGTTTTCCCCTTGGCCTTCGTATTTGAGTAACATATCCTTTCCCATTAAACTAACAGTTATCGGTTTTTTGAGGTTACTGCCAAATGTTTTTGGCCATCCGTCTAGTCCATAACCATGGGTTAAATTGGTTACATAAATAAAGATTCCAGCATTAATTGGCACCTCCTGGTTCAAATCTATTACAGGCACAAATGCTCCCTCTTCCCAATAATATGCAATAGGATCGCCTTCCTCAATGTCAGCACCTATTGCGCCTTGTGTATACAAACTAGGCTCAATCCAGTCAATTAGTTTTACGCCTTCAGGTACGCCAATTTTCAACCATTGATCGTTATCGGTCTGTTCTCCGACTTTAAAATGCTGAATTTTGCCGGGCGTTGGCGGCATTTCAACATATAAGTCACCGTTTTTTACTGCACTTATCAAAGACGGATAGCGCTGTAAACTACTCAATTCTTTGTCGAACTTAACCCCTTCAATAACTGATGTTGCGGGCATTTGTAAGAGCGCTGCTAGTTCCTCGTCTCTAGAGTTTGGGTTCGTATCATAAATGAGGGCATCAATTACAAAACTTTGATCCAAATCATTGATCACCCAATTTATGCTCACAGCATCTGCTTCTTGCTGCTGCGAGCTTCCATTCTGAAACAAATTACTTGTACTCTGTAAGCTGTGATATTGCATTTGATTAGGTAGTTCCAACTCTCTACCTGTAAGCATAAATAGCCCAACTTCATTAGCTATAAAGGCATCTTCAGATAAGTTCCAACGCCTTGAAACTCGTTCATTACTGCCATTTATTGCGGTGATTTCTATCCCATTTAAAGAAGCAAATGGTAAGGAAGGCGCCAATATTTCTAAAAATTCTTGGGTATCTAAACCTGGTGTATCTACATCTAGCTCGTTTATTTGAAATAAATACGGGATGGGAATTTTAACCCATTCATCTAAAGAGATTAGATGAAGAAGTAAGGTTATTGGCACACCCATTTCATTGGCGGGAATGGCTAGCTTGATCTTTGTTAGTTCCTCTGTTTTTAAACTAGAAATACCATCATAATTACCAATTAAACCTGATGGGATTGCTACAGAACTTTCTGGAATTTTTTGTAAAAACCAGCCAATATTCATGGCTTCTTGTCTTGCTTGAATTTCCATTTCAAAATGTAAACTGTCTTCTCCTGTATTCTGCAAACCAATGGAAATTGGCTGAATAAATATGGCATTTTGCGCCAAAATTTTCACTAGAGGAAATGACCATATTAGACTGAATAATATTATCCGTATCATGACTGCATAAATTTTTGTTACTAACTGCTTAACCAATAAGCAAAATTCTACGACCAGTGGCAAGCGAAAATTACGCAGACAAGTACAAATGTATTTCACGAATTGATAATAAGAGCAATGCTACCTTTGGGTGGGAAGTTCGAATTAGGCGTAGAAATAAGCAAATAAACCGTTTTTTTAGCGATTCTAAGTACGAAAATGATGCCCACAAGTCACTTTTAGCGGCCATGGAAAGCAGAGATTTACTGATAGAAAAAGTGCCCGTGCTAGATAGAATTGAACGCGCAGAACTTAAAAGAGCCAATAATTCTAGTGGAATTCCTGGCGTAAGTAGAACAATGAATTCCAAAAGCTATAAAGAACAGACCTACAATTATGCCTTTTGGCAGGCCTACTGGAGCCCCAAAACCGGTGTTACCAAAAGTGTACGCTTCTCCGTTAAAAAATACGGGGAAAAGCAGGCTAAAAAATTAGCCATTGAAGCTAGAAAAAATGCTATTAATGAGATTAAAGAGCAATCTGAAAATTTACTTCCTTAAGACACTAAACTTTTTGAGCCTGTGAGGTTACTAAGTTAACAACTCCATCAAAATCTGGTTTTTCTACGTCAAATAGATCAAGAAGCCCAAAAATAAGCTCATCTACCAAAACGTCTGGACAAGATGCTCCTGACGTTAGTGCAATGGTTATTGGATTTTGATTTTTTGGTGTTGGCGCCCAATTTTCTGTTTCTACTATTTGATGGGTCCATTGATCAAAATGTTGGATAGTTTCTAGCCCGTTAATTTCTGCGAAGTCTCGAATATGGTACGTAGCCATAGATTTCTCTAAAATCTCTACCAAATGCATGGTATTTGAAGAGTTGTAACCACCAAGAACAAAAGCTACATCTGAGTTGGTCTTAGCCAGCTCTAGTGTTGCCGATTGATTCTCATACGTTGCATAGCACAAAGTATCTTTTGTATTGGCCATGTGTTTAGCAACTTTTTCACTACCGAAACGCTTAGTAGCAGCTTCTTTTAAGATGCCCATAACCTCTTCAGTCTCAGAAGCTAGCATAGTAGTTTGGTTGATAACTCCAAAGTGTTCTAGGTCGATAATTGGATCGAAATTTGGGGTGCATTTATGACCAAAAAGCGCATCAAATTCTGCTTTGGTTTTTTCTCCAAGCATACAAGATGCTAAAGCTTTTGCTTCTTCAATATTCTTTACAATAACGGTAGGTGATTCATCGGCATTTTGAGAAAAAGTAGCTTTAGTTTCCTCATGGTTGTGTTTACCATGAATAACTAGGCTATGTCCACTTTTAGCTAACTTCCCGCCTCTTTTCCAAACTTTCGTAACGAAAGGACAGGTTGTGTCATATTTTTTGGGATCGATACCAATTTCTATCAGTTCTTTAACCACATCTTTTGAGGCCCCAAATGCAGGCACAATCACAACATCTTCTTTAGTTAGCGTCGATAATGGAATAATTGGGGTTCCATCTGTTTCAAAAAGAAACTGAATTCCCTTGCGTTTAAGATCTTCATTAACTGTAGGGTTATGAATCATTTCACTTAGTAAATAAACCCGCTTATCTTTCTCTTGTTCAAGCGTTTTGTAGGCAATTTCTACTGCGTTTTCTACGCCCCAACAGAAACCAAAATTACGAGCTAACCAAAAACGCACCTTCCCAAAATCTAGCAATACGGGCATTGAAACTGCTGGTTTAGGATCTGCAGCGTATGCCAATTCCTTCACTTTTTTTACAAAGTTGGCTTCATAGGCTGCGGGAATTGTGAATTTCTTTTTGATCATAGTATTTGGCGCAATTAAGCTTGAAAATTTGGGCTAAATAGAATTAATTCTCTACGTCTAAACCAGATATATCTACGGCTACTAGCTGGCTAACGCCTGACTCAATCATGGTAACACCATACAACCGCCCAGCGTTGGCCATGGTGTTTTTATTGTGTGTAACAATGATGAACTGGGTTTCTTTGCTAAACTCTTTAACCATATTGGCAAAGCGCTCAATGTTGGCGTCGTCTAACGGTGCATCTACCTCATCGAGCACACAAAATGGGGATGGTTTCACTAGGTAAATAGCAAACAAAAGTGCTGTTGCCGTTAGCGTTTTTTCCCCACCAGAAAGCTGTGAAATGGAAGATGGGCGTTTGCCTTTTGGCCTTGCCATAATCTTGATTTGAGCCTCTAAAACGTCTTCCGCCTCCTCATCAATTAGCAAATCGCACTCATCATCATCATCAAAGAGGGTTTTGAATACGGTTATGAAATTGTCTCTGATTTGTGAAAAGGTGTTATTGAATCGTTCAACCGCAGTTTTATTGATCTCTTCAAGACTTTGCAGTAATTGTCGTTCTGCTTTTTCAAGATCAGCTACTTGTTTGAGGTAGAAATCTAGGTTCTCTTTTTCTGCTTCGTACTCGTCTATGGCCAGCTCATTTACTTGGCCTATAGCTTGAATTCGGTGCCTAATTGCTTTTAATCGTGTTTTCGCGCCTTCAAGATCAAACTCTTCTGGAAGAACGACTTCTAGCTGTTTCACTAATTTGTTGTAATCTTCCCAAACACGTTCAGAAATTTGTTTTAACTGCTGCGAAAGATTTTGCAGAGCCATACTCAAATGGTGGGAAAGGTCTACATTTAGCTCTTTCTTGCGCATTTGGTCACGAACATCGTCTTCTAACTGCTTAATTGCACCTCTGAGGCTGGCATTTTCTTGCTTTATTTCTCGAACAATATCAAGAGCTTCATTTACTTCTACTCTGCTAATTTCTAGGGCTAGCTGATCTTCTGTAATTTTATTGTTGAGCGTTAGAACTTGCTCATGAGCTTGAAGGATCTTGGTCTTCTTTTCGCCTATTGTTTGTTCTAGGCGTTTAATTGTTTGGCTATTTCTCTCTATATCTTTGTCTAGGTTTAAACGCTGATTTCCAAGGTCTTGGCTTTTTAATTTATTTTCGTGGAAAAGGCGCTGAGCTAGGTTTTTTTGCTCTTCTAGTTGGCGAAGTTCTTGCTGATTATCGCCCATTTGTTGCTCAAAGTTCGACAGTGCTTTCGCTGCAATTTCCAGCGCTTCTTTAGCCGTTTTATAGGTTTCTTGAACTACTTTTAGTTGCGTTGATTGTGCTTCTTGATCTAGCTCATTCTTTTCAATTCGTTCGTCTATGGCATCTAACGCTAGAATCAGGCTTTTTTGCTGTTGTATTGCAGTAGACAGCATTTTTTGCTTTTGCTGAACTTCTTCTTTTAGCAATTGAATTTGCGCTTTTAAAGCCAAACGCTCTTCGAGCTTAAAACTTTGCTGTTGGTCTAATTCATCAATACGTATTTGCAGCTTTCCTTTTGCGCTTTCTGCCTCTTCTAGGCGTTTTTTTAGCGCAAGGCGTTGACCTATCTGTTCACTGGTTTTCCCAACATACTGAAGACCGTTGTTGAACCAAATATTATGCTCACTGTCTACAACTACTTGTGCCCCATTCGCAAAATGTTGCTGAATGGATTTTAAGCGTTCTTCATTTGTTGCTAACTCTATAAAAACCTTTCCAAAAAATAAATTGACTAGGTTTTTATAAGCTGCGTTTGTGGTAATGGCATTGGCTAAACTTCCCTCAAGAGCGGTATTATTTGAGGTGGGAAGTTGTTCTAGTACCACAACTGGGAGCCTTCCTAGCTTTTGCTTTTCGGCGTAGGCAATCAAGCTGGTTTTTTGGTCAGTATTTTCTACAATGAGTGCATCTGCATATTGGCCTAAAACTAACTCCGTAGCAGCTGCTTCTTTTTGGGAAGTCTGAATGACGGAGGCAAATGTGCAGAGATTCTCTAGACCAATCGATGATTTAGCCTTTATCAATTGCCTTACGCTCTCTGCACTGTAGGCATCTGTTTCATCAAGATGCTTTAGCATAGCAAACTCTGCTTCTAGCGCTTTTAATTGAGCTTTATGCTCAGATAGAATGGGTTTACTTAGGTCTAACTCTTCGTCTAGGAGGTCTAAATTATTCAAGTAAACGCGCAGCTGCTCTTCTTCTTGGGTAAAGTCTTTGCTAGCCGATTCAAGTATGTTATTTGCTTGTGATACATCTTCATTGAGTATCAGAAGGCGTTCTTGCAGTTTGATAGCTTCAGTCTGCAATTCCTGTAATCTATTTTGCTTGAATTCCATTGAAGCTTGCGCACGAACAACCGTCTCATTGCTGCTACTCAGCTCATTTCGAATACTTGCGTACTCTTTATCTTTTAATTCGGCCTTTCTGCGTTCGTCGTTAAAAGCTTCTAGCAGCTCATCAAATTGCTGTTTTGCTTCATTTAGCAATTGCTCAGATTGAATATAAGAGGTATTTACCATCTCATATTTTTGCTTGGTATGCTTTAACAAGTCTACTAATTCTTCTAATCTTGCCTCAGACTCTTCAATCTCAATGGAGGTATTCTGAGTTTGATCTTCTAAAAGAGTAGCCTGCTGAATATCTAGCTTTAGCTGGGTTTGCAGCTGCGAATATTGTTCTTGGTAGCGAATGTAGTTCTGATTATGAACCTCTTCTCGTTCAAGGCTTGCAGAGGAAGATTCTCTGGTCGCATTCAAGTGTTTTTCAGCCTGTTCTAGGGCCGTTTGCCCAGCTATTTTATCTGCTTCAGCTTGTTTTAATTGATTTTGTAGGGGTAATAGTTCTGCGGTAATTTTTTGAAATTCAAAGGCAGCACTTACTTGATCAAGGTCTAAGAGTTCTACTTGAAGTTCTTTTAGCTGTCTTGCTTTTCTAGATTGAGTTTCAAGCGACTTTACCTTTTTTTCCATGATCAAAAGGATGTCTGAAAGCCGTTGGAGGTCTTCTCTAGTTTCTTTGAGTTTTTTATGCGTATCTCTGCGTTGTTCTTTGAATTTGGTTACGCCTGCGGCTTCTTCAAAGAGTTTTCTACGCTCATTATTTTTGTCGTCTACAATACCTTCAACGGCTTTAAGCTCAATTACCGAATAGGCATTTGTGCTCAGACCTGTGTCTACAAAAAGGGCTTGAATATCTTTAAGCCTGCAGGATGTTCCGTTTAGGAGGTATTCACTTTGTCCGGTTCTGAATAGGCGCCTAGTAATAGTTAATTCTTCAAATTCTGAAGGAAGCAGCCCTTTATTGTTATTTATGGTTAGTGCTACTTCTGAAAATCCTGCTTTTTTGCGGTCTTTAGTTCCGTTAAAAATTACGCTTGCCATTGCTGTAGAGCGAAGCTGAGAAGCGCGCTGTTCCCCCAAAACCCAACGCAATGCGTCTACAATATTAGATTTGCCGCAACCATTTGGGCCTACAACGCCTGTAATACCGCTAGAAAGTTGAATCGTGGTTTTATTGGCAAAGCTTTTAAAGCCTTTTAGCTCTAATTTTGAGATATACATAATTCAGATTGGAGTAACCATAAAAAAATAACGACCCAAGAAAGGCCGTTATTTATGGAAGAATATTTCAAAGAAGAATAGGGCTTAGACAGTGAGGATTTCCTTTTCCTTTTTTGCTAAAATAGTGTCTATTTGCGCAGAATAGCGATCTGTTTTTTCCTGAACAATATCTTCTGCCTCGAAGCGTGAATCTTCTGGCAAGCTATCATCCTTAACTTTCTTTTTGATGGTATCATTGGCATCTCTACGTGCATTTCTGATACTTACACGCGAGTGCTCAGTTACATCTTTGGCCATTTTAACGAGTTGTTTTCTTCGTTCCTCAGATAGAATAGGCAAAGGAATACGGATTATAACACCGTCATTATTTGGGTTTAAGCCAAGCGGAGAGCTCATTATTGCCTTTTCAATATCATTAATTGAAGATTTATCGAAAGGCTCAACTGTGAGCAGTCTTGGCTCTGGTGCGTTGATATTAGCCAACTGGTTTAATGGCGTTTGGGCACCATAATACTCAACCCTAACCGTATCTAGAAGAGATGGGTTTGCCTTTCCGGCTCTAATTCCACCAAATTCACGTTGGGTATATTCTACAGCTTCTTGCATTTGCATTTCAGCTAGTTCAATGATTTCTTGCAGTTCTTCAGCTATCATAGTAAGTCTATCTATACTTTTAGTTTACGCTTAAATTAATCCTTACAACCTTAAGAATAAAGAGATATATTAACATAGCGATATAAACGTAATACTTATTTGTTAAAAATACTCGAATGAACAATCTTAACACTCTTTAATTACAGCAGGATAATGAAAAAACACACTATATCAGTATTAGCACTTTTACTATTTGTTGGTACACTTTTTAGCACCTCTTTGGCACAAGCCCAAGATAAAGATCACCCTTGGGCAGCCTCGGTATCTTTGTTAACCCACCAATATAGTGGAGATTTCGGTAGCGAAGTTTTCCAATTCCAAAGTGATAGCGATTTTGGTTTCAATGTTGGTTTATCTCGTTACTTAACCAACAGATTGAATCTTAGACTAGATTATACCCACGCAAATATAGATTATAACCTTTCTTCTAGAAGAGATGCGGCATCTCAATATCCACCAACTGGCCCAAATCGATTCGAAACCGCTACTAATATGCTGCGTTTAGGGTTAACCTTTGATCTACTTCAAACCAAGAATAATAATTTTGCTGTTTACGCTTTAGCTGGTGTAGGCGCTGCATTCACTACCCAAAGTGGTGATTTTTCCGCTGGCGTATCAGATGAATCAGTAATGCAAGTGCCTCTTAGTGCAGGTCTTGGTTTCAATAAAAAAGTTATTGGAGGTTCTGTTGTTTGGAATGTTGAGCTAGCTTACCAATTCCTGACTGGCAACGAAAAAGATAATTTTGAAGGAACACCTACAACAAATGGCGTTAATGGCCAGTTTGATGGTACGGATGCCGATGGCTTCTTATTGATTTCTACTGGTCTTAAAATTGGCCTTTCAGGGAAAAAAGACATGGATGGCGACGGTATCTCTGACAAAAATGATGCTTGCCCAAATGTTCCTGGTTTAAAAGAATTTAGAGGCTGCCCAGATACCGATGGTGACGGCATTATTGATTCCGAAGATAACTGTCCTACTGTAGCAGGTGAAGCTATTTTAATGGGCTGCCCTGATAAAGATCAAGACGGTGTTACAGACAGTGAAGATGCTTGTCCTGATGTTGCTGGTCTAAAAAGCCTAAAAGGCTGCCCAGATGCTGACGGTGACGGTGTTGCAGACAGTGAAGATGCTTGTCCTGATGTTGCTGGTCCAAAGGCTACAATGGGTTGCCCTGACGCTGACGGTGACGGTGTTACAGACAGTGAAGATGCTTGTCCTGATGTTGCTGGTCCAATGGCTACAATGGGTTGCCCTGACGCTGACGGCGATGGCATCTTAGATGCAAACGATAGCTGCCCAAATGCTGCAGGAATTGCTTTATTTGATGGCTGCGATAAGTATACATACTACCTAGATTTCGACGATTCAGAAATTCCTTTGAATGTCATTACGACGCTAAACGGCATAGCTGATTATTTAAAAGAAAATGCTGGCGCAATGGTAATTATTGAAGGCCATGCTGATAACGAAGGTACGCCTGCGTACAACGAAAGCTTATCTAAACGCAGAGCAAAAGTTGCTATAGATTACTTAACCAAAAAGGGCGTTTCTGCCAACAAAATGCAGATGCAAGCTTATGGTGAATCTAAACCAGTTGAAGAAAATGATACTGAAGCAGGACGTGCGAAAAACCGTCGTGTTGTTCTCCGTATCGATCAGTAAGAAGCCTGCTTCTTAATTGATTCTTTTATTTTGGCCACATCCTTTTATAAGGTGTGGCTTTTTTTTTGAGCTAAAACTATTTAAGTATCTTTGGTTTCATTTATTTGCATCATGACATCTATACAAAATTCTGTTACTGTTTTACTTATCCTTGTACTCCTTTTTGGCTGTGCTGGAATTAGCAACGCTCAAAAGGTACAAGAAACCAAGGATTGGTCGCTTTTTTTTAGTGCCGGCACCGCTCAATATGATGGCGATTATGGTAGTGAAGTTTTCAAGTTTAACCGCTCACAAAGTGCTGTGATAGGACTTGGCATTAGCAAAAAAATCTCAAAGAGCTTTAGTGTAGATGCAGGCTTTAATTATGCCAAACTAAACTATCAATCTATTTTACTGAGAGATGGAGACGAACGAATACCACCATCAACGGCTACTTCGTTTTCTACAAATTTTAGTTCAATAAGCACAAATTTTAAGCTTTTGGATTCAGGAAAAACTGTCTTCCCTTTTTTACCATTTAAACCCTTTGTAGAAAGTGGTTTTTTCGTTGGAAGAACCAATAACCAATACAATGAGCCCCAATTTCAACGAGGCTTACACGCTGGCGTTGGTTTTACCCAAAAGCTAAATAACAAGCTTTCGCTAGATTTAGGTTTGCGTTATAATTGGTTTTTATTTGATAAGAATGCTATGGATGCTATTGAAGGTTTTGGTGCTAGCTTTGAGCTTGACAAAGCTGATCAGGATGAATTTTTGGCTACGACTATAACTATTCGGAGAAAAATTGGTGGGAAAAAGTCGCAACAAAAAGTTACGCCAGCACTCAATGCCCTCGACTCAGATAATGACGGCTTAACCGATATCTATGATGAATGCCCAACAGTAGCAGGAGAAATTGAAACGAATGGTTGCCCTGATAATGATAAAGATGGTATTGCCAATGCCATAGATGTTTGTATTGATGTAGCAGGAACTAGCTCTGCTAACGGCTGCCCAGATAAAGATTTTGATGGTGTTACTGATCTTTTTGATGATTGCCCAACTATTGCTGGAAACACTCTTTCTGGCTGTTTAGATACCGATTTAGATGGAACGCTAGATACTGAGGATTTTTGTCCTGCAGCGGCTGGGTTCAGTAGCTTAAATGGATGTGTTTCTGATACACTCTATTTCAAAATCGATAGCTATGAAATTGATGAGACCACACAAAATGTGTTAAGAAGTCTCGTGAATGAAGTAACGAGCAAAGACCACAGAACAAAGCCAATAGAAATACGAATTGATGGCTACACAGACTCAACCGGTTCTAGTTCATATAATCAATTACTGTCTGAACAACGGGCATTATCCGTTGCTTTAATAATTAAACAGACACCGAGCTTCTCTAAAGAAAAAATTAGACTACACACCTTCTTTTTTGGGGAGAGCAACCCGATTAAATCAAATCAATCTGAAACAGATCGTGCTAAAAATCGCAGAGTTATTCTTACTATAACAACAACAAATAAATAATGGAATCTAAAATATGTTTAATCGAATTCCAGTCATTAATGTCATATTATCTATAGCTCCAAATGGATGATAGACAATGCCATTTGTAGAAATATTATTCAAATCTGCAAATATAGCTATAGGTCTTTTTTGACCAACTATTTTTGTTAAGTGAATATTTCCAAATACAGCAGTATTGGTAGAGTTTCTGAAAGTACCTAAATCTACATTACTTAGATTTTTATGCACACCATGAGGTCTATTTTCTAATCCATTTAGATAGGTCAAATCTACTTTATCTCTAAACCTTATATCAAAAGTAATTTGAAAATCACTTTGAATGTATGCTGTAAGTGTAGTATGAAGTTGTAAAGAGGGAAAAGGAAGTCGTTGAATTTGTAATTCAGTAGTATTTGCAGGGCTGTTAAGTTCGTGTAACCATTGCCCACCAATTATTAAGCCTAAATTATTAGATGGTCCAAATAAATATTCTACCGTATTGAGTGAAATACCAAATTGCGTAAGGTTTGGTATTAATTTTGTAATCGCTATTTCATTCCTGACGGGTAGTGATCGGTCTTCTATTATGTATGGTTCATTGTATTGATAGTTTGTAAATAAACCAAGCTGATTATCCCAATTACTATACCAAAAATTAACCTTTGCTATTTTTGTAAAATCAAATAGTAGATTAACTTTATGATTAGTATACCAATTAGTAGAACTTTCTATTAGAACAGCAGGAACTAAGTAGTTCTCTAGCCAAGGTGATAGTGAAAGCTCTTTATTTAGTGAACCACCCCCATTAAGCATAACATCTAATGACGCGTCTACTTTAAACTGTGGAAGAGACATTTTTTCGGCAAACAACTCAACTATAAATGTCTTTTTTTTATTGCTTATTATATATTTGAATGATGTATATTCATTTGAATTTAATTTGTCAGTATTTCCATTAAATCCATATTGTAGCGTAAGTATTTGTCTGTTTCCATTAAGCTTTAATTGAGTTGCTAATTTAGAGTAATCATCATTTGTCACAGTATGATCAAAGCTTTCTAATACTCCTACTACGCCAAATCTAACAACCTTGCCTATTGGTTGGTTGATCTCAAGCTGATAGTTTTGAAGTCGAAGTTTTTGGTCAGTTGTATTGGCAATTTCATTTTGTATAGCTCGTATGTCTACCGATTGCATAGCCGTTTTTATGCTTAATTCAGGAGCTTTTTTTCCCATATCCCAAAAGAGAGAAGTAGATATAAGAGATTGTGTTAGGTTTTGGGGAAGTTCTACGCCAATTAAACGATTCATTTCATAATTATCACTACTAGATATGGCGCCATAAATCATATAGTCAAAAGATTTATTTTCATATTTATAACTAGCGTCAACACCGTATGAACTAAGAATCGGCATTCTGAGCCCCGTCAAATTATCGCCATCCAAGACCGTTTTAAGTCGTTTTATTTGAGGTATATCATCTATAGCCGTTTCAAAGAAATGACCATTTAGCTTGAAGGTATTCTTATCATTAGGGTTAAATTGATAATTTAAAAGCATATCTGGGCCTTTCCTATCGGCGTTAGGTGTAAGCTTGTCTGTAGCATTCCACACGCCCGGGTCACCGCTTTCATTTCCAAATGTTAAGTCAAAAAATAGATGGTGTTTATCAGCTGTATCTACGCCCTTTAGCGCATTATTAAAAATAGCATTATTCAGCGCTCTTGGATGTAAACTACCGTCTAGCTGTGTCCATCCTAGTACTCCATTCCTAGTAAATGTAGAAAAGGCATAGCCAAAAGGGTTTGAGCCTTGCGCGTTATCAAACCAAGTGTAGCCATTAAGGGTGCTAATTGTGGTGTTTCTTTGTGTACTAATGGTCTCATCAGCCCATGTTACATATTGTCTGTGAACAGGAATTATTGTTCTACTCGAATCAGATTGAATAGTTGAAGCAGAAAATAAGAGCGATAATAGAATTGAAATAAAAAAGATCATTATCTATTTGGCCCTCCACCAATTTATAACTCTTTTAGGTGGGGTAAAGGAATATCTTAGGCCCATACTAATTTGGGTAAAATCGTATTCAAAATAGGTAAAAACCCGAAAATATTGTGCGCTAAGAACAGGCTGAAGCCGACCAAAGGCTGTGGTGTGTAACTGAAACCCTGCAACTATAAGCATTTCAGTCTCTGAGCCACTAGCAACCCCTCGGAGTTCATCTGATGGCTTAATACTGGTAAAGCCCAAACCTATCTCAGGACTAATTATTACTTTGGGAACCCATTCCAAGTGAAAGGGAATAATTGAGCCATAAGTAGTAATTGAAGTGAAATCTGCTATACGAGATTCTGCATAGTTAGCAGCTAAGTTTATATCAAATATACCCACCCTAATAGAGCTATATTTTGTGAGAGGCAATATGGCGTACATACTTGGTCCACCCTTAAGTTCCCAAAACTTATCAAATTCTGGTGACACTAGTGGGCCAAATGACGGTGATAGAACGCCAATTTGAAAGTTTGAATCTGTAGGAATAAAACGCTGAGCGGTCAAATTTTGGGAAAGCGCGCCAAAAAAAATAGCCGCTATAAAAATACAGAAGCTATTTTTTAATAATCGATTTTTCATTCAACCTACTGCAACTTGGCTACCAAGTTACGGTTGTGCCAATTTCATCAACATTATCAACAGCTCGAAGTAAGTTACCTTCGGTATTCATGTTGAAAACTTTTATTGGGATATTATTCTCTTCGCAAAGAGTGATTGCGGTTAGATCCATAACAGATAATTTTTTCTGAACTACGTCTGCGCCACTAATTCTATTGTAAAGAATGGCTTCTGGATCTTTTTCAGGATCTGCGCTGTAGATACCGTCTACTCGTGTTCCTTTTAGAATCACATCTGCTTCAATTTCAATAGCTCGTAAGGAAGCTGCTGTGTCAGTGGTGAAATATGGATTACCAGTTCCTGCACCAAAAATTACGACTCTACCTTTTTCGAGGTGACGAACAGCTCTACGTCGAATATAAGGTTCGGCAATTTGCTCCATTCTGATTGCAGAAAGCAGACGTGTTTTGACGTTTTTACGTTCTAGAGCATCTTGAAGTGCCATAGAGTTAATCATGGTAGCAAGCATTCCCATATAATCTGCCTGAACTCTGTCCATTCCTTCTGTTGCGCCTTTAACACCTCTAAAGATATTTCCGCCACCTATAACGATAGCAATTTCTTTACCGGTTTCAACAACCCTCTTTATCTCTTTGGCATAGCTATCTAATATAGAGCCATCAATACCATGTCCTTGATCCCCTAGTAGTGATTCACCACTAAGTTTAAGTAATACACGCTTATACACTTTATTGCTCATTTGCCTTGGCAGTTTTGATAATTGACGATGGAGTAAGTATAAAAAAAAAGCCACGTAAAAACGTGGCTTTAATAAATCATAAACAAATTAAGATTCGCCTAGTTGAAGACGGTAAAACGCTTTAACTAATGGCGTGTTATTTTGCTCCAAATACTGTTTAACCGTTACGCTATTATCTTTAACGAACTTTTGGTTTAACAGAACACTTTCTTCAAAGAAACGACGGAGTTTGCCTTTAGCCGCTTTTTCAGCGATATCGGCAGGTCTACCTTCATTGATTAATTGTTCTTTTGCTATTTCTATTTCTTTTTCGATAACAGTAGCATCAACTTCAGCTTCAGTAACCGCAATAGGTTTCATTGCTGCGATCTGCATTGCTACATCTTTTGCTACATCTTCATTAGTAACAGAACCGTCGAATTCAACGATTACGGCTAATTGATCACCAGGGTGATTGTAGACAACAAGGGTACCATCGGTTTCAAGTAGAAGAGACTTCTTAATTTGAATTTTTTCACCGATTACACCAACCATGTTGGCTACTTCGTCTGCAACAGTACCATTACCAAAAGGAGAAGATAGTACTTCTTCGAGAGTTTTGTAGCTGTTATCAAATACGAGGTTGTTGAAAGTAGTGGCTTTTGCACGGAAGTCTTCGTTTCGTGCCACGAAATCAGTTTCACTGTTTATTTCGATTGCAGAAGCTTTTTTGCCATCATCGCTAACTCGAGTTATGATAAGGCCTTGATTTGCATCACGATCAGCACGTTTTTCTGATACTTTTTGACCTTGTTTACGAAGGATTTCGACAGCCATTTCAAAGTCACCATTGGCTTCGCCAAGTGCTTTTTTACAGTCCATCATACCTGCACCTGTCATTTCGCGCAGTTTTTTAACGTCAGCAGCTGAAATTGCCATTTCGCTTGAATCTTTAATAGTTGGAATTGTATAAGAAAAGAAGGCTTAATCAGATACCACTAAAGTAGCTTTCGCGTGAAGTGAGTGGTAGTTGAGTAAGTAGAAAAAAAAGGAAGATTCGAAAATCTTCCTTTAAAAATACAAACTGATTTAATCTGCTTTACGACGACGTCTTGTACGGCGTTTTGGAGCATCATCGCCGTCAACAGATTCTTCTGCATCTGCGATTGATTTTTCAGCTTCTTCACCAGTTTTGCGCATCATTTCATCTTCACGAGCGGCGCTGAAAGCGTTACCGCCTTCAATAATTGCGTCGGCAATCTGAGAAGAAATTAAATGTACAGCACGGCTAGAATCATCATTACAAGGAATGATAAAATCTGGCACATCTGGATCTGAGTTAGTATCTACCATCGCGAAGATTGGGATACCCAAATTGATAGCTTCGTTAATAGCAATGCTTTCTTTAATGATGTCGACTATAAATAGTGCGCCAGGAAGACGAGACATTTTAGAGATGCCGCCTAGTGTTAGAGAAAGCTTTCCTTTTTCACGATCGAGCATTAGACGCTCTTTCTTAGTTAAGTTATCAGCTGTACCGTCAACAAAGATGCGATCAATATCTTCCATACGAGAGATACTTTTGCGCACAGTGCTAAAGTTGGTAAGCATACCACCTAACCAACGATGCGTTACATACGGCATGCCAGCACGTAGCGCTTCGTTTTTGATAGTTTCTTGGGCTTGCTTTTTGGTACCGACAAAAAGTACGGTTTTACCAGAACGCGCCACACCTTCAACCGCATCAAGCGCTTGCTGTAAATAGCTTTGCGTCTTTTTAAGGTCTAAGATATGGATGCCGTTGCGCTGCATGAAGATGAATTCTTTCATCTTCGGGTTCCAGCGTCTTGTTAGGTGACCGAAATGGGCACCTGACTTGAGCAATTCTTCAATAGATGCTGCTTGAGGCATATTGTTATAAAATTTAGTGAGTTACGTCCGCTACCCGGGTCAGCCACACGGCCCATACCGCAATAAAGCGATACACTCAACCTTGTGTAACCGGATATGGGTGTTTGTAAAAAAAGCTGGTTTATAGACCAGTCGTAATAGTTAGCCGTATTAACGCTTCGAAAATTGGAATTTCTTACGTGCTTTTGGCTGACCAGGCTTCTTGCGCTCTACCATTCTGCTATCGCGGGTAAGCATACCCTCTAGCTTTAGCGATGGTCTGAACAACTCGCGATTTATCTCATTAAGTATACGGGCAATTCCTAACTTTATAGCACCGGCTTGGCCGGATTTACCGCCACCACGTACATTCACTTTAATATCGTATTGGCCTTCAGTTTCAGTAAGAACTAATGGTTGTTTCGCTAAAATGATTTGTACAGCGGAGTCGAAGTATTTCTCAATGGGCAAGCCATTGATAATGAATTCTCCCGTACCACTTTGTGCATAAACACGAGCAGTAGAAGTTTTACGACGTCCTACAGCATTGACTTGCGCCATGGATAGTGTCAGATTTCGAGATTTTCTGGTTTTTGTGCGCTATGGCCGTGCTCATTACCTGCGTATACACGTAGGTTAGTAAGCTGCTTACGTCCAAGCTTTGTTTTCGGTAACATGCCTTTTACAGCATTCATTACCGGGAAGGTTGGGTCTTTAACCATCTTGTCTGCTACACTGATAAATTTTTCACTACCTGGGTAACCAGAGTAAGAGAAGTATTTTTTATCAGTAAGTTTTTTTCCGGTTAGGACAACTTTCTCCGCGTTGATAACAATTACGTTATCTCCCATGTCCATATGTGGTGTGAAGCTAGGCTTCGTCTTGCCGCGCAAAATTGCTGCAACACTTGATGCCAAACGGCCAAGTGTTTTGCCTTCTGCGTCAACAGTTAACCAATTTTTATCGATGTTCGACGGTTTTGCCGAAAATGTTTTTTGAGTGGTATTCACTGTACTCAATTTTATGTTTCCAAAGTCAGGTAATATAGAACTTAGAATATTCTTAAGCAACCCTATAAATTAAGGATATAACTAAGCACGCTCACCGCGCTTGTACTATAATCTTATAGCTCCATTGACTCAATGCAATATAAGCGCTTTTTTAGCGTTCATATAAAGTGATCTTGATCAGCTAATTCACCTATTTAGTAGTGTTTTAAAGCAATGCTGCACCAAATACGCCGGCAGAGTCGCCTAGTTTTGGCTTTAAAAATAACGTGTCTAAACGATTATTGAATATGTGTTTTTTAGTTTTCTCTACGCCGTCGGTATATAGCTCGTCTATATTTGATACGCCACCGCCCAATACAATCACGTGTGGATCTAGGGTGTTAATTATGGGTGCAATAGCTTTAGCAAAAAAGGTGGATAGCCTATCTATGGTTTCTTTTGCGGCGGCATCATGTCCTTCTCTATGGCGAGCAACAATATCTTTAAGTCCGCGTTTTTCTCCGCATAACTTTGTGTACCAACGCTCTAAAGCTGGACCTGAGAGTATAGTTTCAACACAACCATCTAAGCCTGCGTAATCTGGCCCACCCGAGTCATCCAGAAAATTGTGTCCCCACTCTCCTGCTATGCCTTGAGCACCGTTTAGTACTTTTCCGTTTACTACGATTCCGCCGCCAACACCAGTTCCCATTATAATGCCAAAAACTACTTCTGCATCAGGTTTCACATCGGGAACTGCACCCATAACGGCTTCAGCTAAAGCAAAGCAATTCGCATCATTGGCAAATCGAATATCTACACCTAGCTTGGCTGTCAAATCAGTACCGAAAGGCTTCCCTATTAAACAGGTTGTATTGCTGTTTTTCATTAGCTGGGTGTTTGGGTCTATAGCGCCGGGCGTTCCAATGCCTAATCGTGCACACTTCTCTGGCGAAGCTGCTTCCATTTTCCCAAAAAGTTGCGCTATTCGATTTTGAATATGCTCATATCCCTGATCTGCTTCCGTTGCTATACGTTCCCGAAAAAGCACTTCTTTGGTGTGCTTGTGCAGTACAACGCCTTCAATCTTGGTTCCACCGAGGTCAATTCCCCATAAATAATTCGGATTACTCATAAACTGATGTTCTTAAAGTTCAATATGAATAGCGGCTTGGCTTATGGCTGTAAGGCAGTTAGTCGTTAATCACTAATTTCTTGTTTACGGATAGTACTTTCTTTACCAGAAATTGGCAACTCTGTTTTAAGCAGAAAACATCCTTTAGGGAAACAGCCTTGGCTAAGAATTTCCCTTTTCCCATCTTCTCGCCTAATCGTTCTAATCGAATCATAAACTTGATAGATCCTGAATCAGGCCACCGCTTGCGCAGATGTCTGTTCAGGAAGACGTACTAGCTAGAGTTTCTTCTTTCCCGCATACTCATTGCCCCTTAAACTCTAATTTTTGGCCAATTTTAGCTAAAATCAGCTTTTAAACGGCTTCCTTTTTCGCTTCATTCATTTTTTTGTTCATCATGAAAAGATAAATAACGAGCAAAATGATAGGGAAAATTGCTAAGTAAAAGGCGGTTTGTCCACCAAAAATAGAAAAGATAAAGGCAGTTGCAATAGACCCAGAAGTTCCGCCAAGTGCAGAAAAAAGTACAATTAACGTTCCCATTTTGCTGTGCTCATGCTTTGGCAGCGAAGACAAAAC